>Ga0208980_10001843_pt1 | contig 12852 bp, 15 predicted proteins | sample WetSurMetagenome_3_FD_187993 | JGI IMG/M metagenome (GOLD analysis project Ga0208980, IMG submission 187993) | Wetland microbial communities from Twitchell Island in the Sacramento Delta, sample from surface sediment Aug2011 Site A1 Bulk (version 2) | ecosystem: Environmental > Aquatic > Marine...
CCTGCCGGCAGGCAGGCTTGCACCCCTTGACGCTCACTTCGTTCGGTCAGGGTCAAAGACGTGACAACTTTGTGGCTAAAGTACCAGGACTGATTGCCGGATGGCTGCGTCAGGTAACACTTACTGCCTATACCCGCTGGCCATTATGCTGCATGCAATGTTTACACAGAAAAATTACGATATACTTGTAGAATATACTAATTGTATATACCTTTGTGGAATATATATAAATCATGAAAACAGTATCATTAAAAATAGACGACTCGATCTTTGGAGAGACTGAAGTAATTCTCGCCAAAATTAAAAAACCCAGAAACAGATATATCAATGAGGCTTTGGACTATTATAATAAGATTCAGAGACGTAAAATGCTCGAGAATAAGTTAAAAAAAGAATCTGCTTTGGTAAAAACCGAATCTTTATCAGTGCTTCACGAATTTGAGGAGATAGACTATGCAGATTAAAAGATTTGAAATCTGGATTGCGGACTTAAATCCTCAAATTGGTACTGAACCAGGTAAAACAAGGCCAGTCCTAGTTGTTCAAACTAATTTGTTAAATAAATTACCGCACTCATCCACAATAATTTGTCCAATAACGACAAATACTCAAAAAAAGTCCGAAATCTTACGAGTTCATATTAAAAAAGGTACTTCAAACATAAAAGAGAATTGTGATATTATGATTGATCAGGTACGTGCTATTGACAATAAAAGATTAATTAAGAAAATTGGGGAGTTGCCAGACAATTTATCAAAACACGTAATCGAGAACCTAGCAATTATTCTTGATTTAATATAATGCACGCCAGCATAACAAGGACGGTATGTTTAATAGGCTTGTTACGGTTTTTACCTTGCTCCTGCCCTCAAGACAAATTTGTAACTGTTCATGAACCCGGACACGCTCACCTGCCTCAATATAAATCCTGCACCTTGACAGATTCGCAGCTAAAGTACCAGGTCCCGATAGCAGTCGGGACTGCTCGGATGCTGTGTCGGGTAACGCATACTCCCTTAACCGCCGGGCCGTTAGTGACAATATTCACATTACTGATCTTATATTCAATTAAATCCGTAAGATTGCGATTCTATAAACTTAACCATTAGTCAATATATGAACACACAGATTAACTAACACTGATCAACCATGGAAAATGAACTAAGACCTTTTTGGAATCGTATATTTAACTCTAATTGGAAATTTGGATTATTTCTAATTCTAGCTGTTTGCATCCCACGATTTTTCTTAGTACTTAATGCAAATGCCACTCAAAATTATAGTTATATAGGTCTGATAATGGTTATTTCTGCTATCGTACCTTTCATTTTCTTGGGTAAAAACGGATTAAAAAAAATTGGAATCACCAAACCAACCCATTACAAATGGTTATTACTGGCTTTTATTTCAGGACTTCTTTTTAGCATATTACTTTACTTTCTTGGACAAGTCCTATATGGTAATTCTTTAGAAAACTGGTATTTCTACATCGGGAAATCTTATAATATTCCTCAAGAGATAAATCAACACGATAAAGCAGTCTTTTTTATTATTACAGCTATTACCGCAATGTTATTCAGCCCAATTGGAGAAGAATTCTTTTTCAGAGGAATTGTTCATGCAAGTTTTGCCAACTCCATAGGTGAAAAACAAGCTTCGCTAGTTGATAGTTCTGCTTTTGCTTTAACTCATATTTCTCATTTCGGATTAGTATTAATTAACAGTCAATGGAAACTTTTAATAATACCTTCATTAATTTGGATATTAAGTATGTTTTCAGCGAGTATTGTTTTTTTCGTTTTTAAAAAACGATCCGGTTCAATATTGGGAGCCATTATTTGTCATGCTGCATTTAACTTGGGAATGATTTTTTGTATTTTCTATTTAATGTAAAAACTGACTTAAAAAAAAGGGACAATATAAACTAATTCAGCATTAACTATGAAATCGCTCGGACAGATAGTAAGACAATTCAAACTTACCAGATTGATTTAACTACTCATTAACAGATATTTAACTTGGCTTTAACTCACCCATAGAATAATCTCAAGTAATTTTATAATGACTCATTCCGACCTGAATTCCTTTATTAGTTAGAAGCAAATTTTCAGCGGATTTAGTTCATTTTAATTAATTACTAACCTAAACCAAAATTCTATGAGAAGCTTAGTTGTGTTTATTCTTGTATTTGAATTACTATCATTTACTGGGACTTCTTACTCTCAAAGTCAATTAAAAATTGGACATGTTGATGTAATGAAAATCTTATCAGAATTACCGGAGCGAGATAGTGCTCAATTAGTATTGGATAAAGAGACTAAAGAAATTGAAACTTCTTTCGAAGAAATGCAGGTCATCTACAACAAATTAGTTGATGATTATACGAAAGGACTATCTACATATTCTGTGCTTGTAAAGAAAGCTAAAGAGGATGAAATTCTTGACAAACAAAAACGGCTACAGGAATTTGAACAAAATGCAACAGCAACTTTACAAAAGAGAAACACAGAGTTACTTCAACCCATATATGAGAAGATAATCAAGACAATTGAAAAGGTAGCAACTCAGAACGCTTTTACATATATTCTCGATGTAAGTAAAGGGTCTATAGCTTTCACTTCAAAAGACAGTCAAAATATTGAAGACATGGTTTTAGCTCTCTTAAAATAAGTTGGATAAATATTACAGCACTATAAAAACGCGTTATGGTGCATTATCAAAGACTGATATGAAAGATAAATTCGTGCTCAAAATTGGGATTATCTTGTTTTGTATAAGTTTAAACTTCATCCAAAACAAAGCATTATCTCAGGATAGATACTTAATGGTGCTTGATATTCAAATGGTTGATAAAGATAACAAACAACTGGATAGTTCAGTAAAAGAAATGATAATTAATGTAAACTCTTTGATTAGCCATCTCAATCCTGAAAAAGTAATATACATAAAAGCAACAAGCAAAGCTATGAATCTTACCTCAAAAGGATTCTCAGTTGTGACTTTGCCTGCACCTGACTTCGATAGTACCCTTAATATTGTTAGTAATAATATATTTACCAAAATAGAAGGGGATGCATTTACATCGCCAGAATTGATAAGTTTTCTTGAAACCAGAAAAGTCAAAGAAATAGTATTGGTTGGGCTTATGGCTGAGAAATGTCTCTATAATACAGCATTAGGAGGAAATATGCGAGAATATGACATAATGGTTGTTCCTGAAGGGATTGTTGGTACGACACAAAAAAAGAAAACTAAGGCAATAGAGAAAATGAAAGCAAAAGGGATTAAAATCATACCAATAACTGAAATAATTAACGCACTATAACACGGACGGTTGGGGTAATAAACTTGTCACAATTTTTGCGCGCCACCTTGACAATTTTATCTTGAAGTGACAAATTCGTGCCATTTATCGGGACTCAGTCATCTGGACAATTTTTGCTTGACAAACCGGCTTGCCACCCTGACACAAAAATCTGATTAACATTACTGGTGGCAAGCCTCTACCCCTGTTCATCTATCGGGACTTAAAAACTACAGCCAACTAACGACATAAAAGAATTATTTGATCAAAACTTTGAAAAAACTATATATTTACTCAAATTCTGCATTATGAAATTTTCGCTCAGTATTTTATTTTTTACGATTTTTTGTTTATGGTCAATTCAGGCTCAAAAGATTAACTACCAAGCATCTTATGAAAAAGCTAAAAGCCTAGCGATACAACAGAAAAAACCACTTGCAATATTAATAACGATTGAGCCACCTGTTTATTCTCCAAATTTTCTGAATGGACTCAATGATGAAAAAGTTATTGATAAATTTAATAGTAGCTTTATTAATTACAAAGCAGACAGGTCTGATACTTCTGCTTCCGGGAAAATTATCAAAGAATATAAAATATTTCGGTTTCCTTCATTTATTTTTTTAGATGCAAAAGGAGGATTTATGTTTACCGATATTGCCTTTTTATCGAGGCCTCAACCATTATTGGATATAGCAGAGAAAGCTATTTCTGCAACAAAAGAAAAGTCTTTAGTTGAATATGATAGTAGTTATGCAGGGGGGAATTATAGCACAGTTTTTTTAAAAGATTATATTCTGAGAAGAGAAAAGGCAGGAATAACAAATAATGAGGAGCTCATAGAAAAATATGTATTTGGATTAAAAGTATCTGATCTTTATAACTATAGTGAGGTATTATTTATTTTAAAGGCCGGTCCAACGGCTGATGGAAATGCTTACAAATTGGCCAGTTTAAATAAACAATTGATAGATAGCATTTTTAAAACAGAACCACTCGCTGATCGAGTTGCCATGAATAATGCCACTATAACAAATACGATGAATAGTGCTATTGCCAGTAAAAGTTTTTCAAGGGCGATGGCGGCAGCAAATTTTACACGAAGCACTTGGGCAAGTAATCCTATTGAAGGTCAAAAAAATTGGAATTTAAAAATGATGCAATACTACAAAGGGGTAAATGACACAATTAAATATTTACAGCAAGCATCTGGGTACTATGAACAGTATTATATGCGTCTCACAGTAGATTCTGTTAGAAAAAGAGATTCATTGAACTATATAACCGCTAGGAAAAACGCAAGAGAAATCTCAAAAACGACCATTAATGATACAACAACAAGGCGAACATTCAGCTTTTCATACTCAAAAGACAGTTATGCAACTGAACTGAATAATGCAGCGTGGACTTTCTATCTGATGGCTGTCAATAAAAACGATTATCTTTTTAAGGCAATGTTGTGGAGTAGACGAGCTCTTGAATTAAGCGTAAAACCAGCATTCTATGATACCTACGCTCATTTATTGTATAGATTAAAGTTCTTCGATGAAGCTGTGAGTATGCAGAGAAAAGCAATTGAATTAGGAAAAGCAAACAAAATTGATACTAAATTATTTCAGGAGGAATACGAAAAAATCAGAAAGAAAACTTTATAAATTCTCTCATACAAAATACTAATTTGCTACGACCACCTAACATGGACGGTTGGGGTAATAAACTTGTCACAGTTTTTGCCGGGGACCTTAAGGCCACCTGGACAAAAATCGGATGTTAGTATGGGCCCGAACGCTCTTTTTTCTTTTAATCTTTTATCATCATTCATTTCTCGGCTGGCCATATAAATTCGTTTAACATCTTAAACCCGGACACCCGCACCTGCCAGTAATATAAATCCTGCACATATTAACCCTTCTCAGAGTACAATCTGGATAATGAACTTTATCTTGAAAAAAATGTTAATATACAATGAGTTAACTTATATATTGGAATAATAAATAATCAGGATAACAACTAAAAAGAAAAATATGAATACCAACATAAAGACTTCTAAAATCCCAGATATGAAAGGGAGACTTTCAGCACTATGGCTATTTGCAATACTAACTTACACCTATGGCGATGTAGTAACTTTAATGGATCCTGTCAAGCACGGGTCTATTCAAATAACTGAAGGTTTCCTGTTAGGAGGCTCCATATTCATGATGATTCCGATTACGATGGTTTTATTTTCTAGGATATTAGATTATAGGTTTAGTCGCTGGGCGAGCATCATCGCAGGTACGATAATGACTGTTGCTCTGCCTGTGACCCTATTTGTCGCAAAACCAACCTCGTATTACGTATTTTTCACGGTCATAGAAATTACGTGTACTGCACTAATTGTCTGGTATGCATGGAAGTGGCGTAATCCTGAAGGCGAATCTGAATAAAAACTCATGAAAGCAATTACCTATTCAAAATACGGATCACCAGACGTTCTTCAGCTCAATGAAGTAGCCAATCCTGTACCCAAAGACAATGAAGTATTTATAAAAATATATGCAACAACAGTTACATCAGGAGATTGCCGTATGCGAAGAGCTGATCCATTTGCTGTAAGATTTTTCAATGGATTCACAAGGCCAACAAAAATCACAATCCTCGGGAATGAATTTGCCGGAGAAATTGAAGCCGTGGGCAAAGATGTAAAACTGTATAGAATTGGTGACCAAGTTTTTGGTCAGACAGGATTGAGTCTTGGTGCCAATGCAGAATATATTTGTCTGCCTGAAGATGGTACTCTTACTATAAAACCGGCTAATATAACCTATGAGGAAGCAGCCTCCATTCCTTTCGGTGGAAGTACTGCATTGCATTTTCTCAGAAAAGGAAATATTAGGAGTGGACAAAATGTTCTCATATATGGTGCTTCCGGTAGTCTGGGTACTGCTGCTGTACAACTTGCTAAATATTTTGGGGTGGAAGTAACAGGAGTATGCAGTACAGCTAATTTAGAATTGGTAAAATCTTTGGGAGCCGATAAGGTAATTGATTACAAAAATGAGGATTTTACCAAAAATGGCCAGACCTATGATATTATTTTCGATACGGTAGGTAAAAGTCCGTTTTCAGGTTGTGTAAAATCACTTAAGCAAAAAGTAATCTATTTAAGAGCTGTTCACATGACAGTACCATCGATTGTCCAAGGTCTTTGGACTTCAATGACAAGCAGCAAGAAAGTAATAGGTGGAGTAGCAACCGAGCGGAAGGAGAATCTCGATTTTCTTAAAGAACTTATTGAGGTCGGAAAGTTTAAACCAGTCATCGATAGAAGTTATCCTTTAGACCAAATTACCGAGGCCCACAGGTATGTCGACAAAGGACACAAAAAAGGGAATGTAGCTATCACAGTCCAGAGTGTATCTCACTAAAAAAATAACAGACAACGACACGCCAACACGGACAATATGGGTAAGTTGTTTGTCACATTTTTTGCTCCCGATAGCTTTCGGGATGCCCGGTGCTCGCGTCAGGTAACACAATGCCTACGAGGCAGTCGGGCTCCCCGTTTATGCGGGGCAGGCTCTTCGCTAAAATGATCCACCGGATCATTTCTTTACGCTCGGCCCTATTGCCGGGCCATTAGCCTTAAATTATAAAATTCTGCCCGTTAGACACCTTGACAGCAAACTTCTCAGTACCTTTGATAGTATCAAATGATACTATCATACTTTGACTAATATGAAACCTCCTTATCAAGTAACCACCAAGATTCTCGAACTAATCTCTTCCATTGCTGAGAAAATTGGTGAGATTAATGCTGCCTATCTATTTAAGCCTCCAACTGAATTAAGGAAGAAGAATAGAATAAAGACAATTCAATCTTCTCTTGAAATTGAGGGGAACTCTCTTTCTCTGGATCAGGTTACAGCAATCCTGGACAATAAAAAGGTTATTGCACCAAAAAAAGATATTCTTGAGGTAAAAAACGCAATTAAAACTTACGAAAACCTTGATAGCTATAATTATACGGGTTTGACTTCATTTTGTAAGGCTCATGCAACTTTGATGAATGGTCTTATTAAAAATCCGGGAAAGATACGAACCAAATCAGTAGGAATTATTAAAGGCTCAAAAGTATCTCATATTGCGCCTCCAGGAGATATAGTAAAATCATTAGTAAAGGAATTATTCTTCTATCTTAAAAAAGACAAGGACCTACTGCTGATAAAGAGTTGTGTTTTTCATTATGAAATCGAATTCATCCACCCATTTATGGATGGGAACGGTAGAATTGGGCGTCTTTGGCAAACTGTAATTCTAAAACAATACTCGCCTGTATTTGAATTCCTTCCGATCGAATTATTAATTAAAGCAAGACAAAATGATTATTACCGAATACTTGGAGAATCTGATAATAAAGGTGATTCGACCGGATTCATAGAGTTTATGCTTCAGATAATTAACGACTCTCTAGAAGAGCTCTTGACAAATCAGAATGTAAATCTAACCGCAAAGGATCGATTGGCTATTTTCAAAGAGAAAATAGGTAAATCGAGTTTTAACCGACAGGATTATATGAGGCATTTTAAAGACATCTCTACTGCAACAGCCAGTCGTGACCTGAAGCTAGCAGTAGAAACAGGACTACTGGATAAATCTGGAGACAAAAGGACAACTTCTTACAAATTCAAAAAATAAAAATCTAAGGCTAACACACAATATTGGTAAGTTGTTTGTCATGGTTTTTGCTTTCCTGCCTGCACGGCAGGCAGGCAGGCGGCAAGGCTTGCACCGTGACAGCTTTCTGGCTAAAGAACCGGGACTCTACCCGGTGCAGTCGTCGGATAACACAACACCTACGCGGCAGTCGGGCTCCCCGCTTATGCGGGGCAGGCTCTTCGCTAAAATGTTCCACCGGATCATTTCTATACGCTCGGCCATATTGCCGGGCCGTTATAAGGCATTGAAATCCTGCACATAAAATAAATACCATGAAAGAAACCTCTGTAATTACAACCGAAATTCTCTCACTTATTAAAGATTGGGAATCCATACTTACTTCCCTTCCTGTCAAGACAGTTACTGAGCCCCGAAACAGTCAGGACCGAAGTATAAAACAGATTCTAGGACATTTGATAGATTCTACTTCCAACAACACCCACAGAGTTATTCATTTGCAGTACCAACCAAGTCCATTTTCTTTTCCAAACTATGCAATATTTGGAAATAACGATCGCTGGATTGCAATCCAAAATTATCAGAATGAGGACTGGAGCAACATGATCCAACTTTGGAAGTATTCTCTCTTACATTTCTGCCATGTGATCAATAATGTCAAAGATGACAGACTCGAAAACGAATGGATCGCAGGACCAGAAAAAAATATTACCCTCAGAATGATGATCATAGATTTCCCAATACATCTTAAATTGCACCTTAATGAAATAGATGATCTGATTAACACCAAATCTTGACTTTCATGAGACCACGAGTATCCTTTGACAAATCCCTGATTGCCCCTTGCGGAATGAATTGCGGAACTTGTATCGCTTATCTTAGAGACAAAAACAAGTGTCCTGGCTGCCGGGTTTATTCAGCTGATAAAGCTATCTCAATTCAAAGATGCATAATTCCTAAGTGTGTATACCTGGACAAAACAGATTCCAAATTCTGTTACGATTGTGAAAAATATCCATGCAAAAGAGTAAAACAACTTGATAAAAGATACAAAACCAGGTATAATACAAGCTTTATTGAGAATCTGACAATGATTAAAGAAAAAGGGATCGAAAAATTCCTTGATTTTGAATCAAAACGCAGGACCTGCCCAAACTGTGGATCAATTCTAAGTGTCCACCGTGACTACTGTTTGACATGCATAAAAAAATAATAAACAACGCCTACGCGGCAGTCGGGCTCCCCGCTTATGCGGGGTATGCTCTTCGCTAAAATGATCCACCGGATCATTTCTTTACGCTCAACCCTGTTGCCGGGCCGTTATAGCGCATTTCTGACTAGGTTATGTTAATGATTTAAAATTGGTTTATTCATGACGAATACATTATAGGTTATGAAACTATTATGAATTCGATTGTATTTACGTCCATTAAGTTTTAATTTTATAAGCATTTAACTATAATCCTAAAATTGAGTGAATATGAGAACAATTCGTCTTCTGGCCGGGATGCTCCTCCTGATTTCCGGGATTCTGCATATTGTTGCCTATTTTCAGGCTCCTGATAGCCCGGGAAGTATTCCTGTTCTTTCATTTGGAATTATTTACATGATCGTTGGAGCTCTCCTGTTCAACAGGAAAAAATACCCACTTTATCTTGCGGTCATTGTACCATTAATCGGGATGACGCTCTCTCTGATAAAATTCGGAATACCCGAATTTATTTCTTTGTCTGCTTTGTTTAAGGTGCTGGAAATAATTGCAGTAGTTTGTTGTTGTGCGCTTTTATTTTGTAGTAAAAAACCGAATAAATCATAAGCCATGAATAACATTTCAGCCACCAGATTCGGCAAACAACTGGTCTTATACCTGTCGTTGCTAGTTGCCGCATTAACGGATGCTTTTTCACAAAATCAGCCCAGGCAAACCGATTTGAACAACTACCCTTTGGTTACAGTTCCGTTAACTGAAACCAGAACCTTCTATTCAAACATCTTGGGACAAGAAATGGTGCTTTTCATTAAGATTCCTGCAACTTATAAAACCGATACGCAGAAGGTTTATCCCTGCTATTATGGTACCGATGCAAACCGCTCGTTTGCCATGATAGCGGATATGGCAAACTCTTTCGAAGTCCCTGTTATTGTCGAACCTGAAATTTTCGTGGTGGGGATAGGATATAGGATAAGAGATTTGGGCGACTGGGGAGCCTGGAGGACCAGAGATCTGACCCCGACCAATGTTCCTTCGTCGGATACTTACTGGACGGGTATCTTTTCAAAATTTGCTGGCAGGCAGCTTGAGGTTAAAACCGGTGGCGCTGCAAAATTCCTTGAATGTATTGAAAAAGAGGTTTTCCCGTTTATGGAATCAAATTACCGCGTTTCTGGAACGGGCAGGGGGCTTGGCGGTTATTCCTACGGAGGTTTGTTTTCGTTGTATGTATTATTCAAGCGACCGGAGTTGTTCAGCCTTTACTATGCCGGCAGCCCTTCAATAAGATACGACAAGGGTGTCCTCTACACTTATGAAAAGGAATATGCCGTCACACACAAAGACCTAACTGCAACGCTTTTCATGACTGCAGGCGGAGCTGAAGATTCGGTAATGATCGCAAATGTGAACATAATGGCCGCGCAACTGAAGGCAAGGAATTATCCGGGGTTAAAAGTTGAAACCACTGTTTTCCCCGATGAGACGCACATGTCGTGCGTTCCAGCTGCCTGGATGAGAGCATTCAGTGTATTATATAAAAAATAAAATATACCGAAATGAAAACTCTAAAATTTCTGCTGCTTCTAATCCTCATAGGTAGTTCCCTGCAACTTGCTTCTCAGGTAAATCCGGTCAGCATTGATTTAAGAAATAATGGTGTTAAACTGGATGCAAAATTCTATCCGGTAAAAAAAACGGAAAAGGTGCCAACGGTGATTCTTTTGCATGGATTCCCAGGCAATCAGTCCAGTCCTTTGGGATTAGCAGAAAAACTGAATGGCGCGGGATTTAATATCCTTGTCTTCAATTACCAAGGGTCCTATCTGAGCGAAGGCAATTTCAGTTTCGACAACTGCATTGATAATGCTGGTGCAGCTTTAAACTTTTTGCTTGATCCCGGAAATCAGGTGCAATTCAAAATTGACACTTCCAGGATCATTGTCTGCGGCTATAGTTTTGGAGGCACCATTGCCATTGAAAGCGCCATATATAACTACAAAATCAAAAACATCATTTCAATTGCCAACGACGATCACTCTGTTTCTCTGAAAAAAGTAGCTGCTGATTCAGTATATCGTAAGGGTTATGTGCAGTTCATCGCCAAATCATTTGAGCCAGCAGGCCCTTTCAGAGGTGATCTGAAAACTCAGATGGAGCTTTATTTACAAAATATAGATAGATACGACCTGGTTAAAAACGCCGAAAGTCTAAAAACAAAAAAAATATTGTTTATTGTTGGTTGGCAAGACAAGACAAGCTTTTTAGAAGTAAATACACTCCCGCTTTACAGAAAGTTGCAGCAATTGTATGCAGAAAATATTTCAATAAAAGGATTTGAATCCGATCACCGGTTTAACAATGTTATTGATGACCTTACAGATGCTATAACTGAATGGATTAAAAGTAAATAACGCACTAAAACACGGACAATGCTACGTGCCATAGAGCGGCTTTCTGACCAATCTGAAAATTTTCTTAACTTACACTCAAAAGATTAATATGGAGACAATCAGAGAAATCTTAGATTCAAAGAGAAAGCCAAAGGAAATAGTGTCGGTTTCTGCAGAGAGGATACTTCAAAATCCGAAACTTTTTGATGAGCTAATGACAATACTTAAAACAGGCTCTGATGTTGAGAAAGGAACCTGCGCAGACATCATGAAACATGTTACAGCCGAAATGCCTGAAATCGCTGATCCTTTCATTGAGGTACTGATCGACTTTATCAATTACAAAGCTCCAAGAGTAAAATGGGGAGTTCCAGAATCAATTGGGAATATTGCTAAGAAGAGTCCACAAAAGGTTGAAAAAGCAATTCCTTTTCTATTGAAAAATACTCCTGAAAATAAAGACAATTCTACTGTCATAAGATGGTGCGCAGCTTATGCCCTTTCAGAGATTGCTAAGGCATCAAGGGACAAGAATTTATTAACGAAAATAAAAGATATCTCTGAAAAGGAGACTAACAATGGCGTGAAGAATGTCTATTTGAAAGCAATTAAACAAATCGAAAAAAATAAAAAACAGACCTAATCCGAAAATCACAAAAATTACAGCACCTAACACTGACAATATGGGTAAGTTGCTTGTCACACTTTTTGCTTTCCTGCCTGTCGGCAGGCAAGCTTGCACAATGACTGCTTTCTGGCTTAAGAACCGGGACCCTTCCTGGTGCTATCGTCGGGTAACACTTACGAAATTATACCGCCGGGTCGTTAGCTGCAATTTGGCCCCCTGAAAATTCATAATCCATGTAATAAAATAGATACTTTTGTATGGACTCCAAATTATCCTCTTAAATATTGAATATTCCAAATCTCATGATAATTCTATTCTTTTTACCAGCCTTTAAAATTATATTTAATAAATGTGTAATTCTTTTAATCCTAATTACATATTCAAATACTTTGGCACAAATTCCTCCTCCAAATGAAAAACTACCAACATCAGATTTTAGAGAAAAACCAAAAACTAAATGGGTGTTTGAAATAAAGTCTCCAATCTTTTCCTCACCAATTGTTAGCGAGGACCTTGTCTATTTTGGAGGACTTGATAGTATTTTTTATGCCATAGAAACTTCTTCAGGACATGAAAAATGGAGATTTCGCACGAAAGGTGAGATCCGATCAGCTCCATTGATTTATGGTACAAAAGTTTTCTTAAATGGAGGAGATGG
>Ga0208980_10001844_pt1 | contig 12851 bp, 9 predicted proteins | sample WetSurMetagenome_3_FD_187993 | JGI IMG/M metagenome (GOLD analysis project Ga0208980, IMG submission 187993) | Wetland microbial communities from Twitchell Island in the Sacramento Delta, sample from surface sediment Aug2011 Site A1 Bulk (version 2) | ecosystem: Environmental > Aquatic > Marine...
GATTGCCTCCAGATGCAACCTCATGCCTGATCCGATGAGCGCAGGGGAAAAGGGAATGATTACATTGGTAAACCCCCTGCAGCCCGGAACCTCCAATCCTCCACCTTGCAGAGAACCCGAAATTCATCAAATGGTAGTTGTTTTTTGAAAAAGGTACAGGGATGATGGTGAGTGAATGAGCTGACTGGCATGAGGGTGCCGGCGCGATGGAATTTGAGGGGCGACTATGCGCACTGTGATAAAAATCGGCACGTCGACGCTCACGAACGGGACGGCTCGCCTTGCACCGCCGCTGCTTGTCGAGCTTGCCCGGCAGATTTCGGAGTTGTGCGCTTCGGGGCACCAGGTCATCCTGGTTTCATCGGGCGCGATAGCAATCGGTCGCGAGCGCCTGAGTTTTCCCGACCTGCCCAAGGATATTCCCGCGAAGCAGATGCTGTCGGCCATCGGACAGCCGCGCCTCATGGCAGTGTACGAGCATATCTTCAGGCTTTATGGCCTGGTCGTGGCCCAGGTCTTGCTCACCCGGATGGACCTGGCCAGCAGGGGGCGCTATCTGAATGCCCGAAACACACTGGCGGCACTGATAGAGCAAAAGGTCATCCCGATCGTGAACGAGAACGATACGGTGGCTACGGACGAAATCCGCGTCGGAGATAACGACAACCTTTCGGCAATGGTCGCCAACCTTGTGGATGCAGACTGGCTGATCCTGCTTACGGATCAGCCGGGGCTTTATACGGCCGATCCCCGCACCAATCCCGACGCGCAACTTGTGTCGGAAGTTAACACGCGCGAGATCGCGCCTGAACTCTGGCAGGCGGCGGGAGGCAGCGGCCAGGGGTTGGGGACGGGCGGGATGGTGACGAAGTTGCAGGCTGCCGATCTTGCCCGGCGTTCGGGATCGTGCTGTGTCATCGCCCAGGGTAACGAACCCAATGTTTTGCTGCGCGTTACCGCCGGAGAAAAATTGGGTACACGTTTCCCGCCGACGGCCACATCCGTGGAGAGCCGCAAGCGCTATATCCTGTCCGCGCGTCTGGCCCCCGGACAGTTGACTGTTGACGAAGGCGCAGCGAAAGCCCTGCAGCGGGGCGGGAGCCTCCTGCCTGTGGGCTTAATCGCGATCCAGGGCTCATTCGATCGGGGCGATACCGTGCGCGTGGCTCTGGAGAACGGTACGGAGATCGCGCGCGGCATTGTCAATTACGACAGCCAGGATCTGGCTCAAATCGTTCGCTGCCCGTCGGATGAGATCGAGTCCATCCTCGGGTATCATTTCGGCGACGAAGTGATTCACCGCAGCGACCTTGTGCTGCTCTAAAGCCTCCGGCCGCGAAAAGCCACCGGAACAGCAGGACACGGGCCGTGAGCCCTGCAAAAAGGAGTCGCCATGCTGACAGAAATGGGGCGCAATGCGCGCACCGCATCCCGCGTGATTGCCAATGCCGCTTCAGAGACGAAAAATCAGGCGCTGCGGACGCTGGCATCGATGATCGACCAATCCCGCGCCGACATCCATGCAGCCAACAACGCGGACGTGGAACTCGCACGGGCTTCCGGCATGAGTGACGCACTGGTAGACAGGCTCCTGTTGACGGATAAACGCCTCGACGACCTGTCGAGAGATTTGCGCTCGCTGGCGAAATTCCCCGATCCCGTGGGCGAACGGTTCGATGAAACCGTTTTGCCCAACGGACTGAAACTGTACAAGCGGCGCGTCCCGCTTGGCGTTGTGGGCGTCATTTATGAATCCCGCCCCAACGTCACCATCGATGTGTCCGGGCTGGCGATCAAAACATCGAACGCGGCGATCCTGCGGGGCGGGAAAGAAACCGTCCGCTCCAACCGCGCGCTGACTGAGCTTGTCCAGATGGCTCTAAAAAAAAGCGGTCTTCCTGCGCAGGCCGTTCAATCTATCGACAATCCCGACCGCGCGCTGGTACTGGACCTCCTCAAATTGCACGAGTATGTGGATATCGTTATACCCCGCGGCGGCGAGAGCCTGCACCGTTTCTGCCGTGAGAACAGCCGGATACCCGTGATCACGGGGGGCATCGGCATCTGCCACATTTTTATCGATGAATCCGCCGATCTCGAAAGGGCTCTGCCCGTCATTCATAATGCCAAAACACAGCGCCCTTCGGTGTGCAACGCCCTCGATACGTTGCTCGTCCACCGTTCGATTGCGGCGCAGGCGCTTCCCCGCGTTGTGGAAGACCTGTCGCCGGCCGGGGTGACGTTCCGGGCGCATGAGTCCGCAATTCCTTATCTTATGCTGGAGCCGGATCCCATGAAATTCGGCAAGGGGCTTAGCGCCGGGCTTCCCGAACCGGTCCGGCCGGCCGAACCGGATGATTTTGATACCGAGTGGATGTCGCTGGTGCTTGGATTGAAAGTTGTGGATAGCCTGGACGAAGCCATTGCGCATACCAACGCTCACAGCATGGGGCACTCGGACTCGATCCTGACCGAAAACAGGGAAAATGCCGATCGTTGGATTGAGGAGGTTGATTCGGCGGCAGTGTACGTGAATGCTTCCACCCGCTTTACCGACGGCGGACAGTTCGGGCTGGGAGCCGAAGTGGCCATATCCACCCAGCGCCTGCACGCCCGGGGCCCCATGGGTTTGCGGGAGCTGACGACCTATAAATGGGTGGCGGAAGGGAATTACAGCATCAGGGAATGATCAGGGTCTGAATCTGTAGAGGTGCCTTAAAGACCTGTGGGCCGGAGCCCGAGCGCGCCTCGGCTCCAGGGATTGAATCGCAAGGACAGGAGCATTATGAAGCCTCAAACCGCAACTATCATTTGGACGTGGACAGACGAAGCGCCTGCTCTGGCAACATTGTCTTTCCTGCCGATTGTGCGGGCATTCACCAAGGGGATTGATGCCTCCGTGGAAATGTGGGACATCTCTCTCGCAGGCCGCATTATGGCCAACTTTCCCGAGTGCCTTACGGAAGAACAACGTATCCCGGACTATCTGGCAAAGCTTGGCGAACTTACCCGGGCGCCCGAGGCCAATATCATCAAGTTGCCGAACATCTCTGCTTCAGTGCCTCAGCTTATGGATGCCATTAAGGAGCTTCAGCAGAAGGGATACAGAATCCCGGACTATCCTGAAAGCCCCCAGGATGACGCCGATAAAGCCATTCAGGCCAAATATTCGAAGGTTCTCGGCAGTGCCGTGAATCCTGTGATTCGCCAGGGAAATGCGGATCGCCGCTCGCCGGCATCTGTAAAGGAATTCGCCAGGAAGCACCCCCTCAGGATGGGCGCATGGAGCCCGGACTCGAAGACACACGTGGCACACATGAAAGATGGGGATTTCTACGGCAGTGAAAAGTCCGCCACCATTGCGGCTGATGCTTCGGTGCGTTACGAATTCATAGCCGCCGACGGAACCCCGCAGGTTCTCAAGAAGCATGTGTCCTTGCCGGAGGGTGCCATCCTGGACACTTCCGTCATGCACATCAGGGCGCTGCGCTCGTTTTACGAGGAACAAATGGAGGAGGCAAAACGTCAGGACGTGCTTCTTTCGCTGCACCTCAAAGCCACCATGATGAAGGTCTCAGATCCTGTCCTATTTGGCCATGCCGTGAGCGTCTACTTCCGCCCCGTTTTTGAGAAGCATGCCGACACGTTCAGGCACCTTGGCGTGAACCCCGATAACGGTCTGGGGGACCTGTACGCCAAAATCGAGCGGCTGCCGGCTGATAAAAAGGCTGACATAGAGGCCGATATCAAAGCAGTTTATGCCATCAGGCCAGCCCTGGCGATGGTCGACTCGGACCGTGGCATCACGAACTTACATTTTCCGAACCTCGTGATTATCGATGCTTCCATGCCGGCGATGATCCGCGACTCGGGGCGCATGTGGGGGGCGGACGGAAAACTGCACGATACCAAAGCAATGCTTCCCGACCGCTGCTACGCGACTCTTTATAAGGCCATCGTCGAGGACTGCAGGCAGCATGGAGCTTTCGATCAGGCAACGATGGGCAGCGTGCCGAACGTAGGGCTGATGGCACAGGAAGCCGAGGAGTACGGCTCGCACGACAAGACATTTATCGCCGCAGGCCCCGGGGCAATCCGCGCGGTCAATGAAGCTACCGGCCGGACAATCCTCGAACAAAGGGTAGAGGAGGGGGATATTTTCCGTTCGTGCCGGACCACCGATGCCGCCATACGAGACTGGGTCAAGCTGGCTGTGCGCCGCGCTCGGCTAACCGGAGTTCCGGCAGTGTTCTGGCTGGACAAGGACCGTGCCCATGACCGGGAGGTGATCCAAAAGGTTGATTTTTATCTGAAGGAACACGATACCCGTGGATTGGACCTTCGCATTATGCACCCGGTGGACGCGATGAAGTTCTCCCTTGACCGGATCCGCAAGGGTCAGGACACGATTTCCGTGGGCGGCAACGTGATCCGTGACTATTTAACGGACCTGTTTCCCATTCTCGAGATCGGGACGTCCGGAAAAGTATGGTCCATTGTCCCGCTGCTCGCGGGCGGCGGGCTTTTTGAAACCGGCGCCGGAGGCTCGGCGCCAAAACATGTCCAGCAGTTCCAGAGGGAGGGATACCTCCGTTGGGATTCGCTCGGGGAATTCCTGGGGTTGGAAGCCTCGCTGGAGCACCTGGCAGCTGCCTTCAATAACGCGCGAGCTGCGCTGCTGGCCGAGACCCTCGACCAGGCGATCGGCAAGTTTCTCGACCAGAACAAGTCACCGGCCCGCAAATTAGGCGGGATTGACAACCGCGGCAGCCACTTTTATCTGGCAATGTACTGGGCTGAGGCGCTGGCCGCGCAGTCCAAGGATGAGGAATTGCGGACGCGATTTGCTGCAGTCGCAAAGCAGTTGATCGAAAACGAGGAAAAGATCAACGCCGAATTGCTGGGAGCCCAAGGTAAGCCGGTCGATATGGGGGGATATTATTATCCTGACATTGCAAAAACGACGAGGGCGATGCGGCCGAGTCCGACGCTGAATGCCATTATCGACCCGCTCGTGTAGCTTTTGCAGTTCTGCAGCTTGAAGATGACACATTCCGGCCGAATAGATATAAAGCCGCGGAAAATTCCTGCTATCTGATGTCGTTCATGGGTTTCTTTGGTTCAACAGGCCGCCGGCTTTGACGATCCCGATCTGGCGGGATGCCAGGGAGTGATGGACTTCAAAGTCATATCCGCCGGTACTGTTGACGATCGTCAGTGGTTTGCCTGGTTCGAGGCCGCGGCTGAGGTTGCGAAAGACAAGTACGTCGCCCTGATGGATCCTGTGGTAGTCCGCGCTTTCCAGGACCAGCGGAAGAATGCCGAAGTTGACAAGATTGGCGGCATGGATCCGTTCAAAAGAACGTGCCAGGATGGCCTTGATGCCCAAATGCATGGGGCAAAGCGCAGCATGCTCGCGGCTGGAACCCTGGCCGTAGCTCTCGCCGGCCACGACAACGCCGAATTTTCCGCTGGCAACGGCTTCCTTCGCCCGTTGGTGAAATGTAGGGTCCACGCCCTCGAAAACGAACTGGGAGTATGCCTCAACATTGGATCGGTACTTGAGCCGCTGGCCGGCTGGCATGATATCGTCGGTTGTAACCTTGTCGGAAACCTTCAACAATACTTCGGCATCAAAGCGATCTGGCAATTCCGTGTTTCTCGGCGGGGGGCCGATATTCGGCCCGCGGACGATCTCTGCGTTCGCGTTGCGGCTGTGAAGGATCAGATTGTCGTCAATCGTGAAATGGCTCGGTTCCGGAATGCGGGGGTAGGGGATCCCGAGGTCGCGGGGATCCATGAGAACTCCGGACAGGGCGGCAGCTGCAGCGGTTTCGGGGCTTACCAGGTTTACGCCCGCGGATTGCGTGCCCGAACGCCCGTAAAAATTCCGGTTGTTCGTACGCACCGATACGCCGCCGGAAGATGGAGAGTGTCCCAGGCCGATGCAAAACCCGCACGCTACTTCAGCAAGGCGGGCGCCCGCAGCAATGAGAATCGACAGGCGGCCATCATCCGCCAGCATCCGCAGGACCTGTTTGGAGCCGGGAGCAATAATGAGGCTTACCTGTGGAGAAGCCGTTTTACCTTTGAGGATCTCCGCCACGGTTGCGAGATCCCTGTATGAGGAATTGGTGCAAGACCCAATGACCACCTGGTCCACGCTCATGCTTCCCGCCGCGCGTACCGCAACGACATTGTCCGGACTGTGCGGAAGGGCGACCATCGGCTCAACGGTGCCTAAGTCGATTTCAATTATGCGATCGTAGGACGCGTCTGCATCAGCCTGCAACTCCATCCAGGCGTCAAGGCGGCCCTGGGCCTTCAGAAATGACCGGGTCACCTCGTCGGAGGGAAACAGGGAGGTCGTTACGCCCAGTTCGGCGCCCATGTTCGCTATGGTTGCGCGCTGAGGCACCGAAAGAGTCGCGACGCCCGGACCGAAATATTCGGCCACGGTGCCGACGTTTCCTTTGGTCGTAAGGATTTTCAGAAGAGTGAGAATAATATCTTTGGCGGCGACCCAATCATGAAGTCGGCCGTCAAGGCGGATACCTAAAACACGCGGATAGGCCAGCCAAAAAGGGCCGCCTGCCATTGCGATTGCCACATCAAGGCCTCCGGCTCCCACAGCGAACATACCCAGCCCGCCGCCGGTCGGCGTATGACTGTCGGATCCCAGCAGCGTTTTTCCGGGAATGCCGAAACGCTCGAGGTGGACCTGGTGACAGATGCCGTTGCCTGCGCGAGAGAAATAGAGGCCGAATTTTTCGGCGATGCTCTGAAGATAGCGATGGTCGTCGGCGTTCTCGAATCCCACTTGAAGCGTATTGTGGTCCACATAGCTGACGGAGACCCCCGTCCTGATTTCAGGAATGCCCATGGCTTCAAACTGCAGATAGGCCATGGTTCCCGTAGCGTCCTGGGTCAGCGTCTGGTCAATGCGGATGGCCACCTGTTCACCTGCGCACGGCGTCCCCTCAACAATATGTGCGCGCAAAATTTTTTCAGTCAGCGTTTTGGCGATCATGGTGTCGGATCTCCCTTCGAGTCAATATGGATGTATTATCGGCCCGGGCCGCGGTCCATCGGGATGAAGCCTTCGCGGCTGCTTTTATAAGTCGCATCGCGACACCTGCCGGCGATCCATCCAATTATTCCTTGTCGAAGTCCGGGCGATGCCTGGCTTCGGCATGGCGTGTCCTCAGATATTCGGAGAATGCCTGATTCAACCGCCCGAATGCCGCGCGTTCATTCTTCATCTCTTCCGCATAGGCTCGGGACAGACTGTCCTTGGACCAGAACACGGCTTCGGCCAGACGGCGAAGATCGTCAAAGGCATCGGAACCGCGTGGAGCGAAGGCCTCCGCTGCCGCTTCCCACACCACGGCGGCCAGCGTGTTCATCACCAACAACAGTTCATCCAGGTCGTATTCCTGTTGCAGGCGCTTGCGGCCGATGTCCCCCGTGAAGCTGGCGATGAGCTCACGATTGCCCTTGATGACCGACTCCCGATAGTTCTCGAACACGGCTTGTATACGAGGCCTCAGGTCGATGGTTTCCATGGCACGATAGTGCTCCGACGTGGATGCACGAAGTCGGGTCGTAATCTCGTTGACAATGCGTTCCTCCGCATCATAGAGGAAGAGCATCAAAGGTTTTGAACTTAGGTTTCGATCAGCCATTGGCGACCTTTGCCCAAAATGTAGGCACTATAGCTGTTCAATTTGCGCTCGATTTGTTCCAGCCAATGCCGGCAGAACGCCTGTTTGTGGCCATTCAAAACAGAGGTTTCATAGGCCAGGCCCTTTTCGACGCGGGCCAGAAAAGCATCCACCGCCTTCCTGCTTACACTATAGGGTGCTTCCGCCCATTTTAGCAAATCTGCTTCCAGCCGCCGGTTATAGGCCAGGTGGGGCGAATCCGCCGACAGGTCGAGCGGCGCCGGATTCTCCGCCAGCTGAAATCCCTTCAAGGCCATGAGCAAATCTACGTAGCTGTGCTCATAGAACAAACGGGGAAACTGATATTCGATGACATCGGCAGGCGAGCTTTCGGCGTGGACCCGGTGTTTGTTGTAGCGTGAAAAGTCGAGCCCTGTATATTGATTGTAGATTTCGCGCCGGTAAAGACGCCATTCGCGAAGGATGCCGTCGTCGGCGATGTTGAGATCGCCGCCGAGGATCAGCAGGCACAGCAAATCGTCGAGTGAGGGAGGATTGCCGGGCGGCCGGCCCGCCTCAAGCTGCAGGGAAATATGGAGGCTGTGAGGCCGAATCTGCACGAATGTCACCGCTGCGTTGGCGAGGTCGGACAATATTACCGGATCGGCCGTGACCGGCTTTGACAGGTCCCCCAAAATTTTCAGGCGTCCCAGGGCCAGTTCGAGAAAGCCGCGGACCCGGCCGCGCTCCGGGGTTAAAACCTTGTGGTTGTCTACGTGGCCACCGAGCTTCCATAAACGCCCCCCCAGGTCGAAATCGTCAAAATAATAGAATCCGTCGTATTGCGGGTCGTCATCCGGACCAGAGCCGATGACACGGGGGCCCAGCGGGCTGAATTCCATTTCGCACCCAAGCGGCACGCTCCCGGCCGACATTCGCTCGCGGATTCTTTCGACATAAGGGGCAACGCGTTCGCGGTTGTATAGCTCGTCGGCCACGAAAATGGCCGCTACCGCGTAGTCCTCATATTCCAGCGCGGGATCATATTCAATCACTCCCATGGAAGCGAGGAGTTCGGAAATCGGTCCGAGATTGTCGCCGACGAATTGGAGCGCCGCCAGGGCGGATACGGCGTGGTCGTAATAGGTATCCGCAACCCGAGCCGCTTCACGGAATTCGTGTCCCACCCGTTCCTCAATTTGATTGAAAACTATGGTTTTGAGGATAAGCCTGAGGTAGTGTCGGGCGTATTTCGGGGCCGCTTCCTCCCGCTTGAGCCATTTCATCGACGGCAATTTCGATTGAGCCAGGCGGTATTTCAGGAGAAATTCGGGAAGCCCCGGCTGCTCGAAGTGGTCATGAACCAGTTCGTTGATCGCGGCTCCCAGGAGCTCCCCGCGGGCCCTCAACTTAAGTTCGTAAATGCTGCTTCGTGCGGGAACGCCTGCGGCGATGGCTTTCTCGATTCGCCAGCGGATGAATGCCGTGACGCGCTCCGAAACTTCGACATCACGGAGCGCCGTCGCCAGGATTCGCGGCCCGGCAACATAGGTGAAAGCCTCGCGCGGACCCTCTGCCGTCTGAACCGTAACCTGACGGCGTACGTATAGCTCACCTTCATTTTCGTACTGATCCAGCCGGGACAACGTCGCCTCGTCAACGGGAGGCGCCAGAAAGCCTTCGACTCGAGCCCCGGGCATCGGTTGGATATAGGGAAAGGACTTGAGCGAGCTTACTTTTATATAACCATCGAGGACGGCACTTTCCATCGTTACCGTAGTACCCGTGACGACCATGAAAACACTCGGGTCGCTGAGGGTGCCATAGACAAAAATTCCCGCTTTCGCCGTTTGTTCCGCGATGTCCGTTCCCTCCTCATTCATGCCCCAGGGCCGCCGGATTTACCTGAAATACTCCGGCAGATGCAGCTTGGCCTGTTCCAGCATCTCTTCATTCGAAATGGACGTGGTGCGTCTGGCGGCGTACTGGTCCTCGACCCATTTGTTTATCGCCATGATGCCGGGGTGGCGTTTGTCGATTTGCCGGTCGCCCTCAAGTCTCATGAAACGGTTGAGCCACAGGGCGATGCCGGCAACACCGGATTTGTCTGTTACTGAAATGCCGAGGGGCCTTCCCAGAATCTTTGCAGTGTCGAAAACATTATATATTTCTTCGTTCTTGATCACACCATCGGCATGGATGCCTGCCGCGGTCACGTTGAAATTGGCCCCCACGAAAGGATAATTGGAGGGAACCGGCCAGCCCGTCCGCTTCTCAAAATATTCCCCGATTTCCTTGATGGCGGAAAGATCCATTCCGTCGGTTGTCCCCTTCAAACCGGCATAATCGATGCACAATGCTTCCAGCGGGGAGTTGCCGGTCCGCTCGCCGATACCGAGGAGCGAACCGTTGGCTGCGGCGCAGCCGTAAAGCCATGCAGCGACCGGATTGGCGATGACGCGGTGAAAATCGTTGTGGCCGTGGAACTCCAGAAGGTCATGGCCGATGCCGAGTTCGGTCCGGAGATAATAAAACATCTTCGGGATCGAGCGCGGGAGAGATGCCTCCGGCCAGGGCAGTCCGTAGCCCATGGTGTCACAGAGACGAATCTTAATCTTCATTTTGGTCTCTTCGGAAAAACGCATCAGACGCTCCGTAAACGGGACCACAGTTCCCCAAAAGTCCGCCCGGGTCGCGTCTTCATAATGACACCGGACTGCCTTCAGGCCGGCCTCCGCTGCGGCGGCAATGACTCTCATAAAGTCTTCCAAAACCTGGGCGCGCGTTTTCTTGAACTTCAGGAAGATATGGTAGTCGGAAATGGAAGTAAGAATGCCGGTTTCCTGCAGCCCGACCTGGCGAACCAGCTCAAAGTCGGCCGGCACGGCGCGAATCCACCCGGTGATTTCGGGGTACTGGTAACCCCGTTCCTGGCATTTTCGGAGCGCCTCGCGGTCCTTATCGCTGTAAAGGAAGAATTCGGTCTGGCGTATAACGCCCTTGGGTCCGCTCAAGCGGTGCATAAGGTCGAAAATGTGGACGACATCGTCCACGGTGTAGGGGGGGCGTGCCTGCTGACCGTCGCGGAAGGTCGTGTCCGTGATCCAGATCTCCTCGGCGGGCGAGAGTGGCACGGTTTCGCCATCAAAAGTGATCTTGGGGATTTCGGAATAGGGGAACTGTTCTCTGTAGAGTTTGGGGTCAGCGACCTCGACAAGGGCATGCTTCCCATTGCCGGGAAGCGCCGCTGCCTGCGCATTCTGCATCCATGGGGCTTGCCACGTGGCGCTTTTGGGTTGAGACATGGTTTTCCTCCGCTCGCTATTGGATGATGGTTAAATAACCTAAAACAACCAAACTGCTGCAATCGCCTCTGCTGCGTGAAAGGGAAACTGAGCATTTAGACGCCAATTCTGCGCTCACGAGAAGATCAGATTGTGCTTGAGATGTAGCTGGGATTTTTACATTTATGCCGGCGTTGCCTCCATTCAATTTATCAGGGCCTTAAATTGGCCTGTTGGACGATTTCGGGTACCGCTTCTTCCCATTCGATGGCCATGATGTGAACGCCGCGGACGCCCTCGATCTCCTTCAGCTGCTGGATGGTCTCCACGGCGATCCGGATGCCTTCCTGCTTCTGCTTTTTCTTTTCCACTCCTTTGATCCGCTCGAGGACCGCGGCGGGAACCTCCATGCCGGCGACCTTGGTCGCCATATATTCCGCCATGGGAAGGCTTTTGACCGGTGTGATCCCGGCCAGGATAAAGGTCCTCTCGTGCAGTCCGCGGTCGCGGACGCCTTTCATGAATTCGACGAATTTTTCCAGGTTGAAGACGCACTGGGTCTGGATGAACTGAGCGCCGGCTGCGACCTTTTTGGCCAGGCGTGGGACCTGGATTTTGAAAGGGTCGGCAAAGGGATTGGCAGCGGCGCCGAGGAACAGATCGGGCGGTCCGTCCACATCTTTGCCGCCGGCGAATTTGGACTCGTCGCGCATTTGGCGGGCGATTTTCAGAAGCTGAATCGAGTCCAGGTCGAATACGTTTTTGGCCTGGGGGTGGTCTCCGAAGACCTGGTGATCCCCGCTCAGGCAAAGCAGGTTGGAGATTCCAAGGGCAGCGGCGCCGAGGATATCGCTCTGGGCGGCGATGCGGTTGCGGTCGCGGCAGACCATCTGCATGACCGCATCGAGGCCCTCGTCGCGCAAAATTTTGCAGGCGGCCAGGCTGCACATGCGCACGACGCTGGTCTGGTTGTCGGTCACGTTGCAGGCGTCGACGCAGCCCTTCAGGATTTTGGCTTTTTCCCGCATCACTTCGGGTTTGGCGCCGCGCGGCGGGCCGGCCTCGGCGGTGACGGCGAATTTACCGGATTCGAGTTTGGCTTGCAGGTTTGACTTGTTTGGACTCATTCTCATTCCCCGTTTTTCAGTATTACTTGAGATCTTCGCGGACATACTTGCGCGGACCGCCGTCGCGCGATTTCGACCAATCGGCCGGTTCCAGGATGATTTCGTATTGGTCCAGGCTTCCTGTCGCTTCCAGGCGGTCAATGATCAGTTGCCAGCCGCAGGGTGTCGCGGGGTCGATTTCGCAGAAACCGTTGCGGGAGCCCCCGCACGGCCCATTCATCAGGCTCTTGGCGCAGCGCGTGACGGGGCAGATGCCGCCGGTCAGATACAATTTGCAGTCGCCGCACGCCTGGCAGCGCTCGGTCCACAAGCCCTTCTCCTGGACGGCGCCGATAAAATTGGTGTTGATGGCGGGAAAGACCTTCAAAGATCCGGCTTTTTCGGCAACCAGCTGTACCCCCGCTCCGCAGGCCATCGAGAGAACCACTTCGTTCTCTTTGGCTTTTTCCAGCAGCTCCACCAGGAATTCCGGATCGCACTGGCGCTCCACGGTTATTTGAGTGATTTTGCACGGCTGACGCCGCTTTTTGCGCGCCAGTTCAATCATGCCGGCCAGGACTTCGACTTCCTTCTGGCCTCCGGTGCAGCATACGGTGACGCAGCCGTGACAGCCGGCCAGCAGAATGCGCTCGCAGCCCTCGAGGTACGACAGGATGCTTAAAATCGGTTTTTGATCCCCTACGATCATTTCAATTCCTCCAACCTTTTTTGCACATTTGCAGGCAACGCGCGTCGGATTTTTGGGCGTGCAAGGTTCAAACGTGCCAACGTTCAAT
>Ga0208980_10001845_pt1 | contig 12849 bp, 14 predicted proteins | sample WetSurMetagenome_3_FD_187993 | JGI IMG/M metagenome (GOLD analysis project Ga0208980, IMG submission 187993) | Wetland microbial communities from Twitchell Island in the Sacramento Delta, sample from surface sediment Aug2011 Site A1 Bulk (version 2) | ecosystem: Environmental > Aquatic > Marine...
ATATCCAGCACAACATGTATGTTAAGTATGAGTCCAACAGCATCTTTGCTAAAGTGATAATGAATCTCAAAACCTCGTTTTGTATGCAGGGCCGAGGCAATAATAAACCTGAATCTTTCTGTCTTGTATAAATATGTGGCAATCTTAATAATCGAATCAGGCTTTATGGTAATGATCATCCGTTTCTGATTCTTAATAATGACCTCAAGAATATCTGAACCGAAATTTTCTTTGAATTCTGCTATGGTAAATTCTTTATCCATTTATCTCTCATTCAATCTGTTAAATCTTATTATTTTAATGTCATTAAGCCTTTAAACCGTTGCACCGTTGTACCGTTGTACCGTTGTATCCTTCTTAACCCACCCCTTGCCCCTCCCTGGAGGGGAACCTATTGACTAGCGTGCCATCTCCCTTTCTCCCTTTCTCCCTTTCTCCCTTTCCCAACTAGGAGTTCTCCACCAGTTTGACTATTCCGGCAATAATGGCCTCAGGTTTCGGAGGACAACCAGGAACATAAGCGTTGACCGGAATTATTTTATCAACAGGCCCTGCAAATGTGTAACTCTCGGTAAAATATCCGCCTGTACACCCGCATGCACCTATTGCAACTACCAGTATTGGTTTTGGTGCCTGGTTATATACCTCTATAAGTCTGTCTTTGTCATGCATATTAATAGAACCATTTACCAGCAATACATCAGCATGTCTGATACTACCTACCAGCAGAATGCCAAACCTTTCCAGATCATATTTTGGTGTAAGACAATCAAGTATCTCTATGTCACAATTATTGCAGGAGGCTCCCCCGAAATGGAAGACCCAAAGTGATTTTTTAAAGCAATAATTCTTGAATCCCACAGCTTTATATTTTTAATAACCAAATTCAATCAATATCAGGGCAATAACAGCAAGAAGATTCATCCAGACAGCAAAGAATCTTATAGCTTGTTTGATCTTTACTCTTGGATTAGTGTTTCTTATCAGAGTGATAACAAGTACAACTGCCAGCAATTTCAGTACTGCCCATAAAATATGGATCCCATCGAGTATGAAGCCGTTCATCAATAATGCGATCAGAAAAGCTGGAAGAATAAATAGCATGATGTATTTTGTAAGTTTTATCATGGCATATGAGCCACCTGAATATTCGATAAATATTCCTTCAGTTATTTCTGCCTCTGCTTCAGGCATGTCAAAAGGAACCAGTGCCAGTTTTGCCTGGATACAAAAAATACCGACAATGAACAGGAGAACACCTGAGATGCTTCCGATAAATGGAGATGCTGTTTTCTGAGTCTGGATAATAGTATATAAATCAAATTGTTGCCCGCATTTCATAATTATCCCGGCGATAAACAGAAGGAATGTCAGCTCATAGGCTAAAATCAGCTTCATTTCTCTTGAGCCACCTACTGCAGCAAGAGGATTTCCTGATGCAAGAGCCCCTATGATATATGAAAATGAAGGGATAGTCAACAAATAGAAGATGACCAGCAGATCTCCCCTGAAACCGGTTGTAATATTCAATAATGGCAAGAGAATAAAGACTGCTGCCATGGTTGCGCCAAAAACTGCAAAGACAGGTGCAAGGAGAAATATTAATTGTGCCCCGTGCTTAGGTAAAATTGTCTCCTTCACCAATAACAACTTAAAGAAGTCGTAGAATGGTTGTAAGAGGGGAGGCCCCTTCCGGAACTGAACCCTTGCAGTAATTTTCCTGTCGAACCATGAAAGGAATGCTCCAACAATTGCTGCAAACAGCAACCCGGGGAAGATCAGAAAATAAAACAGATTAACTGCCATTCTGTTGTTAATTAGTTTATTTCTGTGGTATACAAATAGTCTTTAATCAGCACCTTTTCATTCAGGCTGTAAATATGACCCTCAGGAGATTCTTCACTGTCAGTAAGTGTTACTGTCCCTGCAGGACAAGCCATTATGAATTTCTCAACATCATTGTCGTCAGTAAGATCATAATATAGATCTCTGTTTCTATGATGTTTAAAGAAATCTGTCATCATTGTTCCAAACGGACATATTGTGACACACGATTTGCATGATATACACAGGTTGGTGTGTCGTTCAATAACACCATTTTCATCTTTTTCGAGGGCATCAGACGGACAAACACTTATGCAGGGGGCATCTTCACATTTTCTGCAGGTGAACCTGAAAGTTGCCAGCTCACGTAAAGTTTTTAATCCGTTTATATTAACTGAAGGATAGAAACAGGCTTCAGGCAAGGTCAAAGTTGAATCCTCAATCATCGCCGAACGGAGCCTTATCATATCTATCAGGATTTTTCTGGACATTTTATCAACTGTTATTAACTGCTGTAATTAACTGATTAAAAATTGATTGAAAAGTTACAATGTTAACTGGTTCATTAACTGAAATCTTGTGTCACTCAGACGGTGTGAGATTGTCTGAGCAATTTTTGACATGGTTTTAAATCCAAATTCGCAGCTCTTTTCAAATTCGAGATTTAGTTTTTTTGCATCAATAGCGACCACCTTCGTCGGGCAGGTAGCCATTACCCAGGCTGTGGATATATATGGACTGAATACTGCTGACCATGAAAAAAGCTGGCCTTCTTCCAATGTACTCAGGTGGATCCTCTTTTCCTTTGCCAGGCTAATACCCATTGATAAGCACCCTGTAAGTAATACATACATCTCGGAAAGCTCATCATACTGTTCAAACAATATCTCTTTTACTTTGAATTCCTTAATAGTACTAATTCTGATAAATACTTTCAGTTGTTCATCACTGTAGTTGTCAAAAAACCTGACATTTTTCAATTCATCAATTGTCACTTTCATGATCTGTATTCTTTTATTCTTTTAAGTATAAGTAATCAATATGGATCTCTTATTGATTTTCTTCGTTTACCCCGACCCCATGGGGAGCGAAGAAAATCAATTTACTCCCCTTGGGGATGGGGTAAATAAATTGATTTTCAAGCGTTCTATTAATTTATAATATTTCCTAATCATTATTTCCAAATTTCAGGATTGTGTTTTATTTCAGCATATGTAAAGACAGGGCCATCCTTACAGACAAAAAATTCTCCCATCATGCAATGTCCGCATTTCCCAAGGCCGCACGACATATTTTTTTCCATAGAGAGATAGATCTGTTCATCCTTAAATCCCATTTCAAGGAGCCTTATTGTACCGAATTTCATCATGATTGGTGGACCACATACAACTGCTACAGAATTCTCAATGTTAATTTTGATTTTATTCAGAAGAGTCGTTGCAACTCCCACAGAACCAGTCCAGTCATCATCAGCTCTATCTACGGTCCTGTAGGCTTCGAACTTATCAGTACTGTTAAGTCTGTCAAAGAGCGGTTTGTAGATGCAGTCAGCAGGCGTTTTTGATCCGTAACAGAGAATCACCTTTACAAGTTTGTCTTTGACATTTTCAAGCGCATATAACAATGATCTGATAGGAGCAAGACCGCACCCGCCGCCAAGGATTAGCACCTCTTTGCCAAAGAACTTCTCAACGGGGTAACCCCTTCCATATGGTCCTCTTATTCCCATATATCCCCCCGGCTTCAGATTATGCATGAATTCGGTGACATAACCGGTTTTCATTACTGTCACCTCAAGTTTTTCTGTTATAAGGGGGGAAGAAGAAGGTGTAAAAGGTGCTTCACCGATCCCATCAACGGATAATTCAATAAACTGACCCGTTTTAAATGAGAACTCTTCTTCAGGTATAAGAACGAATGTTTTTATCAGAGACGATTCATCAATTACATCTGTCAGCTTAGCTTTGACCGGTTTATATATGTTTCTGTCTTTCAGCATAATGATCATCTTGAAAGTTCGAGGAATATTTCATTCTTATTGATCTTCCCTATACATGCTTCAATACAGCGGCCGCAGCCTGTACAGGCCCGAGACTCGAACTTTTCTGGTTTCCATACATATTTGCACAGATATCTGTTCCTGAACCGGTCTTTTATCTCGAAAAGGGCATCTTCACCACCGGCTACTCTTTCAAATCCCGGATACTGACATGCATCCATCTGTTTTACCTTTTCAAATCCTGGTTTATCAATTAATAGAAAACATGTGCAGGTAGGACATACTGTTGTGCAGGCACCACAGGAAACACAGTGTAAAGAATGATCTGAAAAGATTTTCATATTGGCTTCACTGACAAGGCTGCCTGTTTTTTTGTAATCCGGAAGCATCTTTTGACTTTCCCTGAGAGACTCCTCAACAGCATTATGCTTTTTTTCAATTGACTCAAGAGTATTTTTATCTGTCAAAGGTTGAGCAAGTGAGATTGTTCTTATAAACTCATTTCCCTTTTCTGTCATAATCCGGAATACAATAATGCCATCTATCAGAACTATTGCCAGATCTGATATCCTGACTGCGAATGGTTTAATATCATAGGTCGTACAATGACAATGTTCCTGTTTCCCAAAACAGTCAGAAGAAATTAAAATGGTGTTTTCACGACGATCCCTGTAGAAGATATCATTGTAATCTTCATCAAGGTAAATTGAATCGAGCAGACTTAAACCCTCAATGTCACAATTTGGAATTCCCAGAATGATCCTGGGCTTTTGAGGAGCTCTTGCAGATGTGACATTTTCCTTAACAGGCAGAAAAAAGCTCTTCAGGGATGTGGCCGGTTTAGGTATATTATAAGTTATTCCGCCAATATCTGCCGGTTTAATTAATTCATAGTCCTGGCCAAATTCGTTGCTTACTGTAGCGAAAATTGTATAGGATAAAAGCAAATGTTCCAATGTTTTATCCCACTCTTCCTTTTTGATGCTGTAATATTGCATTTATGTGAGAAGATTCACATATAAAGTTAGAATCTACATGCATAATAGTCAATATAAAATTCAATAAATTTCTGACTAAAAATTAACATATTTTGTAAAATGCATTATATCAATTATATAAAATATATTTTTTTTAAATAAAAGTTTTTTTTACCTTGCATAATAAAATATAATAAAATACATTAATGTGAAACAAATCACAAAAAATATTATTAAGAATAGCCTGAAAAGGATTTTTCTTTACCGATCATGCCTCTTAAGGTTAAAGCTGATGGGTGTTGAAAAGGTATTCTCTTATACACTAGCCTCTGAGACAGGTGTTACATCTGAACAGGTCAGAAAGGATTTTTCTGAATTCGACATAAAGGGGAATAAACGTGGCGGATATAATATTAATGAACTTCTCGAGAAGATGGAAAAATTATTCCATCGCAACAAGGATAATAATATTGTACTGATTGGAATGGGTAACATGGGGCTTGCTTTATCAAAGTATAGCAAGTTTGTTCAGCGGCATATGAATATAGTTGCCACTTTCGACATAGATCCCTTCAAGCAAAAGATCAGATCGGGGATCCCTGTTTATTCTATGGACCGTTTAAAAGAGATAATCGACAGGTTTAATGTTAAAGTGGCAATTATTGCAGTTCCGGAGATTTCTGCCCAGGAGGTTACTGATGAACTTATCCGCCATGGAATTATCGGGATTGTGAACTTTGCTCCGGTACTTCTGAAAGTTCCTCCTGATGTTATTATAAACAATGTTAACCTGTGTGATGAACTGGAAAGTGTAATTTATTACGTTCACAAGCAGTTAAAAGGTAATGGTTTTAAAAACCTGGAATTATTGTACAAGGATATGAAATACTGATCAGGTGCCTGGTTCATAATATAAGCATAAACATTCCAGCAATCCTCCTGATTAATTCTCCTCAGATCTTTTAAAAGATGATCTATATGTCATTTTGACTTTCTCTGAAAAAGTTGATTATCTTTGCATTTTTAAATTTTATTCGTTTTTTGAAAATTAAAATTTCAAGAATAATTAATAGAAAATAATGAATCTCTTGAAAATCAAATGATTTACCCATCCTCTGGGTAGTAAATGAAAAATAAACTGTATGACATCGTTATTAATAAAAACTTACCTTAAATTTTGCTTGGTTATTCCAGGATTCCGCAAGATCACAGCCAAATGGATGTACCAGGCTATGGGCCGGTTTTTAAAGCAGGAGCACTGGACTTATATGAACTATGGATATGCCACCATAAACGGGCATGAAGTTATACCTGAACTTGATTCTGCTGATGAGGCTTATCGCCTTTCTTTTCAATTATATCATCACCTAGCTGCAGAGATTGACCTGGAAAATAAATCGGTTCTTGAAGTTGGATGCGGAAGGGGCGGAGGAGCTTCAATGATCAAGAAATATCATAAACCGAAAAAATTAGTCGGGCTCGATTATTCAGGTCTTGCTGTCAAGCTATGCAATAAAAATCTTAGCAGGGAAGGTCTTTCTTTTATGAAAGGTGATGCAGAGAATCTTCCTTTCAGCAATGAAAGTTTCGATGCGGTAATCAATGTTGAATCATCTCATTGTTATGATTCTATGCAACATTTTCTCAACGAGGTTAGAAAAGTGCTCAGACCTGGTGGCCATTTTCTCTTCACCGATTTCAGATACTCTCACGAAATAAAGGAACTTGAAAACCAGTTAACCGAGTCTGGGATGAAAGTGATAAAAAAGAGAGATATCACAACAAATGTAATTAAAGCCCTTGATGAAGATCATGAACGCCGTATGCGGGTAATCTCAGAAAACGTTCCGAAACCCTTTATCAGGCAATTCAGAGAATTCGCGGGAGTTAAAAATTCTGTAGTATATAAACAATTTCAAAAAAGAAACTCAGTTTACTTAAGTTATATACTTCAGAAGCAATGAATTATAGCAAATCCATTCCTGTCAGAATCTGAATCCGAATTTTATTTCAAGCCTGTTCAGGGTGTTTTCGTATGTTGTAATTCCCTGGTTATATTCCTTTTGATCATAGCTGCTATGAGCATATCTGTATGCGAAACTCAGGTATGTCTCATATCCTTCTTTTGCCCATGATATTCCTGTTCCTGCCGTAAATGAGCCACCTCCTTTATAGTTGAATGGAACGTTGTAATCATAATTATAATCGTACGAATCATTGTTATCTCCGCCGAGCTGCACTATCCCGCCGCCTCTGATAAAAACAAAAGGGATTGTTTTTTTCTCGGAGATCAGATACTTGTATTCAACATACAGGGGCGTATAAGGCTTACCTATAAATTCTACTCCTGTTCCGAAACTGACCTGGTGTTTAGTGTTTTTGATGAAGCCAGCAAGAACATTAAAGCTGAAAGGAGCATTATATTCTGTGCTCTGTGCTCCAACAAGCAAGCCTCCTTCAATTGCAAAACTGAATCCACCTGATTTCCTGCCATCATAAACCGGAGATTCTTTTGCAAATTTCTCAACTTCAGCGGTTTTGTACGAAAAAATACTTCCATCCTGAACCTGCATCCTGTAGTCGTCATCTTTGATTTCAAGTAGTTTCCCATAGATTATACTTCCGTTTTTCAGGTAGAGAACATCCTTGGTTCTTTGTGCAGACAAATTAAATCCCATAATTATCAATAAGGTGAGCAATAAAAATAGTTTTTTCATAGAGACAGGGTTTTAAAAAAAATAGTTTAGCATGATTTTTGTTTTGATATCAAAACTAAATCTAACCCTATGAAAGCAAAAATCATTCCAATAATATCCTCTATTTCCCTGCTGTTAATATTATTTTCTTCATGTGAAGATACAAAAGTGAGGGAATACACAGGATATGCCCCGGTCTATATGTCTTACAAGGATCTGAGATCGTCAGTAACCGAAGTACAGAGTGTCGGACTTAAAAATCCCGGGAAAATATATTATAAGGATAATTATATATTTATTGTAGAAGAACTGAAGGGGATCCATGTCTATGACAACAGTAATCCTTCATCACCGGTAAAGAAAGCATTTGTGAATATCCCGGGTGTAATTGATATGTCAATTTCTGGTTATATTATGTATGCTGACAGTTATGTCGACCTTGTTGTTCTTGATATTGAAGATATTGCCAGAATACATGAGGTCGGAAGAATCAAGGATGTGATTCCTTATACTGTTCCTCCATCCGGGACCGATTATCCGGTAGGAAATATCGATAAGGACAAAGGTGTTGTAGTTAGCTGGGAATTACGGACAATAAAGGAAAAAGTGGATAATAATATTAATCCTTATCCAATATATTATTATAAAGATTCAGGTATCAGAGAACTGGCTTTTTCATCCAATTCCTCTTCGGGCGTAAGTGGAAGCGGCGTAGGAATCGGAGGTTCAATGGCACGTTTTGGAATTAAAGATAAGGTATTATATATAGTCAACAGTAATTCCCTGCAGATATTCGATATAACCAGTAAGACTTCGCCTGTTAAAATATCCGACCTTTACCCTGGCTGGAATGTTGAAACAATGTTCCTTACTGCGAAGAACATGTTTTTAGGTACAACTACGGGTATGGTCATATATGATATCTCCAATCCGGTTTCACCTGTTAGTCAGTCATTTTTCAGGCATGCCAGAAGCTGCGACCCGGTTGTGGTTGATGATACTCTGGCTTATGTAACACTCAGAACAGGAACCAATTGCGGAGGAAATCAGAATATCCTTGATGTTGTAAATATCAAGAATATAAACCTCCCTGTAATTGTAAAATCATATGGTTTAACCAATCCCCATGGACTCGGAAAAGATGGAGATCTCTTGTTTATCTGCGATGGAACTGCCGGACTCAAAGTATATGATGCCTCTGATCCTAAAGAAATATCTAGTCACCTGATCTATTCATATCCTGATATTCAGGCTTATGATGTCATACCTGTTGGTGCTCTTCTGGTACTTATAGGTGATAATGGACTCTATCAGTACAGCTATTCCAATTTAAAGAATATTACACTTCTTAGTTCAATTCTGGTAGAAAAGAACTGAAACCTGCATATCTGTTCTTTTGTACAAAGTCTCCTTACTTTGCATATAACATCTTGCAGTTTTAATATTATTATATTCTATAACCTGGTCATAAGACTTTGCCTGGTATTCAAAGCACAGCTCTAATCAGTTGTGATATAATTCTTTATGGCACAAATCTCTTCTTTATTTTCATTCTAAATTAGAAAAAATGACTTTTGAAGGTTTTTTTTAGAAAGTATTGTTATTAATTTAACAGCACTTTTAAAAATCATTAATTATACAAAATAAACATATTTAATTACCTAAAAATCAATAAGAAATGTATCAAGTAGGAAATCTAGTCAAGGAATTGTCCGATAGACACGGCCGCGAGCGGGAGAGCCTTATGCCAATTCTTCAGGATATTGTGCAAAAGCACAACTATCTTACTGATGAGGCTATGGTTGAAGTTGCAAGAGAACTCGATATCTCAGCTGCAGAAGTTTACGGAACAGCTTCATTTTACACCTTTCTCGACACCCAGGTGAAAGGTAAGTATGTTATCAGAGTCTGTAAAACAATAACATGTTCAATGAAAGGTAAGAGCGATATCATTCATACCCTGGAAGATATGCTTAAAATAAAAGTTGGCGAAACCACTGCCGATAAGCAGTTCAGCCTGATTGAAACTAATTGCATTGGCTGGTGCCATAAAGCTCCGGCTATTCTCATTAATGAGATGCCTTATACAGAACTGACTCCTGAGAAAGTTACTGAGATAATTAAAAATTATATGCAAAAATAAATATCCGGCAAAATCATGGAAAACAAAGGATTAAATAAGGTTGACCTTATATTCGAAAAGATCGATTCAAAAGAAGTTCTGATGAAAGCATTTAAGATGAGTAGCGCTGAGATAATACAAAGCATACTTGATTCAGGACTAAAGGGGCGCGGTGGTGCCGGTTTCCCGACTGGTTTAAAATGGAAATATACAGCTGCAGAAAAAGATCCAGTTAAATATATAGTTTGTAATGCAGATGAAGGAGAGCCTGGAACTTTCAAAGATCGTGAGATACTTGACAGGGTTTCCAACAAGGTTCATGGCGGTATGGCTATTGCTGGAAGAGCTATCGGGGCAAAAAAAGGGATTGTTTATCTGCGTGGTGAGTATCGGTACCTGTTACCAAAACTTATGCCTGAACTCGATTCTTTTCATAAGATGATAAAAGAGATTGGCTATGATTTTAATATTGAATACTGCATGGGAAGCGGGGCATATATCTGTGGCGAGGAAAGTGCATTATTTGAATCAGTTGAAGGAAAACGCGGTGAACCACGAAATAAGCCTCCATATCCGACTGTATCAGGTGTTTTTAACAAACCAACCTCAATTAACAATGTCGAAACACTTGTCACTACCATGATGATCATTAATCATGGAGCTCAAAATTTCATTCAATACGGTACAAAAGATTCAAGAGGATCAAAAGTCTTTTCTATCTCAGGTGATACTCCAACTCCGGGTATTTTTGAACTTGAACTTGGAATGACGGTGCAGCAGTTTGTGAATGAATTTGGAGACGGCGACACCAAGGCAGTTCAGGTTGGAGGTGCTTCCGGTTTTTGCGTTCCAAGGAAGAAATTCACAGAAACTATTATTGGGTTTGAAGGAACACCTACTGGTGGATCAATGAAACTTTTCAACAGTTCAAGGTCAATGTACAATGTCCTTCATAATTACCTTGATTTCTTTACTGAGGAATCGTGCGGGCAATGCACTCCCTGCCGTGTCGGGTGTCAGCAATTACTTAAAGGTGTTGAAAAAGTGAAAAAAGGCGAGGCAAAATCAACCTACCTGACAGAACTTATGAAACTGGCTGATTCCATGAAGATAGCAGCCAAATGCGGTCTCGGCCAATCAGTTGGAAATGCATTTAAATCGATAGTTGGTAACTTCAGGGAGGAAATCATCTATTAATTGTTAAATCAAAAATAAAGAACTATGATAAATCTATTTATAAATGATCAGAAAGTTTCTGTCCAGGCTGGAACTACAGTTCTGGCCGCTGCTAAAAAACTTAAAATAAACATTCCGACTTTATGTAACCACGACGACCTTTGTGTAGCAGGAAACTGCCGTGTTTGTCTTGTTGAACAGAAGGGTGCAAGAACACTTATCGCTTCCTGTGCAACTCCGGTTTCTGAAGGAATGGATATACATACAAACACCCTGAAGGTGCGTAATGCAAGAAAGCATGTAGTTGAACTTCTCCTTTCAGAGCACAGATCCGATTGCACAAAATGTTACAAAAACCAGAATTGCGAACTCCAGTCTCTGGCAAATGAATTTGCTTTCGGCGATCATATCCTGCTTGACCTTGTTGAAGATCATAAATATAATATTGACAGATCTTCACCATCCTTTGTAAAGGACGACAGCAAATGTATACGTTGCCAGCGCTGTGTGAGGACATGTTCAGAATTGCAGTATATATCTGCAATTTCCGTCGCCAACAAAGGTGCTCACCAGAAAATTTCATCTTTCCACGACAGGCCTATGAGTCATGTGGTCTGTACTAATTGCGGGCAGTGCGTAAATCGTTGTCCGACGGGTGCCCTGGTCGAAAAAACCTATATTGACCAGGTTTGGGATGCTATTTATGATCCTGATAAACATGTAGTTGTGCAAACTGCTCCTGCAGTGAGGGTTGCATTGGGCGAAGACCTGGGTTATGATCCGGGCGAGCGTGTGACCGGAAAAATGGTCAATGCGCTTAAACAGCTGGGATTCAGCTCTGTACTTGATACTGATTTCAGTGCAGACCTTACAATAATGGAAGAGGGTACTGAACTTCTTGTCAGACTGAAAAAGGCACTTGTCGATGGGGATAAGAAGATATCCCTTCCTATGTTCACATCATGTTCTCCCGGCTGGATAAAGTTTATTGAGCATAAATATCCTGAATTCCTGCCAAACCTCTCAACATGTAAATCTCCGCAGCAGATGTTTGGTGCCCTTGCAAAAACTTTCTATGCGAAGAAACGGAACATAGATCCATCAAAGATAGTTTCAGTATCCATAATGCCTTGTACTGCCAAGAAATTTGAGGCCGACAGACCTGAAATGCGTGCAAGCGGATTCAAAGATGTGGATTATGTTCTTACAACCCGTGAACTTGCCGTAATGATAAAACAAGCTGGTCTCGACTTCCGTAACCTTGACGCAGCGAAATACGATTCGATAATGGGCGACTCAACAGGGGCTGCAGTTATCTTTGGTGCCACAGGTGGTGTTATGGAAGCAGCTTTACGTACAGCATATGAGATTGTTACAGGTCGTGAAGTTCCTTTTGGCAACCTGAATATTACTCCTGTCAGGGGAATGGATGGTGTAAAAGAAGCTACAATTAAAATTGAGGGATGTGTTGATGCATGGAAGTTCCTAGAAGGTGCTGAACTTAAGGTTGCCATTGCTCACGGACTTGTAAATGCAAATAAGATAATGAAGCTGGTAAAAGAAGGAAAAGCTCCTTACCACTTTGTAGAGATTATGGCATGTCCGGGCGGATGCATTGGTGGCGGTGGACAGCCGATACCGACAAATTTACAGATCAGGAAAAATCGCATGAAAGCAATCTACTCTGAGGACGAGGGCATGGTTTTACGTAAATCACACCAAAATCCTGATGTTATTGCGATCTACAAAGAGTTCCTCGATCAGCCCAATAGCCACAAATCGCATGAACTGCTTCATACGCATTATGTCGAACGCGATAACTTTTAAATCCTGATTAACTAACCTTACCAACCTTGGAAAAGATCGGCAGACTATTGCCGGTCTTTTTTTTGTCTTTTATTATTGAGCAAAACTGTTCTGGCACAAAAAACAATTTCGCTTATTGATGCTGAGCTCTTATACAAAAGCGGGCTTGAACTCTTCGATAAAAAACAATTTGGAGCAGCACAGAAAACTTTCCGGGAATATACCGAACGTAGCCAGGTAACTTTAATA
>Ga0208980_10001846_pt1 | contig 12848 bp, 9 predicted proteins | sample WetSurMetagenome_3_FD_187993 | JGI IMG/M metagenome (GOLD analysis project Ga0208980, IMG submission 187993) | Wetland microbial communities from Twitchell Island in the Sacramento Delta, sample from surface sediment Aug2011 Site A1 Bulk (version 2) | ecosystem: Environmental > Aquatic > Marine...
GTGTGGTCGATCCGTCGGGATTGGACTTGTAGGACACGCGCCCGCCGTGCGCCACGACTTGCTGCACGAGCGCCGTGATCTCATCATCCCGCAAAATGCCGCGTGCTGGATTCAATCCGATGCCGTCGTGCGAGGCGAGGAAGTTGAAGAAGGTCGGCGCAGACCTGACAGGTGGGGCAGATGATCTCTGAAGGTCAGAGGTCGCAGCGCCCCACCTGTCAGGTCTTTCTAACCCGGCGGCCCATTTCGTAAGCGTAGTCGCATTGCCTGTGCGGAACGTGTGCAGTGTCAACGGCGGCAGCGCAAAGTTGTAAATCAACTGCGCTTCGTTGTGACCATTGCCGAAGTACGAGAGGTTGTCTTGATGCGGCACGTTAGTTTCTGTGATCAACAGAACCTGCGGCGCAACTTCGTCGAGAATGGCGCGCAGCAATTGAATCACGCGATGCGTTTGCGGCAGATGCAAACACGACGTGCCGATTTCCTTCCACAGATAGGCAATCGCGTCGAGGCGGATCAATTCCGCGCCGTGGGCGACGTAGAACAACAAGACGTCGATGATGTCCAGCAGCACGTCGGGATCGGCGTAGTTCAGATCGATCTGATCGGCGCTGAAGGTGGTCCATACTTTCTTCACGCCAGACGGTGTCGTGAACTCAGTCAGCAGCGGCAATGCGCGCGGGCGCACCACTTGCGATAGATCAGGATCGCCTTCGACGACGATGAAGGTGTCGCGGTACTTCGCGTCGTCGCGCAAGAATGCTTTGAACCACTCGCTTTGCGCCGAAATGTGATTGATCACGCCATCGAACATCAAGTGGAAATGTTCGCCCACGCGCGCCACATCATCCCATGTGCCCAGCGCGGAATTGACGGCTTTATAATCAAGCACGGAGAAACCATCGTCGGATGAATAGGGATAGATGGGCAGCAGGTGAATGCCATCGACTACACCGCGCAGATGCGAGTCGCAAAATTCGGCCAGCGTGCGCAAGGGCGGCTGATCGGCGTCGTGAAGTTGATCGCCATAGGTGATGAGGATCGACCGAACTCCCACCCCAACCCTTCCCCGCTTTGCAGGGGAGGAGATCAAGCGCATTCGTAACTTCTCAAACGTTGCGGTGCCCAGCGTCTCGCCATACAGCGCACATAGATGTTCGCGGATGACGGACATGCTTCACGCTCCCTTGCGCGCGATGACGATCTCCACCGGCAAGCCCCACATCGATCGCGTCTGCGCCACCTCGATCTGAAAACCCGCCGCGCTCGCCAGCGCCTGCACGTAGATCGGACGGCAATCGATTAACGCCGGCAGCCAGCGATGCGCGCGTTCGTAGAGTTTGACAATCAGATTTGCTCCGCACGCTTTCGACATCGACACGAAGCCCGCGCGTCCGTTCGCGCGCAGCACCCGGCGGCATTCGTTCAGCACGAGCGGCAGATCGGGCGTATCGATCAGATCGAGTATGAAGCTGGAAAATACCACGTCGAACGTGCCACTCGCATAGGGTAGCTGCAACACGTTGCCGCACTGCACACCGATGCGATCCGTCAACCGCGCTTGCTCGATCCGTTCACGCGCCACTTCGATCATACCCGGCGACAGATCGAGGCCGCACACTTTACCCGTGTCGCCCACGCTCTGCGCCAGCGCCACCAAGCCGTGGCCCGTCCCAAAGCCGAACTCCAGCGCGCGTTCGCCGGGCTGCGCGTTGAGCAGCTGCAGACCGGTCGTGATGTGCTGCTCCTCGCTGCCGCCCAGCCGGTCGTACCACTTGCTCAAGCGCGTGTACGAGGCGGCGGCCTGTTGCGATGTGCGCGGTACTCTTTCGATAGGGTTCATGTCTCAGCCTGTGCAGATGCGTTGTAGTTCTTCGCGGGCGGAGTCTTCGACGACGATTGCGAGGACATCGCCCGGGCGCAGCACCGTATCGCCATGCGGAATCAACACCTGCCGCCCGCGACGAACGGAAGCCAACACACATTCACGCGGCCACGCTACAGCATTTACATGCTGATTGGCGCAGGCGGCTTGCGGCGCGATGGTTAGCTCGATCACTTGCGCGCCGGTGAATGATCCCAGCCGCACTTGTTGCGCGCTGTGGCGCAACGTCGTCCGGCGCGTCAGCGCGATGTCGTAGGCACGCACCAGATCGGTGCGGCGCAGCACGCCCAATAATTTGCGCCGATTGTCGCGCGCCACGACGGGCAAGCGTCCGATGTCGCGCGTGCTCATCCGGCGCAAGGCCGCGCCGATTGTTTCGTCAGGAAACGCCGTCAGCAATTCGTGCGTGCACGTTTCGCCGATGGTTTGCGGCGGCTGACCGTTGTTTTGCACCTGCTCGATGTCTTGCACGGTCAGAATGCCGACGAGTTCTCCCGCGCTATTCACGACGGGTAAGCCATGATGCCGCGTCTGCATGAAGACTTCGCTTGCCACGGAAATGGAATCGGATTCCAGCAAGGTGTCCGGCTCGGTCTGCATCACTTCACTCACGATGAGCGTATCCAGCACTTCCACATCGCGGCCGCGTTGCAAGCGGATGCCTTTGCGCGCCAGCCCGTGGGCATAGACGGAATCGTGTTGCAGGCGCTGAGAGACGAGCAGACTGACGACGACAGCGAACATCAGCGGCAGGATGATGCGATAGTCGTTCGTCATTTCAAAGAGCAGAATGATGGCCGTCAACGGCGCATGCACGGCGCCTGCCAACACGGCGGCCATCCCTACCATCGCGAAAGCTGCCGGGACGATCGCGTAGCCGGGGATTGCGATCTGCACGATCGAGCCGAAAGCTGCGCCTAACGTTGCGCCTAGAAACAACGACGGCGCGAACACACCGCCGGGAAATCCGCCGCCAATGCTGATCGGGGTCAGAATCAATTTGGCGATCAGCAGTGCGATCAACAAACCGATCGAAAACGTTTGACCGTTGAGAATTTGCTCGATCGTGCTGTAACCGACACCGAAGATTTGCGGCAGAAAAATACCCACGACGCCGACCATGCTACCAGCGATCGCCGGCTTGACCCAGCGCGGCGCTTGCAATGCATGAAACGCATCGTGGGCCCGATAGATGGTGCGAATGTAGATAGCCGAAACGATCCCGGCCAGCAGCCCCAACGTGAGATACAACGGAAGCTCCAGCGGTGAATTGAATTCATAGGCCGGAACATGAAACGCCGGTTCAGCGCCAGACACGGCTTGCGTAAAGACTGCTGAAATGACGGCAGCGAGCGTGATGCTACCGAACAGCCCGCCGCCCAGTTCGCCGATGATCAGTTCCAGCGCAAAGAAGATGCCCGCGATCGGTGCGTTGAAGGCCGCAGAGATCGCACCTGCTGCGCCTGCCGCCACCAAAGTGCGCGTGCGATCATCGGATTGGCGCAGCACTTGCCCGAAGAATGATCCCAGATTTGCGCCGATCTGCACCGACGGATCTTCCGGCCCCACTGAAGCACCTGCCCCGATCGAGATGGAAGCAGCCACGGTTTTGATCGGAATGCGTTTGTAGCGCAGACGTCCACCCGCTAACGCCACCGCTTCCATGATCCCTGCCACACCGTGATGCCGTTCTTCGCCGACGAACAGATACATTAGAATGCCAACGATCAAACCGCCTAGCGCGGGCAGCAGCACTACGGTCCAGCCGCCCAGCGGACTCAGTGCTCCGCCCAGAACGTCAAAGAACAAATGGTGGGCGATGTCGATCAACTGCTTGAATAACCAGACGCCTGCGCCGGTAGTGATGCCCACCACCAGTGCGAGCGCAAACATGACGACAGTTTCCGAGGGCTGAACGCGATCGAGCCAACGGCTAAGCCGGGTCATGTTGAAACGTTGCGAGTTCATGAGACTTTGTCACTTTTCCGATGATGTCTAGCCCGATAATCGGCCAGTTCGATCATGGGCGGGCGTTCGCGTTCGGCCAGCTCTTGCACATCGAGAAAATAGGTGCCGCGTTTGTGGCGGATCAACTTCATTGATTTGTTCACGTCTTCCAACATCGAGAGATGATAGCGTCGTTCCAATTTGTGAATCACGGCTTGCAGGATCGCAAATGACATCTTGCTCAATGCTTCCAGCGTTTGATTGTGATGAATGCGCTCCAGCAGATCGACCTGCGCGATGGCTCGCAAACCGTACTTCTCATACACATCGATCAGCAGGCCGGTTTCCACGCCGTAGCCGGAAAAGAATGGCAGCTGCTCCAAAGCCGATCGGCGTCCACCGTATTCACCGGACAACGGTTGCACCACCCCGGATAATTCAGGATAAAACAAATTCAACATGGGCCGCGCTGTCAATTCGGTCACGCGACCGCCGCCACCTGCTTGAATCTTGTCGCCCACTTTCAACGGCCGCCGGTAAAATCCTTTCACAAATTGAATCTTGGGATCGACCAGCATAGGCCCCAGCACGCCGTAGACAAAGCGCGGATGAATATTGACGATGTCGGTATCGATCCATAGCACGATGTCACCGTGCGTGACGAACAGGCTCTTCCACAGCGCTTCGCCTTTGCCGCGCCGCCCGCCCAACTGCGGCAGCAGCTCTTGATGGATGTGTACCGGCAGGCCCAACTCCCGCGCGATGTCGCGCGTACGATCGATCGAGTTGGAGTCGATCAGCACGATCTCATCCAGCAACGGAATCTTCTCCATTAAGGCGTGTTTCACCGTTTTGATTACGTGCCCCACGGTTTTTTCTTCATTCAAGGCGGGCAGCGCCAGACTGATGGTCACACCCTGTTCGGCTTTCAGCGCCAGCAGCTGATCGAGTGGCTTGAATTCGTCGGCGTGATAGGTGTTTTCGGCGAACCACTTATCGACCACGATCGAAATGGCTTGTGTGGCGGCGGCTTCTTGCGGTTGTGGCATGGGGCGGCGCGTCTTCACGGCGATCACCGCTGCGTGTGCTTCCTGCAACACCCGATCGGCTACCTCGCCTAACGAAGCTTTGCTGCGCAGCGGTTGCGCGGTGGCACCCATCACGATCAGATCGCTATGTCGGGCCTGCTCGATGATCGTCTGTGCTGGATCACTGGTCGCCGCCGACCGGGTTTTGACTTCCGGCAGGCTCTTCAAGATTTGCGCCAGCCCATGGAAAGGCACTTCCGATTCGCCGTCATGGTTAGGGGTCAAGTGCAGCGCGATAATATCGGCGGCGTGTGTACTGAGGCCTACACGCAAAGCCAGTTCGGCGTGCGGGCCGCCGCGCACCGGCAGCAACACATGCTGAAACTCCGCCTCGATCGGTCCGCGCACTAACGCCACATCACACGGCGGCCGCGTTAATACTTCGGCGGCAGTCACATGCAGCGCTTCCAACTGACAGGGCCAATCGAGCAACAATAAATCCGGCTCATCTTCGGCAATCACCTTCACCAGATCATGCCACGGTGTATGCGAGACTTGCACCGCGGCTTTGTAGCGCACTTGCGGGCCGGCGCTCAACTCGCGCAGCCGCCGTCGCACTTGGCGCGCTTGATACGCGCCGGTGCTCAACGATTCAGACTGCGGCACATACACCACACCGATCAGGATCACGTCGGCGGCTAAACGTCGCGCCGCATGCAAAGCGCTGTGGCAATCGCAATCATGCACCACGGGCACCAGCGCCGTGCGGATGTAACCCACTTTGTTTTTCTTCATCCATTCTCCTCCACCAGCGGCGCGATGTGCTGCGTGTAGATGCGTTCCCATGTGTAAGCCTGCCGCAGTCGCACGGCGATCTGATATTGCGGATCGCGCTGCAACCGATCGGCGATCTGCGCTGCGACGATCGGTGGATCGGCATCGGGCGAGAAGTACGTGGCGTCGTTCAGGCCCAACGCGCGCAGTGGTTCGATGTCGGTGCAGAACACGGGCAGTTTGCTGAAGGCCGCTTCGACGACGGGAATGCCAAAGCCTTCTTCGCGGCTGGGCATGAACAGCGCATCGGCCAGCCGGTAGAAATCGACGATAACATCGTCGGGCAAATGCGTGTCGATCAATTCTGCTAAGAAGATCACTGCACCCGATAGGCTGAGCTCGGCCCGCAAGTCTTTCAATCGCTGGAAATATGCGGCATTCGCCGGGTTGTGCGCGCCCAACGGCCCGGTGACGATCAACATGGCTTCCGGCATCAGGCGGCGTAATGCGGCTAACGTGCGCAGCGCCAATTCGATGTTCTTGCGCGGCGTGATGCGTACCGGCAGCAGCAGAATCGGCGCGGCCTCGGTAAGATCGATCCGTTGAAGCAGCGACAACGTGATCACGCCGAGCTTGTAAAACGCTGCTTGATCGATCCCGTTGGGCACCACCGCGATCGACTCGCGTGGAATCTTCAGCAACTCGGCCAGTTCGCGCTGCCGCAAGTCCGAGACGACCACGTGCCGCGCGCCCCAAGCGGTGCGAAGTAGATCCCACGGATAGCCGTCATGCAGTTCGGCGCGATAACGCGGCGTGGTCCAGGCCAGATCGTGATGCCACAGGATTTTGCGTGGGCGATCGAGCCGTTGGATCGCCGCCGTTAACATCAAATTTTTGTTGAGCGAACAGACGTTGTGTGCGATGAGTACATCAACATCGGCTAATGCAGTTTGCAAGTCGCGTGTGATTTCGGAAGTGAGCGGTTCGAAATCGGCGGGTACAGTACCGCGATCGAGCTGAGTTTTGGCCGCCAGTACGCGCGGATGGCGCGAATCGATCAAGGGCAAGGGGATGAAGCGAATCTGATCGGCGATAGGTTCACCGCGTGCGGCGAGGATCCGCACGGTGTGCCCGGCCTGTACCATCAGGCGTGCGTGCTGGGCCAGGACGCTTTCGACGCCGCCCACGATCGGCGGCGCAGAATAGTGAATGAGCGCGATGTGCAAGAGCACACCTCCTTTCGTCAAAGAGGTGGTCCAAGTATAGCCAATTTGAAGGGGATTGTCGACCGTGTTCACCTGGGGCTTCGGATTTGCGTGCTTATCTTCTTGCGAGGGCTTGGCTTTCCCTCGCAAGGGTAGAATGCGCTCATCCCTGCGAAGGGAAGCACAGCCTTCGCAGGGGCACTCACTTACTTCGCCGCAACCCGCGCACCTGCGTCACCGGCATGACGAACAACAAACCCGTATGCTCTGCTTCGAAATCGCCGACCAGCGCCTCTGTGCGGCGGATCAGATCATCGACGTCAAAGTCATCCGGCACCACGCTGAATACCGTGCGATGGTTGTACTCTTCCTGTTCCAGCATGTTCCGCAATGAAGGCATCAACGGCAGATCGTCGCGATGCGCGTGCCGCTGTTGAAGATGGCGCATGCCCATGCTGTCCAGAATCGTCGCGCCCGGCACGCCCGCTTCTTCCCACACGCGGATCACCTCATGGCAGACCTGCATATCGGTGACAATCACCACGATTAAGTTTGGCATATTCGTTCTCCCGAAAATCAACTGCTGCTCTGCGGTTCTTCCGATTTCAAGCGGGCGATGGCATCCCCATGCCATCGCTACAGAAATATATCCGCAGTTCCGGCATCCCAATGCCGGAACTTAGCTTCAAGTCGATACCGATCGCTTCACCTGTGGCGTGGCGATCATTTTTGGAAACACCTGTTTTAGCAGCAGCGGCGTGATCAGCGTGGTCAGCAGAACCAACACCACGACCATCGAAAATACATCTTGCGAGATGATGCCCTGCTGCACGCCGATGCCGGCGACGATGAGACCCACTTCGCCGCGCGAGATCATGCCTACGCCCACGCGCAGCGACGCAGCGTTATCCAGCCCCGCCAGACGCGCGCCCAATCCTGCGCCGATCACCTTCGACACCACCGCGACGATGAACAAGACGATCAAGAACGGCAGCAGCGCGCCAGTGATCGCGCGCAGATCTGCTTCCAGCCCGATGCTCACGAAGAAGATGGGCACCAGAAAACCGTAGGTGATGACGCGCATCTTGGACTCGATCTTGTCGCGCAGGTGACTGCGGCCCAGGCCCACGCCGGCGATGAACGCGCCGGTGATCGCGGCCAACCCGCCCATCACTTCGGCCGACCACGCAAACACCAGGATAATGAACAATACGATCGCGGTCAGCCCTTCGCTGATCGGCTGCCGATCGATCCATGCGACCACGCGCGGCAGCACGAACCAGCCCAGCGCCGCCGACAAGACAAGATAGCCGATCATCTTGGCGACGACGACGATGATCGATCCTTCGCCGGTGGCTGCGCCGCCCAGCGCCAGGAAGATCGACAACACGATCAAGACCAGCACATCGTCGACGACGGCCGCGCCCAGCAGCGTGAGTCCTTCGCGTGTGCGCAAGACGCCTAGTTCCAGCAATGTCTGCGCCGAGATGCTGACGCTGGTCGCGGTGAGAATAATGCCGATGAACCACGCGGCCTGATCGGAATAACCGAAGGGCACGGCGGCGATGGCACCCATGAACAACGGCGCTACCACGCCGAGTGTGCCGCTCAATAACGACGCTCGACCGGTGTGAAGCATCTCGCCGAGTTCGACCTCCAGCCCGGCCATGAACATGAGGAACACCACGCCCAGTGTGGCGAGATCGGTGATCTCTTCTTTCAACAAAACGGGATTGCTGACGAAGGGAAGATGCACCAGATCGATCACGGTGGGGCCGAGAATCAAGCCAACGAGCAACTCACCCAGCACGGCAGGCTGCCGCAAGCGAACCGCGACGTAACCTCCCGCTTTAGCGGCGAGAATGATGATAGCCAGGGCGAGGGTTAACTGAAGAAAGGCGCTCAATCCAGATTCCTCGATCGAGTCAAGTGGACAGACATGACAAGTGATGAGGAATGAGTGAAAAGTGAATCGTCACCGATTGCTATTCACTCATCACTTCTCACTCATCAGATCTTGCGGATGTGCTCGAAAAACTCACTGCGCGTGCGCGCATCGGTCTTGAAGCCGCCGAGCACGGCGCTGGTGACCATGCGCGCATTGGCTTTGCGCACGCCGCGCATCATGGAGCAGAGATGCGCGCCCTCCACGACCACGGCCACCCCACGCGGATGCAGCACCTGCTCCAGAAAATCGGCAATCTGGCGCGTCATGCGTTCCTGAACTTGCAGGCGGCGCGCGAACATATCGACCACGCGCGGAATCTTGCTGAGGCCCAGCACTTTGCCGCGCGGGATGTAGGCCACGTGCGCCACGCCATAGAACGGCAGCAGGTGATGCTCGCACAGGCTGTAATACTCGATGTCTTTGACGACGACCATTTCGTCGTAGGCCACCTCGAACAGCGCGCCGTTGATCAACGTATCGGGATCGGCGTGGTAGCCCTGCAAGATTTCTTCGTACATGCGCGCCACGCGCACGGGCGTGTTCTTCAGGCCATCGCGTTCCGGGTCTTCGCCCACGCTTTCGAGGATCGATCGCACGGCGAGTTTGATCTGCTCGCTGGCGGGCGAGAGCGGGCCAAGTTGTGCAGCTTCATCTTCGGTGATGAAATCGTCGTCGGTCATGATGTGTCTCCGGGTGTGAAACGGTTGGGTGGGTACCGTGGGCTGATTATAACTCAGGCTGTGCTGCGAAGAAATGGAAACCGGCTTTTTCGGTCACCCCTGCATTGACTTTTTCCCTTTTTTTTTTGCTATAATGCGCCTGGTTGAGCGACTTCCGCAACGCCTGTTATGCACCGCTAGAATTCTGCAAGCAACAATTTCCATCACTTCATCAAATTTTACACAAAGGAGATCAGCATGAACCGCCGCCTGAGTATCCTGTTCGCCCTGACAAGCATTTTGTTAGTGGCTGTTTTAGTTAGCGCCTGTAAACCGGAGACCAGAAGTAGCCCCGCGCAGCAAGCGAGCACGGCCACCGCACAACCAGCGCCAACGGCAACAGCAGGTACTACCGCATCCACAAGCGTCGTGACTTCGACACTGAATAAACCACCAGCCTGTCGGTTCAATAGTACAGCGCCGATAACGGCACTGCAGACAATAGAGTCATATACTTTCTCGGAACCGCGGGTGGTGTATACCAGAACTAAGCCGACGGGGCTTTTCATTTACGGCTGGTCACCTAATAGCAAACAGTTGCTTATTGACGGTTACAACTATGACAGTCATCGACATACACTTGAAGTTCTTGACATCCAAAGTGGCATTGTAAGCGTTTACGCTGAACGAAAAGCGGGTGGGTGGGCGGCTTGGTTACCGCAACAACAAGCTGTAGCTTATGCTGACTTCGAATATCTAGATCAATCTCAAGGGACGTATCGTGACGATTTGTGGGTCAGCTGGGGATCGCCTCAGCAGGCTAAGCGTATAGCCATTGGGGCGGATGCAGAATCATTGGGGATCGATCCTGCTGGGCGCTTGACCTTCTTTTCACGCGAAAGAAGTGGTCAACCGCTTGGCTCAAAGTTACAGCAAATTGACGCAAAAACCCAGGTGAAGCAGGTGTCGTCACTCGACCTAGCGGACTGGGATTTTTCTAACAATCTTCGTGCGAAGCAAGATTTCAAGCTAGAGGATCTTAGGCTTCGGTCCAATTGGCGCCCAAGCAATGCCTCACAGGTCATATTGAATATGGCAGATTCAGGATTGCTGCTTGCCGATGCACAGACCGGCCAAATCTGCGAAATTGATATTCGTCAACAAAACAAGCCATTGGTAGGTAGTCATATTACGTGGAGCCCTGACGGACGTTACTTAGCCATGTCAACCGAATTGGCAACGTCGGAGGGACAGCCGGGACATCTCGCGGTTATTGATATGAACACGGGCCAGCAATTTTCGCCTGATCTAGGTCCGGGCAATCTCGTCGACCTCAAATGGGGAGGAAGTAGCCAGCAAATAGCCGCACTCATGCAGGTAGTTGCAAACGGCAGTCGTGATAGTTATAGACTATATATGGTCGATGTTCGTCTCCAGACTGTACAACGAGTTTTGCCAGAAGCCGCGCTGGGAGGCGCTGGAAGCGGAAGTGGCGAGATGAGTTGGTCGCCAGACGGCACGCTGTTGGCCATCAACTGTCCCGACTGGCAAAATGATAAAGTAATAGTAGCTGCCCGCGTCTGCTTGCTCTCGGCCAATAAAGCACCTTAACTACAGAAACGCACCGTCAGGAACAGATCATGAACAAACCCAAAGCCGTCATTTTTATCCTGCTCGTACTCGTCATCTTAGTTTTCGTTTCAGCGTTTGCGATAGATAGCCACGCAAGCATTCGTTCAGTGTCAGCACATGCCCATGTTCTACAAACCATCAGCCCCGCCCCTACCATACCTTATACGCCCGAGGCATTCATCCCGGTAGAAATGTTCGCGTTAAACAAAGATGGTGCCGCCAGAAAAGCTTTCTCCTGTGGTCAGGAGAACTCCCAACTATATTACGGATGCACAGCGTTCTGCAGGGATGATGATCCTGAAGCCGATAGGAAGTGCCATAAAGAGCGAATACTTCCTTATCCTTACGAAAGCGATCCTGCGCCCCGAGTCAGCGTCGAGAACGATTATTTACCCGACGTGCTCTCGCAAGAGATGGGGCCAAGTTACGAGAACAGCGCTTTGCGTGCTGGCGCCATCGTCATGCGTTCGTTTGGTCTGCAACAATTTGAAGAGCTCAATTTTCAAGGACTGTTACTAAATAACAGCACCCGATATCAAACCTTTATTCCATATCGGTTTAACACTTTCAACCCAGAGTTTCCAAACTCAACTTGCGGCCTGCCCGATCCACTGATCAATAGAGATCAACGGAAAATCTGCGATGCGGTTGCACCACGGTATTATCTTTCGCCCGATTATAACGATTATCCCGCACGTGCCAATCATATTGGTGACATACGGGGAGACACTGAAACTGCTTATAACGCGGAGGGAGGAATTGATAGACCCTACTTGATTGGCGTAGCTGATCCCATTAGTTTTAGCTGCGATGCTTACAATGCCAATGTGGATCAGCGCTACGGAACAAGCCAAAGTGGCATTAACCGGTGGGCGCGTGGAGATCAGTGCTCGCTGGCAGGAAACGGTAATGAGCCTTGGAGCGTTATTTGGACCCGTCCCGAGCAGATTCTTTTCCACTACTTCACCCGCGTTCATTTGCGTGACGCCAATAATGGTAAGCAAATTATCTCACCGGCTCGGCGCTGGAATCCACTTAGAATTCAATGGGGGACAACTGATAACCAACCACCTGTCATGCAGCCTGGCGGCTCCTATAACGTGATCATCCAAATCCAGAATACAGGGATTTATCCTTGGACGTGTACCGGCGTTGATGGACGCCCTATTCCCGACTCGCGCTATGATCTACGCTATTATTGGTCATCCAGCCAATCCATTGGTCCATGGAGACTCGGGCAAGGGAAAGTGTCGGTTTGTGATATTCAGCCCGGCGATCCTTCACCCGACAAAAAGATCACAATCGACGACATTCCCGCAGTGGCGGGACAGTACATCCTGCATTTCGATATCAACGATACCGTTACGAACTCCTGGTTTCGATTAGGCGGCTGGCCCGCTTATGACGTGAGCGTGCAAGTCGTCATTCCGCTGACGCCGACTCCTTCGCCATCGCCATCGCCGACGCCCACCACGTGTGGCAATGATTGTTGAAGTTTCTGACTAATGCCGTGCAGCAGAGAAGTCTGCTTTGAAATAAATCAACCTCCTGAACATCGCTACAAGACGATGCTCAGAAGGTTTTGGTTATCTTTACGTTGCAACGGTGCAACGCTTCCCCTACGTTTGACTTACGCTTCAAAGACCATCTTGCACTTTGGGCAGCTCGTCGCGCTGGCGGCCACTTCTGCGCCGCACTTCGGGCAGGCGAAGGTGAACTGCGCGCCGCAGACTGCGCATTGAATGGCCGCCTCGCTGGTGGCCGAGCCGC
>Ga0208980_10001847_pt1 | contig 12845 bp, 9 predicted proteins | sample WetSurMetagenome_3_FD_187993 | JGI IMG/M metagenome (GOLD analysis project Ga0208980, IMG submission 187993) | Wetland microbial communities from Twitchell Island in the Sacramento Delta, sample from surface sediment Aug2011 Site A1 Bulk (version 2) | ecosystem: Environmental > Aquatic > Marine...
TCCAAAGGGGGTCTTGAACGGCTCGCTGATCTCTCCGGGTTGCAGGGTGCCCATGACCCTTTCGAACTGGGGTACGGTGTCCCCGGTGCTCACCCAGCCGAGCTCACCGCCACGCACGGCCGAGGCGGTATCCTCGGAGTGGGCCCGTGCCAGGTTGGCGAAGTTATCCCCGCCCACGAGTCGGATGCGCAACTGCTCCAGGCGCTTGCGGGCATCGTCGTCGGCGACCAGCTCATTGGTCTTGATGAGGATGTGCCGGGCCTGGGTTTGGGCGAGCACCGGCCGCGGTGGCTCCCCGCCCTTGTAGTCCACCATCTTGATGATGTGGAAGCCGCTCGGGCTGCGGATCGGATCGCTAAACTCCCCGCGCTCGAGCCTCTCGGATGGCTCCACCGCCACGCTGGGCACCTGTGCCATCGCCAACCAGCCCAGGTCACCGCCTTCCAGCGCCTGGCGGCCATCGGAGACGGATACGGCCATCTGGGCGAAGTCGGCCCCGCCACGCAACTTGGCGACGACCTCCGACGCCTTCTTTTTGGCGCGCTGGAGCTCATCGGGGGACGCTCCTTCCGGTACCGCGATCAGGATATGAAAAAGATGTACCCCCACGCGTTTCTCTGGCTTGGGAGGGGGCTCGTTTTTTAGGTAGAGGTCGATTTCCTGTTCGGTGACCCCGATACGGTTCATCACCTCCTGGGCCTGGAGTTGGCCGGTGATGAGCTGCAGGCGCGTGTCTTCCCGGAATTGATTGAAGCTGATCCCCTCCGAGGTCAGTACCCCACGAAGCTGATCCACGCTCAGGTTGTTGCGCTCGGCGATGCTGGTGATGGCCTGCATCAGGCGGGCGTCATCCACCTCGATGCCAAGCTGCTTTGCCCGCTGCATTTGGAGGCGGTTGCCGATCATGCGCTCGAGCACCTGTTTCTCCAGGACCGGCCGCTCGGGCAGGGGAGTTCCGCGCCCGCGCAACTGAGCCATGATGGTCTGGACCTGAGCCTCCAGCTCGGAGCGCGTGATCACGTCATCGTTGACCACCGCGACGATGGCATCGAGCTCCTTGGGCGCCGCCGGGGGTGCGGCGCGCGGGGGCGCCTTGTGCGGGGGGGCCGCTAGCGCGGGCATCCCCACCAGGCAAAGCCCCAGCCAGGCGAGAAACCACCGCCGAGTCTTTCGCATCCGCTCACCGATCCACATACCGATTCTCCGCGCGATAACCGTCGATTCCCCGTTCGAGGAACCGATCAACCCGTTGGCCGAATTGGCCGAGCCCCGTTAACTCGAACTGAAGCATCAGAGATTTGTTGAGATCCTGGCCCGCGTTGCTCCTGTGCTGGCCGGCTATGGCACGAACCCGCCAGCAGCAGCGGCCGTACTCCACCCCAACGAAGGCATCCATGATCTGATCGTAGAGCAGCGAATGATACCAGCGGCCCACCAGCTCAAGCTGGGGGTTGACGGGCCACCGAAACGAGAGGTCGGCATCCTTGTAGGAGGTGTCTGTCTGCGGTGTACTCGGCTCGGTATCCTGGTTATAGCGGTAGGCTGCGTTGAACAGGAGGTTGTCCGGGGACTGGTAGCGGATCTGCAGGCTCTTCTTCAGAGTCTGGGCGTCGTTCCCATCGGGTTCCCATGCCAGGCCCGCCCGGCCGCTCCAGTGCTCGGATAGTCGTGCACCCACCTCCGCGACGACTGGGGAGGTACTGCTGTCCTCGGGCGGCCCCACGATCTGCACCAGCCGGTCCCGAAAATACCGAATCTGCCCGATGCTCAAGCGGTAGAGCTCCGCGCCGGTCGCGCTAGAGAGCCCGCGACTGCTCAGGCCTAGGGTTATCTGGTTGGCGTCGCCGATGCGGTCGCGGCCGGTGAAACGGTTCTCTCGAAACAGGTTGGCAAAACTGGGGTCCAGTTCCGCGCTGTCGAACACAGGAGTGTCGCGCTGGTCCCGGTAGGGGGTGTAGAGATAGAACAGTCGTGGCTCCAACGTCTGAATCAGGTGGGCGCCGAATACGTCCCACGGCCGCTCGAACACCAGCGCTGCATCCAGGCTGGCGGTGGGGATGGTATGGGCGGGGGAGCTGGGTTTGCCCGCGGCCTCATTGACCAGGGCGTAGGAGGAATGGTTGAGGATGAGGGTCGGCTTGAGGTGGCCGTAGCTCTCGCGCAACGGCCAACTCAGGTAGGGTCGGACAGAAAACCGCTGTCCGTGCACCAGGCTTGCGTGATAGAAGTTGTCATATTCGCCGCCGATGCCGATATCGAGGCTGGACCAGATCTGGGGGCGATCGTACTGCACCAGAAGCTGGGGGAGCCGGCTATAGGGTCGATCCACTTCCGGAACGTCGGATTCGACCGTCTGAAAGTCAAGCAGGCGGCCGCGGAAGTAGAAATCCTGATTCTGATAGACCAGGTCGCCTCGCCGCTCGAGATTGCGGACGCTGCTAAGCTGGAGGCTGTTGCCGAAATCTTCTAGGTAGGTGTCATCAGAAACGTAGTTGATGTTGAGATCCGTGGACCAGCCAGGGGCCAGAATCCCGCTGTCAGTGAAATGCACCGCGCCGCGGGTCTTGTCCTCGTCCTTGGCATCCCGCGGCAGTAGCTCCGCGTCGAGCTGGCCGCGGTGCCCCTCGGTGAGGTAGCGGAAGTCACCGCGGAGCATCAGCCCGCGCTCCGTCATAAGACGGGGCGATAGGGTGAGGTCAAGGTTGGGCGCGAGGTTGAAGTAGTAGGGCACGGTGAGCGTAAAACCGGTCTTGCTGCCGTTACCGATACTTGGCACGAGAAAGCCGCTCTTGCGCCGGCCGTCGATGGGGAAGTCCAGGTAAGGCGAATAGAGCACGGGTACCCCGCCAAGCCGAAGCTTGGTATGGCGGGTGACACCGGTGCCGGTGTCGCGATCGATCTCAAGCTCGTCGGCCTGCAGATCCCAGGTTCGATCCCCCGGCGGACAGGTGGTGAAGGTGATATCGCGGTAACGGGAGCGGGCGGCATCCACCAGGCGCGCCTCCGCGGCGGAGCCGCGGGCATTGGTCCCGACCAGGCGGTAGTGGACGTTGAAGAGCTGACCGCTACGGTCGGCGAGGTTGAAATCGCCACTGGTGCCCAGGACCCGGAGCTCAGGTTGGATAAACAGGGCATCGCCTTCTGCGTGGAGCTGCTCGTGGGGCCGGTCATAGCGCACATGCTCGGCGAGGAGCCTCTGGTTGCCCCGCTCGGCCTCGATATTGCCCGAGAAGGTGACTATCTCGGTGTTCTGATCGAAGTCAAAGGCATCCGCGTTGATCTCGATGGGAGTGTCGGGCGAGGGGAGGGGCTCCGTCTTCAAGGCACCGAGCCGAGCGGGGCGGAAGCCGCAGTAGTCCCAGGCGAGACCTTCGTCGAGCCTGGAGAGCTGTTTCGGCTGCGGGGACTGGGCGGGTTGGTTGGTCGCCGCGGGGGCTGGCGCGGCGGGCTGGGGCGACGCGGTGCGCAGAATGGCCCCCTCGTCCGCGGGATGAACTGGGTTATCGTCCCCACCTTGGCAGCTCCAGCTAGCAGTCTGCGCCTGGCAGTCCCACTGCGGTTCCCCGTGCAGGATCACCGGAGCAGTTGCCAGGAGCCAGACGCTCAGGAGCCGAAAACGCCGATCGTCAGTTGCCACCAGGGGTATGGGTCCTAAGCGCTGATCCGGGCTGGCTTCGGGGCTCAGCGCAGGTGAGTCAATCTGCTAGGCGCCCCAATCACCGAAGTTCTGTTCTCGCGGGACCCGTGTCGATCGAGCGGATCAGTTTCTGGGATGCCGGTTGCTCGAACCGCGCTCAAGGATTTTTTCGCAACCTCTCGGCACGCAAATGCACGGGCCCGGTACACAAGCGCGGCATACGATGGCACATTAGCGGAACTCCTTCAATTGCCCGGGCGCGTCCGGCGCGAGGCGACTCGCGACTCGGGGCCCGAGGGCTTTACCCCACGACTACCGGAGCCCTTCAATGGCGCAGCGTTTCGAGCAGCTCAAACAGTGGTTAGATGGCCTCGCGGGTCTTGCCAAGGCACAAATTGAGCCGGCGACCGGCGATGCCAGTTTCCGTCGCTATTTTCGCATCACCACCGACCGGCAGAGCTACATCGCTATGGATGCGCCGCCGGAGCGGGAGGACAGCGCCAAGTTCGTGCGCATCGCCCATGCCTTCCGGGCGCTCGGGCTACACGTACCGGAGGTCCTTGCGGAGAACCTTGGGCAGGGTTTTATGTTACTGGAGGACCTCGGTCCGCGTCTTTACCTGGACGATCTCACCGCGGAGAACGCCGATCGTCTTTACGCCGATGCCCTCGCGGCACTCCTGGTCATTCAGGCGTGCGGTCCGCGCGAAGGGCTGCCGGTCTATGGTCGCGACTTTCTGCTGCGGGAAATGGAAATCTTTCGTGAATGGCTACTCGCGGCACATCTGGGGATGCAGCTGTCGCCAGCGGAGTCGGACCTCCTCGACGGCGCCTTCTCGCTGCTGGCGGCAAGCGCCCTTGAGCAACCGCAGGTGTGTGTTCACCGCGACTACCACTCGCGCAACCTGTTGGTCACCCGCTCTCCAAGTCCCGGTATTCTCGATTTTCAGGACGCGGTGGTGGGGCCGGTGACCTACGATCTGGTGTCCCTGCTCAGGGATTGCTACCTGGCCTGGCCAGAGGAGCGGGTGCGCGACTGGGCCCGGGGGTACCATCAGCTCGCGCTCCACTCGGGGGTGACGCGCGAGGAGCACACGGAGCGGTTTCCGCGCTGGTTCGATCTGATGGGTATGCAGCGCCACCTCAAGGCGAGCGGCATCTTTGCCCGTCTGTACCGGCGCGACGGCAAGACCGGCTACCTCAAGGACATTCCGCGCACACTGGGTTACGTGGTCGATGTCGCCGCGGGCTACCCGGAGCTCGTAGGTCTCGGCGGCTTTGTCAGTGAACGGGTACTGCCCCGGTTGTCGGCGCTGTTGTGACCTTATTGGTCTTGTTCTTGAGCGCTTGGTTTCAGGTCGACACTTCCCGCGCCACTGCGCGGTAGCCGATGTCGCTGCGGTAGGATGCGTGCGGCCAGCGGATCTCCCGTACCTGCCGGTAGGCCCGTTGCTGGGCCTCGCGGACACTGGTTCCGAGCGCGGTGACGCAGAGCACCCGTCCACCGTCGGTAACCACCTGACCGTCGCGGAGCCGGGTACCGGCATGGAACACCTTGAGCTCGGCTTGGGCAACGGACGGGAGTCCTTCGATGCGCTCGCCCTTGGCATAACCGGCCGGATAGCCCCCCGCCGCCATCACCACACCTAGCGCCACACGCGGATCCCACAGGATGGGGACCGCGTCCAGACGCCCCTCCAATGCCGCCAGGCACAGCTCCACCAGGTCCGAGCTCAGGCGCAAGAGGATCGGTTGGGTCTCCGGGTCGCCGAGGCGGCAGTTGTACTCGAGGACCTTGGGGGTTCCATCGGGGGCGATCATCAGGCCCGCGTAGAGAAAGCCGAGGTATGGTCGGCCCTCGGCCGCCATGCCCGCGACCGTGGGCCGGATCACCTCGGTCATGACCCGCTCGTGAATCGCGGGGGTTACCACCGGGGCCGGTGAATAGGCCCCCATGCCGCCGGTGTTGGGCCCGGTGTCGCCATCCCCCGCCGCCTTGTGGTCCTGGGAGGTGGCCATGGGCAGAATGTTTTTTCCGTCGACCATGACGATGAAGCTCGCCTCCTCGCCGGTCAGAAACTCCTCGATGACTACCCGTCGGCCCGCGGGGCCGAAGGCCCCTGCAGAGAGCATGTCGCGCACCGCCGCTTCGGCCACCGACAGCTCCGCGGCCAGGATCACCCCCTTTCCGGCGGCCAGGCCATCGGCCTTGACCACGATGGGGGCACCCACCTCGCGCAGGTACTCGAGCGCGGGTCCAAGCTCGGTGAAGGCGCGGTAGGCCGCGGTGGGGATGCGGTGGCGGGCGAGGAAGTCCTTGGTGAAGGTTTTCGATCCCTCGAGCTGGGCCGCCTCCTGGCTGGGTCCGAAGCAGCGTAACCCGGCCGAGCGGAAGGCATCGACTAGGCCCGCCACCAGGGGCGCTTCGGGGCCCACGACGGTCAGGCCCACGCCCTCATCCAGGGCAAAATGCAGCAGACCTTCAATGTCGTCGGCGGCAACGGGCACATTCTCCACTCTGGGCTCGAGGGCGGTGCCGGCGTTGCCGGGGGCAACGAAGACGCGCTCCGCCAGTGGCGATTGAGCGAGTTTCCAGGCCAGGGCATGCTCGCGGCCCCCGCCGCCGATGACCAGAATTTTCATAGTATCTCCGCGCATGGTTGTCCGTGTTGCAAAGCGGCCCTGGATATGGCTATCAGCGGTGGGGAATGACGCCGCGTTGGCTGCTGCGGAAGAACGCGACGATGCGGCGCACGTCCTCGCTGAGTGCCTGGTCCGCTTCGAGGCGCTCAAGCGCCTCTCTCGGGGGGATCCCCGACTTGTAGATCAGGCGGTAGGCACGCTTGATACGATTGCGCCGGGACTGGTCGAATCCGTTGCGCCGCAGGCCGATCAGGTTTAGCCCGACGATCTCCGCCCGATGCCCGTCCGCCATCACGTAGGGAGGAACGTCCTGGGGTACCCCGCTGACCCCGGCCACGATGGTGTAGGCCCCCACCCGGCAGAATTGGTGAACTGCGACGTGTCCGGAGAGGAAGACATGGTGCTCGACCTCCGCGTGCCCTGCCAAGGTCGCGGTATTGGCGAAGATGTTGTAGTCGCCGACGATGCAGTCGTGCCCGATGTGGGCGAAGGCCATCAGGTAGTTGTGGTGGCCCACCCGGGTGCCTCCCTCGCTCTTTATCCCGCGGCTCAGGTTGACGCCCTCCTTGAAGTGATTGTGGTCGCCGATCACCAGAGGGCGGCTCTTCTCGGGAGTAAAGCCCAGGTCTTGGGGCTCGCAACCGAGCACCGCGCCATGGCAGACCCGGTTATGGCGGCCGAGCCGGGCGTGCTCGTAAATGCGCACGGCGCTTTCGATCACCGTTCCCTCGCCGATCTCGGCACCGGCCTCGATGAGGGAGAAGGGGCCCACGGCGACGGAGGGGTGAAGTCGCGCGCCCTCCTCAATAATCGCTGTGGGATGAATCAGAGACACCGCAGCGGCTCAGCGTTTGTCACGGCGTCGTTTTCGGAAAGAGGCTGGTCTACGCGCTAGTGGCGAAAATGGCGCATGCTGGTGAATACCATGGCGATCCCGTGCTCGTCGGCGGCCCCAATTACCTCCTCGTCGCGCATGGAGCCACCGGGTTGGATCACCGCCACGATGCCCGCCGCCGCGGCATTGTCCAGCCCATCGCGGAAGGGGAAGAAGGCGTCCGATGCCATCACTGCCCCCTTGACGGCGAGTCCCGCCTGCTCGGCCTTGATCGCGGCGATGCGCGCGGAGTTCACCCGGCTCATCTGGCCAGCGCCCACCCCGATGGTCATGCGGTCGCGACCGTAGACGATGGCGTTGGATTTGACGAACTTGGCGACGCGCCAGGTGAACAAGAGATCGTCCATCTCCTGGTCGGTGGGCGGACGTCGGGTGACCACCTTGAGCTCACCGATCAGTCCGAGATCCGCGTCCTGCACCAGCAGACCGCCGGTGACCCGCTTGAAGTCCAAACGGTTGCTCGGCTGTCCATCCCAGTGGCCGCAGGCGAGCAGGCGCACGTTCTTCTTGCGGCCGACCACTTCGACCGCCCCGGCGGTGACCTCCGGTGCCACGATCACTTCCACGAACTGGCGCTCGACGATTGCCGCGGCGGTGTCCGCATCAAGGGCACCGTTGACCGCGATGATTCCGCCGAAGGCCGATTCCGGGTCAGTGCGATAGGCGCGGTCGTAGGCATCGAGCAGGGTGGTGCCGAGCGCCACGCCACAGGGATTGGCGTGCTTGACGATGACGCAGGCCGGTCCCTCGGCGAATTGCTTGACACATTCGATCGCCGCGTCGGTGTCGGCGATGTTGTTATAGGAGAGCTCCTTGCCCTGGATCTGGTGGGCGGTGGCCACCGAGGCCTCGTCGGTGCCGTGGCTCACGAAGAAGGCCGCACGCTGGTGTGGGTTTTCCCCGTAGCGCATGGTCTGGGCCTTGCGGAACTGCAGATTGAACGTCCGCGGGAAGGGCGCCGGATGCTCGGGCAATCGGCTGCCGAGATAGTTGGCGATGGCTCCGTCATAGCGGGCGGTGTGCTCGAATACCTTCACCGCCAGATCCAAGCGCAGTGCCGAGCCTACCACGCCGTCGGTTGCCTCCAGCTCGGCGAGCACCTGGGGGTAGTCCGCTGGGTCGGCGACCACGGTTACCGCGGCATGGTTCTTGGCCGCCGCCCGCAGCAGGGTGGGACCGCCGATGTCGATCTGCTCGATGGCGGTGGGCAGATCGCAGTCGGGCCGTGCCACGGTCTGCTCGAAGGGATAGAGGTTCACCGCCACCAGATCGATGGGCTCGATCTGGTTATCGCGCATGACCCCCTCGTCGAGGCCGCGCCGACCGAGTATCCCCCCGTGGATCTTCGGGTGCAGGGTCTTCACCCTGCCGTCCATCATCTCCGGGAAACCCGTGAAGTCGGCCATCTCGATCACCGAAATGCCGTTGTCGCCCAGCAGCCGGGCGGTACCGCCAGTGGATAGGATCTCGACCCCGAGCCGCTCCAGCCCGTGGGCAAAGGCAACGACGCCCGTTTTGTCCGATACGCTGATGAGGGCACGGCGAATCTTGGTCATGGTTCTCGCTTTCCGACAATTTCGAAGGGGTGGCAGTTCGCAGACCGCCTCAATTTAGTCCGTAATGGCTCAACTTTTTGCGCAGGGTGCTGCGGCTGATCCCGAGAAGCGTGGCGGCGCGGGTCTGGTTGCCGCCGGTATGATCAAGCACCGCCGCAAACAGCGGTTTCTCCACCTCGCCGAGGACAATCTGGTAGAGGTCGCGGACCTCGTGGCCATCGAGCTTTTCTAGGTAGGTGCAAATGGCCCGGTGAACGGTATCGCGCAGGGGTTCCGACTGCGTGCCGACGGTGTCCGCAGCCGGGGCGGTCCATTGGTAGATCTGTGCGCTCTGCGCCGCGTCGCTTGTCATACTGCAATACCCTCCTTCATCCGTTTTTTCGTTTATTGACGTAGGTGTGCAAACAGACGCCCCACCAGGTCCAGCTGCTCGGCCGGACTCTGAGTCCCGTAGATCAGTTTTCTGAGCTCCGCACCTCCGCGGCTCTGTTTGCTGTACCAAGCGAGGTGATTGCGCGCCACGCGGACCCCAACAGGTTCCCCGTAAAACGCATACAATTCGTGCAAGTGGCCGGCCACACAAGACTGCGCCCACTGGGCCGAGGCCGGGGGTAAACACACCCCAGTCGCTAGAAAGTGGGCGATCTCCGCGAAGATCCAGGGCCTCCCCTGAGCGGCCCGTCCGATCATGATAGCATCGGCAGCCGTGTAGTCTAGAACGAAACGCGCCTTCTCGGGCTCGTCGATGTCACCGTTGGCGATCACCGCGATGGAGACGTTCTGCTTGACTGCGGCGATGGTATCGTACTCCGCCCGACCGCTGTAACCGCAGGCCCGGGTGCGTCCATGGACGGTCACCGCCTGCACGCCGCTCTCCTCAGCGATGCGGGCGATGCGCGCTGCGTTGCGTTCTTCGGGTGACCAACCGGTGCGCATCTTGAGGGTCACCGGCACCGCCATTGCCACCGCCGCGATCACCGCCTCTAGCAGCCGCCCGACCCCCCGCTCGTCGCGCATTAGGGCCGCACCGGCAGCAGCGCGGCAGACCTTCTTCGCCGGGCAGCCCAGGTTGATGTCGATGATCTGGGCGCCGAGCTCGAGGTTGAGCTTGGCCGCTGCCGCCATCTCTGACGGGTCTGACCCCATGATCTGGACCGCGATCGGTCCCGGCTCGCCGCGGTGGTCGAGGCGGAGCAGGGTTCTGCGGTTTCCATGCAGCAGGGACTTCGCCGAGACCATCTCGCACACGGCGAGCCCGGCCCCCAGGGTGCGGCATAACTGACGGAAAGGCCGGTCCGTCACCCCCGCCATGGGTGCCAGCACCAGGTTGTTTTGCACGCGATAGGGGCCGATGTGCAAGGGCAGCAAGGGTTAGGGCTGAGTGCTGCTGATCGTATTGGCTCCGTTCATTCAGTGACCCTGCACGGAATGGCCGCGCGCTCAGCGCAGGTACAGGCGGAACCCGCTCGGGTCCTCGGGAAGGGCGGCAAGATCGAGCCGCAGGTCCAGGTTTCCCCCAACCTCGATCCGATCCGGCAGGCCCCCTCGCGCATACTCGACGGGCAGGAACCGTCCTGCCGCGGTGAGGTGCTGGCGAATGTCGTAGAGCTCGAGATCAATGACCGGAAGGGCCTGCGGAAACACCCCCGGGTTACTGAGTCCCAGGCGCAACTGCCATCGCCTGGATTTCTCGGGATGGGGCTCAAGGTGGCGCTCGGTGACGACCAACTGGTCCGGGAGTTGGGGCAGGGGGGCCGTGGCGCCCGCCTGCTGGTACCCCCACTCGATCAGCGGGCGGGTGAGGGGGGAGCGGATGAGTGGCCCGCGGTTCCACCAGGCGGCTTGGGCCAATGCACCGAGTAGAAGCACCAGGCTGCCGAGCACCCAGCCCCACCGTTGCTGAGGGACGCGGGGAGCCTGCGCGGGTGCGACCGCCGCGGACGGCGCTAGCCGAAGGGGTGGGGTGGGGGCGGCCGGGGAGGGTTCATGTTGTCCGCCGAGAGGTTGGGTCGCGCGCGGTAGTTCGACTAACAGGCCTCCGAGCGGGTCGAAGCGACCGTTGCACCTCGGACACGCCATCTCCGGCCACCACTGCCGCAGCTGCTCGCGAGTCAACGCGGTCTCCCACCCACAATGCGGGCAGTGCGTTCTCAGGTGCATGCCCGGTGCCGGACCGCGGTGACGCGGACCCAGCCCTCACGGGTTAGCGGTTGCTCCACGACGAAGCCCGCGCGATAGGCGTTCTGCACCGCCGTTACCTGTTCGGGAAGAATCCCAGACAAGACCAGGTGGCCGCCGGGTTTGACCAGGGCGCTCAGGCGGGGAACCAGCTCGATCAGGGGGCCCGCCAGGATGTTGGCAATGCCGATGTCCGCAGGGGCAGCGGTCAGCTTCTGGGGCAAGCAAATTTCGATGCGATCCGTCAGGCCGTTCTTCGTGGCGTTGGCGAGGGTTGCCTCGAGGGCCTGGGGGTCATGGTCAACCGCTACCGCGCGGCCGGCCCCTAGCTTGAGCGCCGCGAGCGCCAAGATTCCGGAGCCGCAGCCGTAGTCGATGAGGGTGCGCTCGCGCAGGTCCGCCCCATCGAGCCATTCGAGGCAGAGGGCCGTGGTCGGGTGGTGGCCGGTACCGAATGCTAGACCGGGATCGAGTTTGAGCACCACCGCATCTGGATCGGGGGCGTCCTGCCCAAGGGGGCAGATCCAAAGCCGCCGGCCGAAACGCATGGGGTGGAATGCCTCCATCCAGGCCCGCTCCCAGCAGCGGTCTTCGAGCCGCTCGACGATCAAGGCGGTGTGAGCAATTCCCGCCAAGATGCGCTCAGTCTCCGCCTGAAGCCAAGCGGCATCCCATTGCGCCGGAAATAGCGCGGTGAGGCGCGTCTGGTGCCAGATCGGGGTGGTGCCTAGCGGTGGCTCGAGCTGAGGTTGGTCGCCCGCATCATCCAGGGTGATGGATAGGGCGCCGAGTGCCTCCAGGGCCTGCTCGACCGCCGCGACCTCCGCCTCACTTGCAATCAGGGAGAGCTGATGCCAGGACATGCGTCCGCTGGGCTAGAGTCCGAGTTTCTTTTCCAGATAGTGGATATTGGACCCGCCCGCCTGGAAGGCTGCGTCCTTCATGATCTGCCGCTGCAGCGGGATGTTGGTCTTGATGCCTTCGATGACGGTCTCACGCAGTGCGTTGCACATCCGGGCGATGGCCGCATGGCGGTCCTCACCATGGGCGATTAGTTTGCCGATCATGGAATCGTAGTAGGGGGGGACGGTGTAGCCGCTGTAGATGTGGGTTTCCATGCGAATCCCCGGTCCCCCAGGGGCGTGGAATTCGGTGATGCGACCGGGGCTAGGCAGGAAGCGCTCGGGGTCTTCGGCGTTGATTCGGCACTCTACCGCATGTCCACGCCAGCGAATGTCCTCCTGGCGGTAGCGCAGTTGCTCGCCCGCGGCGACCAGGATCTGCTCCTTGACGATGTCGATGCCGGTGACCATCTCGGTGACCGGGTGCTCCACCTGTACCCGGGTGTTCATCTCGATGAAGAAAAACCGACCGTTCTCGTAGAGGAACTCGAAGGTACCCGCACCGCGGTAACCGATTTGACGGCAGGCATCCACACAGCGGGCACCGAGCTCTTGGCGCTGTTTTTCGGTGATCTCCGGGGCAGGGGCCTCTTCCACCACCTTCTGGTGGCGCCGCTGCATCGAGCAGTCGCGCTCCCCGAGGTGGATGGCATTGCCGTACTGATCGGCCAGCAACTGAAACTCGATGTGGCGCGGGTTCTCGAGGTACTTTTCCATGTAAACCATGTCGTTGCCGAAGGCGGCGGCGGCCTCCGCACGTGTGAGCGCGATCGCGTTCAGCAGGGTGGCCTCGGCGTGAACCACTCGCATGCCGCGCCCACCCCCACCGCCCGAGGCTTTGATGATCACGGGATAACCGATCGCCTTGGCCAGGGCCAGGGTGCGCTTCTTGTCGTCGTCGAGGGGGCCGTCGGAGCCGGGAACACAGGGGACCCCGGCCTCCTTCATGGTGGCGATGGCCGAGACCTTGTCGCCCATCAGGCGAATGGTCTCCGGGCGGGGACCCACAAAGATGAACCCGCTGCTCTCCACCCG
>Ga0208980_10001848_pt1 | contig 12842 bp, 5 predicted proteins | sample WetSurMetagenome_3_FD_187993 | JGI IMG/M metagenome (GOLD analysis project Ga0208980, IMG submission 187993) | Wetland microbial communities from Twitchell Island in the Sacramento Delta, sample from surface sediment Aug2011 Site A1 Bulk (version 2) | ecosystem: Environmental > Aquatic > Marine...
CTTCCCGCTGGGATATCCAGTATTATCTTATCCTCCTTTATAGTGACCTTTTCCCGCGTTACCAGTTCTGAACCGGTAATATTACCTGTGATTGCAAGAGCTTTTTTGTCAATCAAAACAGTGCATGAGATATCTTTACTGCTGTTGTTCCTTAGTGTGAAAAACAGATTTCCACCCTTCCCGAAACGCTCAATTCTTATTGCTTCAGCGCTTGAGGATGCAAGAGTTACTGGTTCCCATCCTGCTGCAGCTATCTGTTTGATTATCGGGATATATTTCTTAAAAAACGGCCTGCCGTTCTCGATCTTTTTCAGGTCCTGCCAGTAAGGGTCATTGGCTGCGTCAACGCTGAAAAAGGATGGAAAGAATCCATATGCAAGCATCTTTTCAAAATATATCTCATAGCCTTTATACGGAGCTTCAGTGAAAGCTTTGTCATTGAGTCCCTCATTCAGCAGAAATACTATTGGTTTCTGAAAGGAGATTGCCCTCTTGAAATCAAGTGCCTCTGTATTGTGATCATCTGAAGAGTACCAGCTTAACTCTGCTCCGAACAGATCAAGATTGGATGCTGCGAAGGGATTCCATCCATGACCGTTACCCATGGCCAGCTTACCCTGCAGATGCATCTCGTCGGAAATCTTCTTCATAAACTCAAATTCAGAGGTAAAGTTCCATATTGCAGGTTTTCCTTCGGACCTTGAAAATGTAAGTGGATAATCGGCAAAAGGAAAGTGATCGGCCCGGTAATTCAGATCGTGGTGCCAGTTCCATTCCATGGAATCAAAATAAATCCCGTCTGCATCCATTTCCAGGGCAGGATTTATTTCATCTTTTAGGATATACTGATATTTATTGAAGCCGGGCAGGTCGGGGTCACAATTGGTAGTAATACTGACCGCCCATCCGCTTCTGAACCAGGGCGTTTCAAGGCGTCTGGCCTGCCATAATCCATTCTTGTCACGGGTTGCGCTGATGTCGAGGTATGATCTGTGCTCCTTTGTAATTAATCCGCCTGAAACAAGTTCATTATATTCCATTGTTTTTATTCTGATTGGCAGCTGAACATCCCATGGCTCGGTATACTGAAAGCTGAGGATGCCTGTTCCCCTGTCTGAGAGAATAGTCGGTATTTTTTTGTCAGACCCGGCGTCTTTGCTTCCCCAGGCGGTTTCATGAAATGCAATTCCGAAATCATTCCAGCCCGGGATGGACCTCAGCGGAGTAAACGGCAGCCATATACCTTCGTTTACGACTCTCTTTTTAAATGCCTCAGGATAAATTGAATAATACTGGCTCAGGGCTGCGCGCATTCCCCATGCAGGGTTAAAATTGAAGCTGCAAAGCCTGAAAAATGCACGATTGGGAAACTTGTCGGTAAGCGGGCTTGTGGAAAAATCAAATTCAGCAATCAACCCCGTTGAAGGCCCTGCTCCCAGCCTGTAAACGACAGGCAGCGACATATCGATTCCAAGACCTCTCCCCTTCCCGTCAATTTCAACGGCGCACAATGGATAGAATGACATAGTCCCCTGACCGATGGGATCACCATAACCGCCGTCAGAAAGATTTGATCCGTTAAAAGCTCCGTCAGGAGGAAGAACTGTTTTTACAGCTATTGTATCGAAAGAGATCTCTCCCTGGTTAATCCGGATAGATTTGTCGAGGCCGCGAAACCATTTCCAGTCTGTGCCCATGAAGGGCAAGGCTATCCTTAAAGTAGTACATGAGGCATTCTCTGCAAGATGCTTCAGCTCTCCGATAATTTCCACATAACCGTCTCTTTCAATTTCATGAACTGTCACCTGGTATATATCATTCTTATAGGTTGAATTTCTGATATTCCCCGAAACAGATGAACCTGTCAGGGGAATATCAGCAAAGCCAGCAGATGGATTTCCATCCGGCATGTACTGAACTTTGATAACAGGATCCTTGAATGATCCTGTCTCAGCACTTTTGTTAAGGCCAGGTTGCTGTCCATTTACAGCTGATATAAGGAATAATGCAAAAAACAGGGCGGAAGCATTTAATTTCTGATTTGGATGTATCATAACCTTTGATTTGTTTTTTTGAATCACATAAGTCCGGGTACAGAACGAACTTTATAAAGGTACATAATGGTCAGAATACCAAATGTTAATTTTTTAGTAATTACGTTTTTTTTACCACGGAGTTTCACGGAGTTTCACCGAGTAAGATACGTAGTTAAAATCTGCAAAGATCTGCGAAATTAGCGGGAAACTTTTGTTTATTCCATTTACCGCAGATCACGCAGATTAACGCAGATTTTTAAATGCAGTGAAACCCTGTAGAACTCCGTGGTACTCCGTGGTTAATTTACAATTTTCAAACAATTCCTCCCTTACCGTTGTTTCTAAGCAAAAAGGAGCACATTTCTGATTTCACAATTGTACAATCCGATCATGACAGGCACAGTAACTTTTAAATATGCCATGAGAAATTCATGGTTACTTTTAATGTTTTTTGTAAGTGCCTGTAATCATGAAAATACTCTCTTTGAGACGATCGTATCGTCATATTCCGGCATTCACTTTAATAACAGGATAGTTGAGAATGACTCCATCAACGAGCTCGACGTTGAAAATATCTATAACGGGGGCGGAGTTGGAATTGGCGATTTCAATAATGATGGCTTGCCTGATATCTTCTTTACGGGGAACATGGTCACTTCCAGATTATACCTCAACAATGGCAATTTCAGGTTTACCGACATCACTTCAGAGGCTGAAATAAACACGGAAGGCAAATGGTGCAGGGGCGTTGCCGTTATTGACATAAACAATGACGGGCTGCCCGATATTTATGTCAGCGCTACTTTGAAGAAAAAAGCACGCGACAGGAAAAACCTGCTCTACATTAATCAGGGACCCGACAGCAATAATGTGCCCGTTTTCAAGGAGGAGGCCGCAGATTACGGACTCGATGACGACTCCCACACCACTCAGGCAGATTTTTTCGACTATGATAACGACGGGGACCTTGATGTCTACCTTGTTGTTAACGAGATAAGCAGCAGGATATCCCCCTATCTCTTTCGTCCGATAATGAAAAACGGCTCCAATCCCAGCACAGGGAAGCTTCTTCGCAATGACTGGAGCGATTCATTAAAGCATCCCGTTTTCACTGATGTTTCAAGGGAGGCAGGAATCCAGACAGAAGGCTATGGCCATTCGGCATGCATAACAGACATCAATAATGACGGATGGAAAGATATCTATGTCAGCAGTGATTTTATAACAAGCGATCTTCTCTGGATCAACAATCACGACGGGACTTTCATAAACCAGGTCGACAAATATTTCAAGCATACCTCAGCCAACTCGATGGGTTGTGATGCAGGTGATATCAACAATGACGGCCTGGATGATTACGTTACTCTCGATATGAATCCGGAAGATAACTACAGGAAGAAAATGATGCTTAGCCCGGTAAGCTACCAGCTTTTTCAGAATTATGACCGCTTCGGATACAGTTACCAGTACGTCAGAAATACCCTTCAGCTTAATCAGGGTCCACGGTTGGGGCAGAATGATTCCATCGGGCTGCCTGTCTTCAGTGAGATTGCTTATTATGCAGGCATAGAGGCTACAGACTGGAGCTGGGACCCGGTTCTCACCGACTTTGACAATGATGGCTACAGGGATCTAATTGTGAACAATGGATTTCCGAGAGATATCACGGACCACGATTTTGCCATGTTCAGGGACAAGGCCTACCTCGTCGCTTCAAAGGACCAGGTTCTGATGCAGGTTCCGGAAGTCAAGCTGCATAACTATGCTTTCAGGAATAATGGCAATCTGACCTTCACCGATGTTTCCGCCAAATGGGGAATGTCTGTCCCGACCTTTTCGAACGGAGCAGCTTATGCAGACCTCGATGATGACGGCGACCTTGATCTTGTGATAAACAACATCAATGACGAAGCCCTGGTTTACAGGAATATGTCAAGGGAACAGAATAAGGAGAACAGCCATTTTCTGAGAGTACAGCTGAAAGGACCCGCGCCGAATAAACAGGGACTTGGTGCCAGAATTGAGGTTTATTATGATAACGGTAAAAAGCAGGCTTGGGAAAACACTCCTTACCGGGGATATCTTTCAACTGTGGAAGACATAGCACATTTCGGACTTGGCAACATAAAGGCTGTCGATTCTCTGGTAATCAAATGGCAAAATGGCAGGAGCCAGGTATTGAAGAACCTGAAGGCTGATCAGATTGTAAAAGTTGATATAGCCGACGCATCCTCTTTATGGTCTTCCGATCATCCTGTTATAGCTGAGAATTCTCTTTTCAGCGAAGTCACCCGTAAAGTAAATGTCAGTTTTGTGCAAAAGGAAGCGGATTTTATCGACTTCAATATACAGAAGCTGCTCCCTCATAAATTTTCCGAATATGGTCCGGCAATATCCTCTGGTGACATCGATGGAAATGGCCTCGATGATATTATTGTGGGAGGTGCATCCGGTAACAGTGCCGTTATCTTCTTCCAGCAGCCTGATGGCCGGTTCGTTCAGAAATCACTTCTTACCGATTTAAAGCCAGGTGAAAAATCATGGGATGATGCAGGCATTCTGCTCTTTGATGCAGACGGAGACAGGGATCCGGATCTCTATATTTCGTCGGGAGGATTTGAATCGGAGGCAAACACCAGAACATACCGCGATCATTTCTATATCAACAACGGGAAAGGAACATTTACTGAAGATGCGGTTGCCTTTCCGGAGAATCTGACAAGTAAATTTTGTGTCAGGGCGGCAGATTTTGATAAGGACGGGGACCTGGATCTCTTCATTGCCGGCAGAGTAGAACCATGGAAATACCCCAAACCGGTTTCGAGTTTTATTTACAGGAATGATTCCGGGGCCGGGCACGTAAAATTCACAGATATTACAAAAGAGATCGCACCGGATCTTGAAAAGATTGGAATGGTCTGTGATGCGATCTTCACCGATTATGACAATGACGGGTGGACCGATCTTATTCTGGCCGGGGAATGGATGCCTCTGACGGTTCTGAAAAATGTGAACGGGCAGTATAAAAATGTCACTTCACTCACTGGAATAAATGACAAGGTTGGCTGGTGGAACTCGATCTCGGCCGGTGACTTTGATAATGACGGTGATATAGATTACGTAATTGGAAACCTGGGACAAAACTCATTTTACCGGGCAGATAAGGATCATCCTGCGGCTGTATATGCATCCGACTTTGACAATAACGGCAGCTATGATGCCTTCCCCGCGCTTTATCTCTCAGCAAGCCAGAAGGATACTGCGAAAAGCCTGTTCCCGGCATTCGGACGCGATGATGCAGTAAAGCAGATGATAAGCATGCGTTCAAAATTTCAGAATTACAAATCTTATGCACAAGCCGGGATCGAAAAGCTCTTCACAAAAGAGCAGCTTAAAAACGCCCTTATCCTTAAGGCTGATTACTTGAGTTCGGCTTATTGCAGAAATGACGGGAATGGTAAATTCACACTTATTCCGCTGCCTATGCAGGCCCAGCTCTCGTCACTTAACGGGATGATTGCAGATGATTATGACTGCGATGGGAACCTTGACATTATAATAAATGGCAATGATTGGGGAACAGAGGTCACCGTAGGCCGGTATGACGCACTCAACGGACTCCTTCTGCAAGGCGACGGCAGGGGAAACTTCGCTGCCAGGACTATTCTGCAAAGCGGAATCTATATCCCCGGCAACGGTAAAGGGCTGGTGAAGCTGAGGAGCAGCAGCAACAGGTATCTGATAGCTGCTGCACAGAACAGGGGCCCTCTTAAAATATTTGAAATGAAGCGGAACACAGGGTTCTTTTCTCCGCAGCCGGATGATGAAAGTGCAGAAATTGAATTCAGTAATGGAAACATAAGGAAGGAGGAACTTTATTACGGAAGCTCATACCTGTCACAGTCGGCAAGATTCCTTCAAACCGATACAAACATCAGGTCGGTTACTTTTGTTAATTACCAGGGACAAAAAAGAACCATTGAAATAAAGAATTAATCTCATATATTTATCACAAAGTCATACTATGAAAAGGCCGGGTTACTCAATGCAACTCTTGATCAAATCAGTACCAGCAGCACTAATTGCAATTGCGCTTGCAGGGTGTACTGCCAGACCAGCTCCGCGATTATCTGATGCTGAAATTCTTCATAATAACCAGGATCAGCTCACCCAGATAATAATATACGATGTTTTCACTCCCCCGGTCGCAACAAGGATTTACGTATACTCATCGCTTGCATCATACGAAGCTCTGCGCTTCAGCCAGGCAGGAGCAGCCTCAATAGCTGAAAAGCTCAATGGCTTCGGAAGAATGCCTCAGCCGGATAAAGGGAAGGAATACAATTTTACTCTTGCCGCAAGCAAGGCATTTTTTAAGGTCGTGCGCAATGTTAAGGTCTTTTCAGTTGATTCACTTAACAGGTATGAAGAATCCCTGTTCAGCGGTTTCAGGAGGCAGCTTGATGATTCCGTATACGCAAGGTCTGAATCCTTCGGGGAAAAAATCGCAGCTGCCATAATGGCCAGGGCTCAGGCAGACGGGTATGTTCAATCCAGGGGAAAGCCTAAATATCTCGGAAGCAGCGATGCAGGAAAATGGAGACCCACGCCCCCTGATTATCTCGACGGAGTTGAATGGTGCTGGAATACCATCAAGCCACTTGTCATGGACTCTGCGGCTCAGTTCATGCCTGCCCGGCCTCCAAAATTCAGCCTTGACACTTCAAGCTTCTACTATAAAAGTCTTCAGGAGGTTTACTCGATAAACAAGAACCTTACCGAGGAACAAATGACGATTGCCCGTTACTGGGACGACAATCCCTTTGTTATTGAACATTCCGGTCATATGATGTTCGGGAACAAGAAAATTACTCCCGGCGGTCACTGGATGGGAATATGTGCAATAGCTTCAAGGCAGACCGGAGCAGATGCAGTTAAGACAGCAAGGGCATATGCCCTCACAGCCATTGCACTAAATGAGGGATTTATATCATGCTGGGATGAGAAATACAGAAGCAGCTATATCAGGCCAGTAACGGCCATTAATGAAAGCATTGACCCTGCCTGGCTCCCTTTTTTACAGACCCCTCCATTCCCGGAGTATACAAGCGGTCATAGCACTATAACAGCGTGCGCGGCGACTGTCCTGACTTCCCTCTACGGAGATAACTTTGCCTTCCAGGATACAAGCGACCTGCGATACATAGGTTTGCAGAGGCATTTCAATTCATTTAAGGAGGCTGCAGCTGAAGTCTCAGTAAGCCGTGTTTACGGCGGCATTCATTACCGCTTCAGCGTGGATACCGGTGCCGAACAGGGAAGGAAGCTCGGTGAATTCATAAATAAAAAACTTACTTATTAAAAATCTGCGCCAATCAGCGCAATCTGCGGGAAACTGCTCTATAATTTTCCCGCAGATCTCGCAGATTTACGCAGATTAAGAATAATTATTAATAATCGTTGGAGGCGTTGCCGAACAGTTTGAAGTTGTAAGTCACCATGAAGATCGGCTGACCGAAGATTGACATCTGATAACCTTTGATTACCCCACCCTCATTCTGGAAGAATACTGAATAGGGATTCCGTCTGCCGAGAACATTGTAGACCGTGAAAGTAAGAGATGAATGGTTGAATTTCTTTGCCTTAAGGTTTCCGTTGAGAGTGGCCGAAAGATCAAGCCTCATATAGTCCGGAATGCGGTACTCGTTCCTGTTTGAATAATATAACCTGTTTGCATTATAGAAGTCAAAAAATGCAACAGGATATGTAATGGGGCGTCCGGTGCTGTAGACAAAAATCGATGACACATTAAGCCGCCTTGAGAATTTAACATTTGAAACCACCTTAAGATCATTCGGCTTGTCATAATTGGCAGGGAAGTAATTACCTCCGTTTACTTTTTCAGATTCATAGGGGCTGTCGACCTTCAGGAGGGCCCTGGAGTATGTGTAGCTTACCCATCCCGTAAGTGTGCCAACCTGCTTTTTTACCATAAGCTCAACCCCGTAGGCTTTTCCCTTTCCGTTGATTACATCAGTTTCAAGATGCTCATTCATCAGGAGTACAGCCCCACCTTTGTAATCGAGGATATTCTGCAGATTTTTATAATAGACCTCGACGGAAGTTTCAATGGCCTTTCGTCCGAAATTATTGAACAAGCCTATTGAAAACTGATCTCCCATAGCGGGTTTGATATATCTGTCGCTGAGCTTCCAGATATCGGTTGGCGAAATGGAAGTAGTGTTCGAGATCATGTGCAGATACTGATAAACCCTCTGGATTCCGAACTTAAGTGAAGTTTGGGGAGTCAGTACAACCCTGGAGGAAAGCCTGAATTCAAATCCGGGATAGCTCTTCATCACCTGGCCTTTTTCGTAGGCAACCGTATCAATCATATTTTCAATTGTTCTGGGGTTACCTGCGGCATACACGTATTCCGTCCCTGGTCCGAAAGTTGTATAAAAAGTTGCCCTGATGCCTCCTGAAAGTGAAAATACGGGAGTTATCTCAAATTCATCGCTCAGATATAATGATGGTTCCACCGCCCTCTCCCTTTCCAGCTCCTTCGGGGCAACCAGCGAGAAGTCACCGAGGGGTGCCTGTCTTCCAGGAAGCATGGAATAATAAGTACCATCAAGTCCGAATTCAATTTTATGCCTGGCCCCGGCGAAATAGAGAAAATCAGCGCGCAAAATTCTCTGGTCGAGCTCATAGTACATTGAATTAAAGCCCGATGAATCCTGTTTTGAATCGAGGGTGTAATTATAGTTGCTGACTATTGCAGAAAACTGGGCTGACATTCTGGAACTGAAGGAATGCTTCCATTTAAGGGTAGCGGCAAGATTTCCGTATTTGAAGGCGCTCTCCCTGTAATAATCAAATTTATCATTGCTTAGATAGCCGGATATGGAGATTGAATTCTTTTCGTTTACAGCTGTACTGAAAATGCCCTGAATATCATAGAAGCTTGCCGAGCTGTTCTGAAGCTGCTGGTCAGGAAGCAGTCCGAGTATCCAGTCGGAATAGGTAGCCCTGGTACCTATGGCAAAAGTACTCTTTCCCTTTTTAACAGGGCCGTCAACAAGAAGCCTCCCTGTCATGGGATTGATGCCTCCGCTGACTTTGATCTTTTCACTGTTACCCTCGTACGGTTGTATATCCATTACTGATGAGATTCTTCCGCCGAATTTCGCGGGCATTCCGCTTTTGTAAAGTGTTGCATCAGCTATAAGGTCTGAGTTAAAGGTTGAGAAGAATCCGAAGAAATGGGATGAATTCAATATCGGTGCATTATTGAGCAGGATAAGATTCTGGTCGGCGCTTCCTCCTCTTACATTATAACCGCCCGATGCTTCCCCTACCGTCTGAACGCCGGGCAAAAGCAATGAAGTTTTTACAAGATCGGATTCGCCGAAGCCCATCGGGATCTTACGCAGCATTTTAACATTTATCTTTTCTACCCCAAGCCTCACATTCCTCACCATGTTCTCCTTATTAGCTGATATGACGACTTCATCAATCTGGTTGGTCTTTTCAGTCATCTCAATATCAAGGATGCCATCTGAATAAATTATTATGTTTCTCACAGAAGAGCGCATTCCGATCATTCTGCATTCAAGCTGGTACTGGCCCTTTGGCAGGCTAAGCGAATAGAAGCCGACATTATTTGTCACTGCGCCAGCCTTAATCTTGGCTACATAAATAACGGCTCCAACCACAGGATTGCCCGTAACAGGATCGACCACAGTTCCCGACAAAGTTGCCTTATCACTTTTTCCCGCCTCCGATGGCCGCCCTATCTTGAATACTTTATATTCATCATTGCTCGCAGCATTCTCATGCAGCTGAACGGGTTTCGTATAGTATGACGAATCAGGCTTTACCGTGTTCATTTTAATGTAGTCATTATACTGATCCCTGAAATTGGTCTTTATAGTATAGCCTTTGGAAATGATTACCTTGTTTTTTTCGGTGATGATAAATGAGAAGCCTTCTTTTCTCAGGGCCTTGTTCAGAAGAGACTCTAGCGAATCATTCCTGGAATCGATATTGAGGTAAAGGCTGTCGACCCACTTATTTGAATAATAGATTTTTACCTCAGCTTTTTTCTCAAGGGTATCTGCGAGATCCCTGAAAAGTATATCCGAAAATTTCAGTGAAATGTTGCTCTTCTGTGCATGCAGACTGCCGGCATTAATGAAAATGAAGAGTATGAAAAGCAGCTTTCTCATCATATCATTTACTGGATAGCAGCGAATCATAATACCGCATGACTGTGGCAATTTCATTTTTATCAGCTCTTCTGAAGTGTACCTTGTTGGTTCTCATAAACTTCCTGACCTCATCTGATTCATTTCCGAATAATTTAATGAATCCTTTCCCGGATCTGACCCTTGAATAACCGCTTTCAACCTTTATATATTCAACAGGGGTATAGCGGTATTCGTACAAGCCCTCCTTTTCCACAAGAAATGACTGGTGCTTTATGATGCATTTGGCCTTACCATCATACACAACCTCATAAAATCCGGACGGGAGATTAAAAGACTTCTCCTTTACTGCCGTGAAGTACCTGAACATCATGCTGCCATCACTGAAAATGAGGCTGAATTCATTGACAGGGTCTTTATTCAATGCTATTTTGAATACCTTGTCATTCAGTAACTTTGTGCTATCGGAGTAGATCAGCTGATCGCGGAAGGTGTCATATTCAAGGAAGAGATTGTTATACCGTCTTCCGTTGAAAACGAGTGACCCGGACCTTTTTTTCCCCTCGGATAAGAGCGGCTTTACCTTACTCTTGAAATAATATGGAACATATTCTCTGCCGTTTATCAGCTCATCTGAAATATTAACTCTCCTTACATACAGGGAATCCATATAGCTTTTCTGCAGATCTGAAATAAATTTGTAATCCGTGCCTTCAGAAAAAGAGTTTGTCAAAGCTGCACCCTGCTGTGCATTTAACGGATTGAAAAGACAGAGAAAAATTAGAACAGGATTTAGTCTGAACATAGAAAGGTTATTTTCCTTGTATTGGCCTAACGAAATAACGAATATTATTTAAGATTAGGAAACCTTCAGGCTTTAATGAAATCCTTTTTTATTTTTTTAACACACAAAGGCCTTCCCGGCTTTTAATTAATGTTAATTTTGTCATCCTCGACTTATTCTGTAAAGAGTGAATGGTTCCCGGAGTATAAAAAGAATTGGTAACAAAGCAGCCAAACCATTTTTGCTGCTTATTCTGGTTTTAAGCATAACCACATGCATTGACCCCTTTAATCCGGATATAAAGGGAAGAGAGGCTCTGCTGGTTGTCGACGGACTTCTGACGAATGAGAACCGGTCGTACACAATCAGGCTTTCTAAAACAACACCTTCCCAGAATGACGAACCTGTAATGGTCTCGGGCGCTTTCATGACAATAACTGATCAGAACGGAACTGAATCAAGGCTCTCAGAGACATCATCAGGCATTTACAGGACTGACAGTCTCTCCTTCAGGGGTGAAGCCGGCAGCACATACACATTATATATCAGGACTACTGATGGAACTGAATACAAATCGGATCCCTCGGTTATGTATTCCGTTCAGCCGATCGACAGCATAATCTACCTTAAAGACCAGGAAATTCTTAACAATACTACTGAAATTCTCGATGGCATCAGGATATTTCTCAATTCGGAAAATTCAGGCGGCGGTAAATATTTCCGGTGGATTTATGATGAATGGTGGAAATTCAGCGTACCAAATCCTAAAAGGTACAACTATATAGATCCGGACAATATTCCCGAGGTCGATACCCTGAAGCAGGTCTGCTATGCACATTACGGATCGGATGAAATTATTATTCATTCAGGCGAATCATCACAGACGGACAGAATTGAAAAAGAACCTGTATTATTCGTGGCATCAAACCAGTCAGACAGGCTATTGATGCAATATTGCATCGATATAAAACAGCTTTCACTCTCTCCTGTGGAATTTCAGTTCTGGGAACAGCTTAAGGAGATCAGTGAGGGCGGCGGAGATATTTTTGATAAACAGCCCTTTACAATTACCGGCAATGTTCACAACATCAGCAACCCTTCCGAGTCGGTCCTCGGCTATTTTCAGGTTTCTGCCCTTGAAGAGAAGCGGATATATATTCTGCCTTCAGACCTTGAAACCCTTAATCTTCCGGAATATAAATATGAATGTGAAAGAATAGAAAAGGGACCAGGCGATTATCCCTATTATGTGACATTCGACCAGATATATGAATCAAATACCAGCACCGGATATATATTCATAGAGCCTGTTTACAATATGATGCTTGCTCTTACCAAGCTGGCCTTTGCAAAGCCGGCATGTGCCATCTGTACTTCCAGGGGAAGTCTTACAAAACCTGATTTCTGGATCGATATGGAATCACCTCAAATAAAAAATGATATTACCAGGCATAAATAGCATATCACAGAAGGTGATCTTATACTCCGGCTTTATTCTCATCCTGCCGGCCTGGGGTAGCATGCAGGTATATTCCCAGGGTACGGAGAAAAGCTCTTATATGATTCATGAGAAGAGCTTCAGTGAAGAAATGTATATTAATACTGACCGTGACATTTATGGGGCCGGAGAAAAAGTGTGGCTCAGGATCTCCAAATCAAACAGGCTTACTCATGCCCCGGTCAGCATCAGCAAGGTAGTCTACGCTGATATGCTCGACCTGGAAAACAATCCTGTAATCCAGTTGAAAATACTCATCGACGGCTCTTCAGGATCAGGCAGCTTTACCCTGCCCGACACGCTGAGATCCGGTA
>Ga0208980_10001849_pt1 | contig 12832 bp, 13 predicted proteins | sample WetSurMetagenome_3_FD_187993 | JGI IMG/M metagenome (GOLD analysis project Ga0208980, IMG submission 187993) | Wetland microbial communities from Twitchell Island in the Sacramento Delta, sample from surface sediment Aug2011 Site A1 Bulk (version 2) | ecosystem: Environmental > Aquatic > Marine...
CGGATATTCAAGACAACTTTATTCCCAATAATACGTAATGTGCTTTTTTGCATGAGATTATTTAACAATCCGGGCAAAAATATGATAATATTTAATTGATGATAAGGTTTTACTTAATTATTTTTGTATAATAATTACAAAGCAATAATTATTTCCAATGACGCAACCGGAACTCGACTTATTTGCAATCTTACCGGAAGATAAGATACCGGAAAAAGGGAAGATACTTATTTCTGAACCGTTTCTTCCGGATACTTTTTTTAACCGGAGCATAGTATATCTTACTGATCATACACCTCAGGGCTCAGTAGGTTTTATCCTCAATAAAAAGATTGATCTGAAAATAAGTGCTGCTATAACCGGTTTCGAGGGCTGGGATGAGGATCTGAATGTTGGAGGTCCGGTTGCTCCGGATACACTTCATTATCTTCATAACATTGGTGATCTGGTTCCAAAGAGTGTACCGATAAAAGATAATATTTTCTGGGGTGGTGATATTGATATTATCAGGGAATTAATAAAAACAGACAAAATCAAAAAATCTCAGATAAGATTTTTTCTGGGTTACTCAGGCTGGTCAGCAGGACAACTTGAGCGTGAGCTGAAAGAAAATTCATGGGTTATAGCAAAAGTCAGATCTGAAATTATTATGAATAACAGGGGAGACGATACATGGAAAAGGGTACTGAGAAGTATGAAAAACAAGTACAGGATGTGGGCCGATTTTCCCGATTCGCCTGAAATGAACTAAATATGCAGAATCTTATATACCAACTCTTTCAACAGATCACCAGGCTCAGTCCCGGGATCTCCGTAACCCTTTGACCTCATGTCATATGTGCGGAGAAGACTGATTATCTGTACTGTTCTTGAAACATTATATTTGGTGGCAGACACCTCGTAATCTTTAACAAAGAAAGGGTTGACCTTAAGTTCAGCCGCAACATTGTTTTTCGACTTATCGGTAAGATAATGATATGTAAGGAGTTTGCTGAAATATCCGAAAAGTGATGCTATTGTCAGCATAATAGGATTATCTTTTGGATTGTCGGCAAAATAATGAACTATCATATTGGCTTTAAGGATATTCTTTTCACCGATTGCCTTCTGAAGCTCAAAATTGTTATAATCCTTGCTTATACCTATGTTTTTTTCAATAAGACTGTTTGTAATAACAGGCTTCCCTTCAGGAAGTGTAATTATAAGCTTATCCAGCTCATTAACAATTTTATGCAAGTCGGTACCGAGGTATTCGGTAAGCATGGCACTGGCGCTGGGATCTATTCTGATCCCTTTTGTCATCAGGTACCTTTCTATCCATCCTGGAATAAGATAATCCCTTATTCTGGGTGATTCAAAGTAAACGCCACGATTCTCCAATGTTTTGAAGAGCTTTGTTCTCTTGTCAAGAGTCTTATATTTATAGCTGAATACAAGAATCGTCGAAAGCAAAGGTTTCTCAAGATATATTATGAGGTCCTCAAGTTTTTTTAATGACTGCGCCTCTTTGATAATAATCACCTGGTGGCTTGCCATCATCGGAAAACGCCGGGCCGTATCTATTATAGACGGGATATTTGTATCATCCCCATATATTACCATCTGGTTAAAAGCTTTCTCAGCTTCAGGTAATACCTTCTCTTCTATAAAGTCTGTAATAAGATCGATATAATAGGGCTCTTCCCCGGCAAGAAAATAAACAGGCTTGAAAATCCGGTTTTTAAGGTCGGAGATTATCTCCTCATAAGTAACTGCCATTATCAGAATTTAAGATGTTTCACTGATACCCCGTTTTCCTTGATTTCCCTTAAAGCATCTATTCCGATCCTTAGGTGCGTATCAACGTATTCATTTGTAACCTTGATATCACTGACCTCAGTCTTAATGCCGGTTGATATCATAGGCTGATCTGATACAAGCAAAAGAGCTCCCGTTGGAATTTCGTTAGCAAAACCCACTGTAAAAATTGTTGCAGTTTCCATGTCAATTGCCATGGCACGCGTCTTGACAAGGTATTTCTTGAACCTTTCATCATATTCCCATACCCGTCTGTTTGTGGTATAAACTGTTCCAGTCCAGTACTCCTTATTATATCTTGTAATTGTAGCTGATATAGCACTCTGGAGTTTAAAAGCAGGAAGCGCAGGTACCTCATTTGGCAAATAGTCGTTCGAAGTTCCATCACTTCTTATTGCAGCAATAGGAAGGATGAGATCACCGAGTGTGTTCTTCTTTTTCAAACCGCCACATTTGCCAAGAAACAACACAGCGGCCGGAGTGACGGCACTCAGCAGATCCATTATTGTTGCGGCATTGGGGCTGCCCATCCCGAAGTTTATTATAGTTATCCCGTCAGCTGATGCGCTTGGCATGTTTTTATCTTTTCCCTCTACAGGAACATTATTCCACCTGGCAAACAGTTCAACATAATAAAGGTAATTTGTAAGGAGGAAATATTTTCCGAAGGTATCTATTGATCTGCCGGTGTATCTTGGAAGCCAGTTATTAACAATTTCTTCTTTGGTTTTCATAGAAAAGTACTTAAAGTGAGCTAAAGTTTAAAGTGCCTAAAGTTTGTTATAAAAATGAATCTCAGCAAAATTAAACAGATTAATTAAAATGAAGGTAAACTAAAATATAAACTTAGCAAAACATAAGGATCATTGATAATATAATCCATACTTCAAACTTTGAAATTTGAAAGAAAAACTTTAGGCACTCTAGGCACTCCAAACTTTAGGCACTTACAAATTTACTGAATATATTTGTTGGGAAATATCTATTTTAATTGAGTTAAGATAATTGTCAGCCTAATTTGAAAGAGTTAAATCTGCCCCAATATTCCTTCAGGATAACCGGAAAAGAGGGATCTCAAATGATCCTCGACCCGATAAGGAGAAAGTACGTAAAGCTTACCCCTGAGGAATGGGTCCGTCAGAATTTTGTTCAATATCTGATCGATAAAGGTAAGTATCCTCCCGGACTCATGGGTATTGAAACAAATTTCCGTTTGTATAAGGTAAAGAAAAGAATAGATATCCTCGTACACAACAGATCAGGTAAACCTGTCATGATTGTTGAATGCAAAGCTGATAATATTGACCTTAATGAAAAAGTCTTTAATCAGATTGTCTCCTATAATATGGAATTAAAGGTTCCATATATAATAGTTACGAACGGAATAACTCATTTAGCCGGGAAACTTAAACCTGATTATTCCGGATACGAAAATCTGAATTATATTCCGCTTTATGAAGATCTTTTATCCTGACTGCTGAAATGATAACCGTTACATGTGCTATTATAAGGAACGAAGAGAATGAGGTTCTGATTGTTCAGAGAGGGGAAGCTACCGATCACCCGTTTAAGTGGGAATTTCCCGGAGGCAAGCTTGCTGAAAACGAAACTGAAGAAGAGTGTATTATCCGCGAAATAAAGGAAGAGCTATCGATGGAGGTTGTAATCATTGGTAAACTGCCTTTGGTGGAATATGATTATGGCCATAAGCAGATACGACTGATCCCCTTTATCTGTGATACACTAGATGAATTGCCTTTTCTTTCAGAACATATTGCCTTCAAATGGGTAATGACCGGCGACCTGCAGTCTGTTGATTTTTCCGAAGCTGATGTATTCGTTGCAGCTAATTATTTTGAAAGAATAAAAGACGATCGTAAACCTGAAGGTCGATTACCTCAAGATCCTCCTCAGGCTGACTTAATTAGTGATGCAGAACTTCAGTCTATGATCAACAATATGATCAGTATGAAAGAAGCCGACTGGATAGCAACTTCTGCAATTGAAAACCCGGCCATTTTCCGGAAGCTCCTGGATTATTCACACTCTCCGGACAAAAAGCTTGCTTTTCATGCATCATGGACACTGTCAAAAGTATGTGATAAGTTTCCGGAGATCATTCTTCCGTTTCTTCCACAGATTATTGATTCATTAGGTCAGATCGACAACGAAAGTACATTACGTTCATTTCTCAGAATAATTTCACTCGCAGATATGGGTGAAATAAATAACAGCAGGCATGGATTGCTGGCAGATTTTTGTTTCAGTCAACTGAATTCAGGATTTTCAGCTATCGCCATAAAAGCATATTCAATGGAAATATTGTACAAGCTTTCTTTGATTTATCATGAACTTGCATCTGAGCTATCTGCATCGATCGTGATTCTGATGGAAGACGGATCAGCCGGAATTACCTCCAGGGGAAGAATGATTCTGAAGAAACTTGCAGAAATTCCTATAAGTCCAAAATCCAGTCACTGATGATCTTTAGTGCCTCCGGAGAAAATGTTTCCTCTATATTTCCATATTCTTCCGGCAGACCGGTTTTACAATGCTGGAACAAATGATTCAGCCCGGGCAGTTCAATAGTATTTATCGATTTATTTCCAGCCTTTTTCAGGGCCTTTTCTATCGCCGGAAGGTTTTCAACTGAAGAGACCTGAAGATCTTTTTCCCCGTTTAGTGCAAGCACAGGACATTTAACTTTTTCCCAGAATATCGCCGGATCTGTCATAATGAAATATCTGAACCATGTATAAACTGATGCTCCAAATGTTGATTTAAGCTTATCTGCAGCTTTTTCTGTTTCTTCTTTTGAGGTTCCCTTCTTTTCCAGAATCTCTTTATAAAGCTCCAGAATCTTTAATTCTGCCTTATTGTTATCTTTTTCTTTCTTAAGAACTGCATAGAGTTTTTTATTTGTCTCATATGATTCCTTTAATGCATCTTCAGTCATTCCTGAGAGACGGCCTATATCCTGCGCCTGCCTTAAAATAATCTGCTCACCGGTCAAACCCGGGCCGGCAAGTGAGACAATAAATGATACTCCCGGATTCGAAGCGGCAACGATAGGAGCAATCAGGCCTCCTTCACTATGTCCCAATAAGCCTATCGCTTTCAGACTTATATTCGTGTTATTCTTTAAAAAATTAAATGCCGCTTCAGCATCAGTCGCCAGATCGGCAGTGGTTGATGTTGCATAATTTCCCTGAGATTTCCCCACACCCCGGTCATCATACCTCAATACAGCAATCCCGTTTCGGGACAGATGATCAGCTATTACCAAAAAGGGTTTATGACCCATAAGCTCCTCATTCCTGTTTTGTGCTCCTGATCCTGTAATTAAAATAACTGCAGGGAACGGACCCTTTCCTGAAGGGATAGTAAGTGTACCTGCCAGATTTATATCAAATTTTTCATTCTTAAAGGTGACATCTTCAGTCGTATAAGGATATGGAGGTTTAGGTTCCTGTGGCCTGATTAAAGCAAATTTAGTTTTTAGCTTAACCAGATTCAAAGGCACGGTATTTCCTCTCTGCTTCCAGGTCCCTTCTATCAGAGTGTCGTTTTTTACTGAACCGTTATATTCAGCCAGGAGGAGTGGAGCAACAATCCTTAGAGTTTCTCCTGTAAATGTCACAGTTCCAAGCTTTATATTTTTTGCACCCTGATCAGGGCTGTCGAGTGTTGCAACGAGACTGTCTTTTCCGACAACGGATATGTTGAAGACTATCCTTAGATCAATTGCACCGGTACTTATTTTACCAAGCCATGAACCTGCAATAGCCTTATTATCAATGGTAATCTGACCTTTCAATAGCAGGGTTGAAAATAGTAGAGTAGTGAAGATAGCTGAAAAGTATGTTTTTTTCATGATTATTTTTCATTTGTGACACTTTAAACCCACTGATTATTAATTGTTATTTTCCAGTTCTTTGACATTGTTGTAATAATACTTCGTAAGTATCTCTTTTATATCGTTTTGGTCAAAAGTGGGTTACTCATAATTTAGAGAATCACTCACTCATAAAATTAATAAAATTTGATCAGATATATTAGTATTAGTATGCTTGGCTTCACAAAAAGTAAATAATAACCAAGAACAATAACCTTGCAAAGATTGTTAACCAGAAAATATTTATCAGGTGAAAATAATTCTAAATGGATCAACAGTTTATAATGCCTTCATAAAAAAAATGTGCTGACCATTATCGGACACAGCGAAGATATAACTATTGCAGAGAAAGACGCGGCTTGCCAGGCACATCTGGAGAGGCATCCCGAAATGGAGTCGTTCATGCAGTCATCGGATTGTGTTCTTATTCGTATTATTGCCCAATCATATCAGGTCGTAAATGGGATTGATGACATTAGGTGGATAACAGCAAACGATCTTGGTGCCATTTGACTTGAAAGAAAATAGTAAATATATTTACCCCGATTCTCCCGGACCGGAATATCAGACCGGGAGCTTTGGTCTGGCAGTAGTATTGGTTTTTGTAGGTATAAAGATGCTGATTATAGACTTTTACAAGATTCCGATCGGATGGTCGTTGATTTTCATAGCTACTATAATTACAGGAAGTATCATCTTATCATTAAAAATAAAGAGAACTAAAGAGAACTAAATAGGTTATTATTATGATTCTTTTAGAAAGCGATTTTTGGAATTATTTATTTGATGCGCACCACATCATTGAATTCGGTGGTTTATTACTGATCCTGGCGATAATATATATTGAAACAGGCTTTTTCCTTGGATTTGTATTGCCGGGAGGAGATTATATGCTTTTTGCTGCCGGCATTTTCTGTGGTACTCATTACCTGGATATTCCGCTTTTTTGGCTGGTGGTGCTACTTATTACTGCATCATTCCTGGGTGACTTTACCGGATATTTCAAAGGGAAGTGGTTAGGCGGGAAGTTATTTACAGATAATAAATCGCGGTTTTTTAAAAAGGAGTATCTCGAACGCGGCAGTGGTTTTTATACCCGATTTGGAATGTGGGCATTCATTCTTGGGCGTTTTATGCCTATTATCAGGACACTCGTACCCATGATTGCAGGTGCATCGGCATTTTCTTTCCGCAGTTTCTTACTCTTCAATCTTCTCGGTGCAATTACCTGGGTTGGAACTCTTGTGCCTCTCGGGTATTTCATTGGCAAAGCATATCCCGAAGTAATTAAATACTCATTTTACATACTTTTACTTTTTATTGCTATTGCTTCTTTTCCTATGTTAAAAATTATGTTTTCAAAAGTAAAAAAGTCATGAACTTTATCTTCGAAACAGCGCTGAAAATAACCAGGAATAAAACATTCAATGTTTTCATATTCATCCTCATTTTGCTTTCAGCAATTCTTATCGGTATTGAAACCTATACCGGGATTGCTGCAAAACATAAACTTATACTGTCACTTCTTGACAGGTTAATTATCACAATTTTTGCCATTGAAATTGGCCTAAGAATTTTTTCCTATGGAAATAGACCCTGGAACTTTTTCTTAGATCCATGGAATGTATTTGATTTTGTAATAGTTGCCGCTTGTCTCGTTCCGGCAGGTGATACACATTTTTTTGCAGCATTCCGAATATTAAGGGTATTAAGAATACTACGGATGATAACCTTTCTTCCCAAACTACGACTTCTGATTGGCGCTTTGGTAAAGAGTATTCCTTCTATGGGTTATATCATTCTACTCATCGCAATTCTATTTTTTGTCTATGCAATTACAGGTGTTTTTCTTTTTGGAGTTTCCGATCCCATGCACTTTGGCGATTTGCACCATACTCTGGTCACACTTTTTAAAGTTTTAACGCTTGAAGGGTGGACTGATATAATGAATACTCATATTTATGGTCCGGTTTCGAATGGGAATATGCAAATAATATCTGTCTGGCCTTTCCTCTATTTTGCGAGTTTTATCCTAATCGGAGCCATGATAATTATGAACTTATTTATAGGTGTAATAATGAACAGCATGCAGGAAAGCCAGAATGAATTATCGCAGGAGCTTCAGGAGATTAAATTACAAGATACTAAATCTGAAGAGCTTTATATTCATATAATGGCTAAAATAGACGAACTGCGAAATGAGATTCAAACCCTGAACAAAATGAAAAAAGAATAAAGAACTAAAAAGGTCCAGCGTTCAACAGCGGCTCATAAAATATGAATGCCGGATAACTGAATATAAATAGAACATAAGGATTTAATAAAATGGAATCTATTAATATAACAGAAGCTTACAGCAAGGATGAAATTGAGCTCATGAAAGAACTTGAAACAACCATTCAAGCAGGATTGAGTTCTTCAGAAGTGATAAAACGGCAAAACCACTATGGACTAAATGAAATAAAGCAAAAGAGTGGTAATAGCCAGTTTATCATTTTTCTGGGGCAATTTCATCAACCTTTAATATATATTTTGCTGGCCGCTTCTTTCGCAACAGCAATTCTAAAAGAATTAACAGATTCATTTGTTATTTTTGGGGTTGTCGTCATTAATGCTATTATAGGCTTTTTTCAGGAAGTTAAGGCGAGAAAAGCTATTGAGTCATTAGGAAAATCAGTATCAAGAGAAGCGAACGTAATTCGGGACGGAAAAAGGAAAAGAATTCCATCATCCCAACTGACAATAGGGGATATAGTCATTTTACAATCGGGTGATAAAACTCCGGCTGATATCAGGTTAATTAAGGTTCGGGAATTGCAAATAGATGAGTCCGCTTTAACCGGAGAGTCTGTTCCGGTTATAAAAAATACTGCTGCGGTTGAAAAAAATACTATTCTAGCCGAACGTACAAATATGGCTTACTCATCTACATTGGTTACTTATGGTGTAGGTACAGGTGTTGTTGTAGCTATCGGGAATGATACGGAGATTGGAAGAATTAATCAGTTGATTGCTACAGCAGATGTACTTGAAACACCATTAACTAAGTTAATAGCCAGTTTTAGTAAAGTTATTTTATTTTTCATACTGGGTTTGGCCGGACTCATTTTTCTGATTGGTGTTTTGCGGGGAGAAAAAATGGTTGAAATGTTCATGGCAGCTATAGCCTTTGCAGTTGGTGCAATTCCGGAAGGCTTGCCAGCCGCTCTTACAATAACACTTGCAATAGGTGTATCAAAAATGGCAAAACGCCATGCAATTATCAGAAAGCTTCCTGCAGTTGAAACATTAGGAAGTACGAATGTAATCTGTTCCGATAAAACCGGGACTCTGACAAAAAACCAGATGACAGTTCAAAATATTTTTGCTGCAGAGCATATCTATGAAGTTTCAGGCACAGGTTATGAACCGGTTGGGGATTTCCTTGCCGATAATCACAACATAAATCCTTCAGAGCACCTTGTTTTAAACGAATGCCTTATTGCAGGCATGCTCTGCAATGATTCTAATCTTGTGTCAATAGAAAATAACTGGCGGATTGAAGGTGACCCGACAGAAGGAGCTCTTTTAGTTTCTGCCATGAAAAGCGGACTATCCCGATATGATGCTATAACTGAGATGCCTCGTCTCGATAGTATCCCTTTTGAATCAGAATATCAGTATATGGCGACACTTCACAGGAACACGAAATCAGAAAACAACGTTGTTTATGTAAAAGGTTCTGTAGAGAGTATCCTTGCCCGTTGTTCTAAAATGTTACTTTCAACGGGAGAAGTAGTATCACTTAATGCCAATAGTTGCATCTCAGCATCCGATATATTTGCAAAAAGGGGACTGCGTGTACTGGCTTTTGCTTTTTTGACGGTGAATAAATCCAAAACTGAAATTTCACATGCCGATATTGATAAAAACCTGGTTTTCTTAGGTCTTCAGGCAATGATTGACCCGCCTCGTTCTGAAGTCATTCAGGCCATTCAAGCCTGCCATAATGCAGGAATAAAAGTAAAAATGATTACCGGTGACCATGAATTAACTGCGCTTGCTATAGCGCAACAGATTGGAATTGCCGGGAATAGTCAAAATTTAACAGAATTACAGGTATTAAATGGTAAAAGAATTGCAGAATTATCGGATCAGGAATTGGTTGAAATCGCAGAACAAGTCAATGTCTTTGCAAGGGTTGCACCTGAACAGAAACTTCGTTTAGTAAAGGCACTGCAGTTTCATGGAGATATTGTTGCTATGACCGGCGATGGCGTAAATGATGCGCCTTCATTACGTCAGGCAAATATTGGTATTGCAATGGGAATAACAGGGACAGATGTAGCTAAAGAAACAGCAGATATGATTCTAACAGATGATAATTTTGCCACAATTGAATCTGCTGTCGAAGAAGGCCGGGGTGTTTATGATAATCTTGTGAAATTTTTAACCTGGACTTTGCCGACTAACTTTGGGTTAGGGCTGGTTATCTTTCTAGCAGTAATAGCAGGTATAGCACTACCCATTCTTCCCGTTCAGATTCTTTGGATTAATATGACAACTGTAATATTGTTAGGTTTGATGCTGGCTTTTGAAAAGATGGAACCCGATGTAATGTCGCGCCCTCCTCGCAAATCAAGTCAGTCAATCTTATCGCCCGCTCTTATTACTCGTATTGTTATCGTTGGAGCATTATTAAGCACCGGAGCTTTTATTATCTTTGAATATGCAATAATGTTGGGGAAAAGTGAAGCGTATGCGCGCACTATAGCTGTAAATATCTTTGTGTTCGGTGAACTATTTTACCTGTTCAATTGCCGTTCGTTAAAATACTCCATGTTTAAAATCGGTGTTTTCAGTAATCCTCTGCTCTGGGTTGGGGTACTGTCAATGATTCTCTTGCAGATTCTTTTCACCTATGCTCCTGTTATGAATCAGATTTTTCATACTAAGCCTCTTGATATACTGGACTGGATATGGGTATTAATAACCGGTATAATAATATATACAACAGTTGGATTAGATAAATATTTAAGAAACAGAAAATATAAGATCCAGTAAATGACAAACAATTTGTCTGATAACGACAAGGCCAAAAGCATTGACAACTAAATATCAATTGAGAAACTGAAAAATAGAAAAAGATGGAAAGAAAATTTGATTTAGGAAATACAATCATAATTGTAATAACATTTTTACTTTTTACAATTGCACTTTTTTCAACTGGTTTTACAAAAGACCTATTACTTGAATCAGGGGTTTTTTTAGTCTCAATAAAAATAATAAGAATGAGCTCTGCAAACAAAGATTCAAACAAGGAAATAATTAAGAAATTGAATGAAATAAATGAAAAACTTCAGGAAGGCAAAAGCAATGAACTATGATAATTGAAATTGATTATAAACTTCAATAATAAATCGAGTAAATAAAATAGCATGATTGCGTTATAGCCAATGTGAAGGTTCAGAAAAATTCATTATTATTACTAGAAATACACCTTAAGTCTTTAAAATTATGAAATTAAGAATCTCTTTGACTATTATGTCATTGTTATTTGCACTTGCCGCAGACGCTCAAAGCGGAAATGCCAATATAAAATGCGACACTTCGAAATTCAAATTCCGGGCAGTTGCAGAAATCGGTTTTGCATCTGTTCTTGCTCATCATATTCAATTGGGACAGAATGGAACCTATTTTGATTACGTAAAAGATGGAGGACAGGATGTGCTCTTCCCGGTAACCCGTTTTTCATTAGAGATGGATGTGAACAAACGCAACACTTTTATTTTACTATATCAACCACTACGGATAGAGTCTCAGGCATTTCTCAGAACAGATGCTGTTTTTAATGATATTACGTTTCCTGCCTTAACCGGAATAAACTGTCTTTATAACTTCCCATTCTATAGATTCAGCTATCTGAGAGAACTTATGCCCGATAATAACAAATACAAGTTTGCCATTGGCGGTACTCTGCAGATCCGTAACGCAACAATATCATTTGAATCGACAGACGGGACACGCTTCACCATTAACTCCGGAATTGGACCTGTTCCTGCAATTAAAATCCGTGGCAGGGCCCAGTTAAATAATTGCTTTTATGCAGAAGTTGAGGCTGACGGGATATATGCCCCGGTCAGTTATCTGAACGGCAGCGATAATGAAATTGTTGGCGCCATCCTTGATGCCAGCCTTAGGATGGGGGCACAAATAAACGAGTCAGGAAAACTATTTCTTAACTTAAGATATCTTGGGGGTGGTGCTACAGGAACAGATACCGGTGATGTATGGCCCGGGGATGGCTATGTAAAAAACTGGCTCAACTTTCTAACAGTATCAACCGGTTTTGTGTACCAATTTTAAAAATCCAGAAATTAAATATTATAACAAAATTTCTCATTTCCAGTGAAATATAGCTGGGATGATTAACCCGGAACTGACATTTCAGAGATTTCAGGATCATAATCCAAAGAGCCATGATCAAACCACTTAAATACTTAATTATATTCGTTTTGAATGATAATCATAACATACTATAATGATAAAATATTTTGACCCCGGAACAATTGTTATGATAGCAGTTACAGTATTACTTTTTACAATTGCTTTGTTGGTAAAGGGTTTTACGAATGCCTTTTTATTAGAGGCTGGAGTGCTTCTTGTTTCGATCAAGCTGATCAGGATTATTAAAAAGGAAGGATAAACTGAAAAAGCAGTTGAAATGGTTCAGGGCGAACAGGTGGGTTTTTCCGGTATCCAATTTCAATGATGCTGCAATTTCCGTTCTGACCGTATCATACCGCTTTTAACCAGTATCCCGGGATTAAGAGTTCGGAACTGGAAAATGCTCAGCACCATCCTTTAAAAAGAATTGGTAATCTTGATGATATAGCGAAATGGACGGATTACCGGGCAGATAAGTAGATGGAGGTATATCAGCGATAAAAATATAATATATGGCATTTTATCAGTTTTATAAAACACAAATAATTAACGGTTCAATAGGAGAAGTATGGGATTTTATATCGTCTCCGAAAAACTTAAAAGAGATAACTCCTGATTACATGGGTTTTGAAATCATTTCCAAAAATCTTTCAGAGAAAATGTACCCGGGGATGATTATTAGTTATATGGTAAAACCTGTATTGGGGATTAAGA
>Ga0208980_10001850_pt1 | contig 12832 bp, 7 predicted proteins | sample WetSurMetagenome_3_FD_187993 | JGI IMG/M metagenome (GOLD analysis project Ga0208980, IMG submission 187993) | Wetland microbial communities from Twitchell Island in the Sacramento Delta, sample from surface sediment Aug2011 Site A1 Bulk (version 2) | ecosystem: Environmental > Aquatic > Marine...
CGGGTTGCAGTTCCGCCAGGCGCCGAGCGCCAGTGCGCGCCGCCTCGAGGTTGCCCCCATCGCGTTGGAAGGCCACCAGCGCCAGCAGGCTTTCGCGGTCGTTGGGGTGCTTCGCCAGCACCCGCTCCAGGGTCTCGATGGCCTGTTGGCCCTGCCCGGTGTCGTTGAGCGCCACCGCGTACACATAGCCATACCGGGGGTTGTCGGCCCCCAATCGGGCCGCCTCGGCCAGGGCGGTCATGGCCTCGGGCAGTCGCTTCTGGCGAATCAGCGACAGCCCCAGCGCATGCTGCGCGGTGGGGTTGCGGGGATCGGCTTCCAATGCTCGGCGCAGGGTCTTCTCGCCGTCCGCGTCGCGGCCTTGCAGCCGATAGAGATCCGCGAGATTGACCGCCGCCTGGGTGAAACTGGGTTGCAGCTCCAGGGCGGTGCGGTAGGTGGCCTCCGCCTGATCGAGTTGGCCCTGGTCCACCTGGATCAGCCCGATGTTCAAGTAAGACTCCGGGCGGTCGGCGTTGGTTTGCTCGGAGGCGATGTACTCGGCCACGCCGCGTTGGATCGCCTGGCGTTGGTTCTCCGTCAGCGTCCCTTTTGGCACCGTGGCCAGCGTCCGTGCCGCCTCGATCCGCACCAGCCGCACCGGGTCGTCGAGCAACGCCAACAGGTGGCGCAGCTTCAGCTCCGGCGGCAATGCCCCCAGCGCCCGCGCGGAGGTCGCGCGCAGGAGCGGATCGGGATCGGCCAACAGGGGGCGGAGGGCGTCAAACGCAGGTCGGTCAAGGTGCTCGCCGAGCTGGGCTGCCGCGCTGGCGCGGGCGATGGCGGGTTGCTCCCCCTGCTTTGTCAGGGCACTGAGCATTCGACGGGCTCCCGCGGCATCGGTGCTACCGGCGTGCAGTGCCTCGGCGAATTGCTGGTGGCCGGTGGGGACCCTGCCATACCACTTCTGGACCTGATCGGCCGCCCATTGGGCCGGCCGATCGGCATGACAGCGAGCACAGGCGTTGGGCACACCCAGGGCTGCCGAAAGATCGGGGCGCGGCACGCGGAAGCTGTGATCATGGCGCGGGTCCACCACCATGTAGGGGGTGGTGGGCGCATGGCAGGCCACGCAGTCCGCGCCCTGGGACTCCACCGGGTGGAAATGGTGCTGAGTTGAGGCGTATTTCACCGCGAGATGGCATTGCAGGCAGACTTGGTCGCCGGGAGCGCGCAGTTGGCCGCTGTGGGGGTCGTGACAATCGCTGCAGGTCACTCCCTTTTGCTGCATCTTGCTCTGGAGGAAGGAGCCCTGGTTGAACACCTCGTCCTTCATCTGCCCGTCGGGGTAGTAGAGATCGGGGGTCAGCAGCGCCAGGCGGTGGGTGTCCAACAGGGGGTTGCCGAAGGTGTAGTGCTCCCAGAACTGACCGCGGCGCGAATGACACCGGGCGCAGAGCTCCTGCTCCCGGTGGGATTGCAGTGGGGCGCTGCGCTCGGCGGTACTTGCCTGCGGCGCCAGGTTCCAGGCAATGCCGCGGCGTTCGTCCAGCGCAATCCCCAGCCCCTTGGTGGCGGCGAGGGCTTGCCAGTCGCCCACCTTCCGCGCCCAGGCGAGATGACTCGCGCCAGGACCGTGGCAGGCCTCGCAGGCCACGTGGATTTCCGACCAGGTGGTGTTGAACCGCTTGAGCTGAGGGTCGTAGTTCTTGCGCAGGTTGGTGGAATGGCACTCGGCGCACATGTAATTCCAGTTCTGCTGGGCGCCGGTCCAGTGCAGCGGGTCTTGGTGGTTGATGTCCTGATCGGGATAGAGGTGGAACCAGCGCTGTCCCCCCTGGTCCTTGGGCCGGCTGTCCCAGGCGATTCCCAGCGCCTGATAGCGGCCGTCGGGGAAGCCGATCAGGTACTGCTGCAGGGGATACAGTCCAAAGGTGTAGCGGATCTCAAAGTCCTGCAAGCGCCCATCGGGTCCATCGGTGCGGACCAAGAATTGTCCGTCGCGCCGGAAAAAGCTGGAGGTGATGCCGGCGTAGGTGAAGGTGGCGTCGTTGAAATCGCCGAGCACGGTCTGTTCGGTGGCGGACTGCATCGCCTGGGCGTGCTGCGAGCCCTGCCAGAGCCGGGTTTCGGTGGGATGGCACTCGGCGCAGGCTTGGGCGCCCACATACCCGCCGGCGGCTTGACGGATGGGTGAAGGGTCGGCCGATGACACCCTGGTTGCGGGTGCCTCTGGCCCGCTGCTTGCCAGCACCCCGGGGCTGGGAAACACCACAACGCTGGCCACAACCGCCAGATAAACCGGTTGCATAAACAAACCGAACCGTTGCGGGCCAAGGGTGGGCATCATCGATTCCTGGATCTGAGAGGTTCGGCGGTGTTGCCACCGCCGTTTCGACTGGCAGCGTGGCGGCTGCCGCTACCGCGGCAGCCCGAGCGTTCAGCGGACTCCGACCCTGTTGACGGGACCGCCGAGGTTCACCCCCACCCCGCCGCTGTAGCCAACACCGGCTTGACCGGCGCCCGCCCCTGGCAGGACACCCACACCGGAGGCGGGGCCGCCGACCCCCCCGGCCCCCACACCCGGTGCAACGCCAACCCCAGGCGCTCCAACCCCCACGGTGGAGCGCCGGGCCACGCCGGCATAGCTGACGGGTGTCGCGGGAGCGCCAACCACCGCCTCGGCGGTGGCCATCAGGCCACCCTGGGGGCTCAGCCCGATTTTGCCATTGCAGAGCCAGCCGGCAGCGGCCAGGCCAAAGAGCATTAAGGACTTGCGGGTGGAGGGTGTCATTTCTTTGCTCCTGGCGCAGCCGCCGGGGGCAGCTCATCGAGCCCGACGAGGGCATCGGGGTTAAGCTTCTCCGCTCCCGCCGGCGGGGCGAACTTGAAGGCGTCCGCCGCCGGCTCGACGCCGGTCTTGAAGCTCTTCAGGCGCAGGGTGTACTGCGGGGCGCTGTTAACGGTCTTGCTGGTGATCACCAGTTTGCACGGGATGGGCTTATCCCCCACCTCGACCCAAAGCTGCCAGTCGGTGTCGGTGTTACGGAAGGCGAGGTGCTCGCACTCCCGACCGTTGATGACGCCGCGGCCGATATGCTTGGCCTCCAGGACGCCGGCCACCAGGGCATCATAGGCGCTCGTCAGCAGCAGGTCGGCGCCCGGCAATGCGACACCCTGTCCCATCCGCAGGGCTTCGAGCAACTGATCCACCGTGCTTGCACCCTCGAATTGGGCGTAGCCGTTGATGTGCTTGGCGAAGACGCTGGCGGTCTTGCCGTCGAAGAACAGGGCCACATCCGCATAACCGCCCACCCGATGGGCGCGCAGCTTGTCCGGGCGGCTCAAGAGCGCGTCGCCCGAGTTGGTGAACTGGATCTTCTCCAGCTCCGGGGTGATGACCTCTATGTCGCTATCGAAGCTGAGCTCGATCGTCTTCTGGTTGCCGATGTAGTCGGACATGGCCTTAAGAATGGACTTCGCATCGCCCGGCCCCGCCTGCACGCCGGGTACAGATGCGAGGAGCGCCGCCAGTACCAGTCCGCTCGCGGCCCTGCGGCTGTGCCGACCGGCAGGGTCGGTGGGTTTCGTCTGCGCCATGACATCGAATCGCGAGAATCGCCAAAGTGCATTCTTCATCAGGTATTACCTCATCGTATTGGAATTGGGGATTTCTCTAGGCCCACGTGTGGGCGCCGGATCGGTGGTTGGTACCCGGGCGGCCTGACGGCTCACTCGACAGTGACCACGACATATTGGGTACCGGTGGCCTGGTAGTAGGTCCCACCGCATTGGTACAGGCTTGTGCCCTCGATCATGACGGTCGCGCACGCCGGGGGTAGTGTGGCCACGTAAGTCGAAGTGGCATAGATCATGCGGCGGGTAGTGCGTCTGGCCACGCCCGCGTAGCTCATGGGGGTCAGGGGTCTGCCTATGACCGCGGCGGCCTGGGGGATGAAGCCGATACCGAGTGGGGCCTCGGGGGCGAGATCCGCCAGGAACAGCCCGAACAGGGAAAGACCGAGCACCAGGGTCTTTTGAGGTTTCTGCATCGCTTTCTCCTTCGGTAAGTGGATGGGGGTTCCGCCCCGTCGCGGCCGGAGCCGTTGACTATCTTGACGCCGCGCGGCGGGGCGAGCTTGCGGGTAGGCCCGCCCGGATTCGGTGTCATAGCGCCGTTCGTCAAGTCGACACCTCAGTCTTGGTCGAGGATGCTGACCATTGCGGCGCGCACCTGTTCTCCGAGCTGATCGCCGCGGACGTCGTCGGGCTGGCGTCCTCGATCGTCAAGCGCACCGGCCGCTGATGAGGTTGGCCGGGATCTCCCGCGGGCCGAAGCCGGTACCGACGCCGAGCGCTGCCACCAGCCACTGGAGCTGGGACCACCGGGCGCCGATGATGTTGATCGCGATGATGGTGTCGGTGGTGAGGCCACAACGAATAGTGTAGCGGCTGCCGGAGGCGCCGTGCCAAGATTCTGTCCAAAACAACCTGCTGGCGGTCTTCCTTGAGGCAAACCAAGATACTGGACGGCATCCCTTGCCCCGCCGCTGCGCCCTATTTGCGCCACGACTGGCATCGATCGGTTGAGGTCGCCCAGTGAATCAGGTCAGTGCCTCAGGGTGGAGAGCCGAGCGCTTGGTTTGTTCCCCGGCCTCGGCGATCTTGATTTGGAAGGTCTCCGCGGTTACCGGTGTCGGGGGCAAGACTCCTGGGCTGCCGGTCGCAATTGCGGCCCCAGGGGTCCGGGATCGGCCCAGGTCAGAGGCACAATGCGACAAGGTCGCTGAAAGAGACGTCGTTGACCCATTGGTTAGCTCAAGAGACTTAAGCCCGTAGTAATCATTGGGTCCCCTCTCCCCCTGCCAAGCGGGAGAGGTTGGGGTGAGGGGGTAACTCTTTGAAACGGCTACCCTCACCCCGACCCCTCTCCTGCAAGCGGGCAAGGGGAGTGAGCCGTTACCTCCTGTAGAGTCAGGCGGCTGGCACGTTTGCCCGCTTCTCAAGCGGATCACGGGAGTATCAAATCAGGTAGACTCGCGCTGTTTGCAGCTCCGAGCTTCGGCCCGGGCGATGGAGCGTCGCCCACCCGGCATCGAGGGGATTTCGACTCTCGGCGGCGGTGGGTTGCGGCCCAGGAACGAGCATGGCGTGATCACGCGCCTGGAATCGCGAACCGAAGGTTTGCAGTTGAACGTGGTATCGGCCAGCGGCATCAGGGTCAAGATGGCGTAGCCGGGTGGGGTCCGTTCAGCGGATACTGCGGGACTCGAATACGCAACGATTTATAACTGAGGAAAAAAGTATGCAAGCGCTTGGAATGCCTGCCCTGTTACTTCTTTTCGGGGGTGCTGCCATAGCAACCTGGGTTTCGGGCGTCTGGCTAGCAAAGGCTACCGACGTACTGGACGACCGCTTTGGTCTCGGCCAGACAATAGGTGGAATGGTCCTGTTGTCGGTTACCGGGGGCCTCCCGGAGCTCGCCATCACAATCAGCGCGGTTACCAGCGGCCATCTGGATATCGCCGCCGGCAATCTCATCGGCGGGGTGGCCATGCAGACGCTGGTACTGGTCATCGCCGACCGCTTCATGCGCGGTTCGCGACCCCTTTCGACCGTTTCAGCCTCGCTCGTGCCGGCATTAGAGGGGGTTCTCGTCATCTGCGTGGTTGGGATTACCGTGATGAGTGGTCTTCTCCCCAGTTCCGCGGCGGTTGGTCCGCTCGGAGTGGGGAGCATCGCCATTTTCCTGGTCTGGCTGGTCGGTATGTTGGCGCTGGGCCGCTGTCGGGACAGGAAGGACATGGACCTAGCCGTGCCCGCCGACACCGACGCGCAGTCCGCCGCATCACCAGCGGACAGCCCCGAGAAGAGCGACAGCCTGCACAATGCCAGCACCGCCAGGAACGTCGCCATCTTTCTCGCCGCGTCGGTGGTCACGCTGGTCGCCGGTGTCGTGCTCGAGCAGAGCGGCGATCGCCTCGCCGACCTGATGGGCATCAACGGTGTCCTGTTCGGCGCGACGGTTCTGGCGCTGGCGTCGGCCCTGCCCGAGATCAGCACCGCAATCACCGGTGTGCAGATGAAGAGCTACACGCTGGTGTTTGGCGACATCTTCGGCGGCAACGCGTTTCAGCTCATCCTGTTCGTGCTCGCCGACCTGCTGGCAGGGCAACCGGTTCTGCCTCACGAGGGACGCGCCAACGCCTGGATCGGTATGATCGGGTTGGTGATGACGGCTGTGTACGTGGCGGGCATCATTTTGCGTAAACCCGGGCGCTACTGGGGACTCGGCGCGGATTCCTGGGCGGCATTGCTGATTTACATCCTGGGAACCTGGGGGTTTGTGCTGGTCTCTCGGTGAGCTACCATCGGGGGCCCGGTATCCACCCAACCAACAACGAATGGCCGGCCAGCGCAAAGCCAGGTACCCAATCCGGGACAGGTATCGCAATGCGGTCACTGCTGTCGCGATGGTCTTCTGGCTCGGGGTAGCACTCGCGCAGACCACCTCCGACGAGCAGGTCCTGGCGGGTTCTTCCGACACCTCATCCATCGGCAAGATCGGGCGAGTACACGACAGGCTCCGCCGCGCCAAGACACACGAATCGCTTCAGCAGCAGACCCTCGATGCCTACAACGACTACCTGGGTTTCAAGAACCGCACTAGCAAGGACATCGGCCTGTCGTGGTCGATGGACCTGAGCACCCTCCGGCAGTGGGGCGGCCCCGACGGTGGCGGCCCGGCCGGGCAGTGGGTTGCAACACCGGGGCTCGACTGGGTGCTCTTCAGCGATGAGAGTTTCGGCGCGGGATCTGTTCAGGTCGACTACCAAGCGGCGCGCTATGGGGGGAATCGCAACGGCGCGGACATCCAGAGCGCGCTCGGCCTCGTGACGCCGATCAACGACTACCCAGTCGACCAGGACATCTTCGCGCAGCTCACCTACACACACGCCTTCCCGGGGAACAAGCTGCTCGTCAGCGTCGGCCAATACGCTTTCCCGAGCTTCGACGGTAACCAGTACCTCGCCAATCAGCAGCAGAACTTCAACAGCTACCTGTTCACTCAGAACGGGTCGGAGACCTACCCGGTCGCGGGCTGGGGCGCCTATGCGCAGATCAACGCATCGAGCAGGATTCAGTTCGCCGCCGGCCTGCAGAGCGCGGGGAACATCGCGGGCGCGACGCTCTCGACCAAGAACTTCGGCGACGGTGGCTACGCCTGGTTCGGTTACGCGCAGTGGAGCCCGCAGTTCCATGGCCTGGGCAGCGCGCAGTACTCGATCACCTACTACCAGGTACCGACGGTGTCCGCGCAGCCGCGTAGCACGGGCTGGTCCCTCAACGCCGTGCAGAACCTCAACGACACCTGGGCCGTATTTGCCCGTGCCAATCGTGCATACGATTACCTGACGCCGATCCGCGGCTCCTGCGCGTTCGGCGGCGCGATGAACAACCCGCTGGGCCGCGGCCTGAGCGACCAGATCGGCCTCGCGTTGGGTCTCGGCGTTGCCGCGCCATCGCCGACACTGCCGCCGGGGGCGCGTAACGAGAAGGTCGTCGAGGCCTACTGGAACTGGACCTTCTTCGGCGGGGTGCTGCTCACGCCCGGTGTGCAGTGGGTGCTCGACCCGGCACGGAATGCAGACCGAGACAGTGTATGGATTCTGTCGTTTCGCACGACGCTGATGTTTTGACGCTGAAGACGGACATGAAGGTCGTGCCCAAGGCGCTACTTGACCAGCGCCGGGGGCTAGGCTCCCGGGTGGTGCGAGATCAACCCAAGCCAGAGACACAGCGCGATCAGCAATGGCTGGAGCGGTGTCCCTCACGGCGCCGCTGCAGGCTATCGCGCTGGGCATCGGCGATGACCAGTGGGTGCAGCCCGAAGGTGTCGAGAAACAACGCCTTGTCCCGCAGGGGCTCCTCGTCGTCGTAATCCGCCCACAGCCAGAGGTCGGGTTTGGCGGACTACTCCGCGAGAAGCCCCTCGTCGCTCCAGCGGGTCTCACCACCCACCCGGTCATGCAGCATTGCCCAACATCATTTTGCTCTCCGGCCTAATCCAGGCTGCGGTCAGCGGGATTCGCCCCCCCGGGGCGCCTCGAGGGTGACGCGCAGCGGCTCGCGCATGTCCAGGTGCAGGTCCCGCTGCGGGAAGGCGATGACGATGCCCGCCTGCTCGAACTTGCGATTGATTGCCTTGTGCAGGTCCGTGATGGTAACAGTACGGTAGTCGAGGTGGTCGATGAAGGCGCGCAGCACCAGGGTCAGGGCATTGTCGCCGAAGCCTTCGAAGGTCAGCACGGGTTTGGGGTCGGAGAGCACGTGCGGCTGCTCCTCCGCCGCTTCTCGCATCAGTGCATGGGCCTTCTCGACGTCGGTCCCGTAGGCCACGCCCACCATCACCATGACCCGGGTGACCTGATCGGAGAGAGACCAGTTGAGCAGCCGACCGGTGATGAACTCCTTGTTCGGCACCAGGAGCTCCTTGCGATCCTGGTTGCGAATGGTGGTGGCGCGGATGCGGATCTTGGTCACCACCCCGTCGGTATTGCCAACGGTCACCGTGTCGCCCACCCGCACCGGCCGTTCGAACAGAATGATCAGGCCGCTGATGAAGTTGGCCACGATCTCCTGCAGGCCAAAGCCGATGCCCACGCCCAGCGCGGCCACCAGCCACTGGACCTGGGACCATTGGGCCCCAAGGCTGTTGAGCGCCAGCAGCGTGCCGATGGCGACGATGGCGTAGGTGGTCAGGGTGGTGATGGTGTAGCGGCTGCCCGATGTCACCCCAAAGCGCTCCATGAGGATCAGGTCCAGCAGCGCCGGCAGGCGTTTGGCGAGCACCACCATGGCGATGAGGTAGATCATCGCGAGGCCGAGATCCGCCAAGGTAACCTGCAGCAGCTGCTCTTCCCCGGCGACCTTCACCGTAACCTGCCACAGGGTTACCTCGTCGAGGATTCCCAATGCCGGCAGCACCGCCGACCAGATGCCATACAGCCCCACCAGGCCGACGGCGGAGACGGCGATCGCAAGCAGCGCCCGACTGTCCTCGGTCAGCTCATTGAGGTCGATATCGGCGTACTCCTCCTCCAGATCGGCCGCTTCTGCACCCGCCGTCTTGGGGTCAACCGCCCTACCCGCGAGCGGGGCCGCAGTTTGGCCTTTCCGGGCGGCCCGCTGCAGCAGATGGCGGCCCGCCAGCGTGAGCCAACGCGCCACCAGCGCATAGAGCAGCACCAGGGCGGCGACCAACCAGAGGGTGAGGACATAGGACGGGGCGAGGATGGTGGCGGAGTAGACATAGCCAGTGAGGGCTGCGGCCAGTATCACAAAGGGGGATGCCACCAGGAGGGGAAACCACAGGGGGTAGGCCCGCAGCAGCAACCCCTTATCGCCCCGAAGCCGCAGGGGCTCCAGCAGGCCGTGCCTTGGCCGCAGGACCCGGTACAAGAACAGGGCAAGCGCCAGGAGCGCAAGCGCCATGCCAAATCGCGTGATCACTTCCCCGGTCGCGATGGGGTTTAGCTCGAAAGCGATCCGTGCGACGAAGCTTGCCGGAAGGTAAACCCAGACCAGCCAGCCAAGCTCCGACCTCAGCGTCCGCACGGCGGGCTCGGGCCAGCGGAAATGCGCAATGGCCAGCCCCGAGGGACGGCCGATCTCGCGCAGGGTTAGCAGGCCGAAGAGCGTCACCGCCACGTGCAGCAGACTCGACCCCACCGCGTGGGATAGCTCGATACCCGGTAGCGCACCCATGAGCAGCCAGCCCGTTACCCCCAACAGCAGGGGCAACGGCGCCGCTGCCGACAGCGTCAGCAGCAGGGCGCGCAGGGTGTGGCCGAAACGATCGGTTTGCGGCTCACCCACTTGCGAGGCGGTGTCCTCGATCGCGGCGATCAGCGCGCGGCGCTTCCACACCAAGGCAGCGCATAGCATTAGCGTCAGCCAGAAAACGGGCGATGTCCTGAGCCGATCGCCAAAGCCACTGGCTAGATGTGACCAAGGCGCTGGCGCGAGCAGCCTGCGAATTTCTTGCGGCAGATTCGCCAGATCGGCCAGGCGTGTCCTTTCCCCCGTGGCGAGCCAGAACAGGTGCTGCTTGAGGAAGGCATCATACCCGCGCGCTGCCTGCAACATCCCGCCCTCGGCCGCCTGGAGCTTGCGCAGTCGCGTCTGATAGTGGGCTTCCGTCTCCAGTTGCTGTGCGAGTAAGCCCTGGCGTTGCTGCAACAGGTCACGGAGCTTGGCGCGCAGGGAGGGTGTGGGGTCGGCGGCCAGCTTGGCCGCCAGCTCGTCAACCGCGTGCTCCAGATCGGAGAGTCCGCTCGCCTCGTCCTGGTGGCGCAGGCGGCTGACGTTGATCGCGGCAACTTGCTCCTTGAGGGCCCGGGCCTTGCGTTCGTAGACCTTGAAATCCGGCAGCAGCTCGCGATGCTCAAGGAGCAGTGGACCCAAATCGGTGCTGGGCTCTTCCATCTCAGCGGCCGCCTGCTCCTGCTTGTGATGCGCCTGGATTCGCTCCGCCAAGCGCTCCGCCTGTGCTTGCTCCTGGTCCAGTGCGTCAAGCCGGGCGGTGATCCCGCTGAGCGCTTCGGCAAGCTCGACATTCTGCGCGGCGAGGCGTTGCAACAGGGGGTCGAGCCCCGCTGTCTCCCGCCGCAATTGCTCCGCCAGGGTTTGCGCCTGAACCGCCGCCGTCGCGCGCCGGGCGTCGACCAGCGCCTTCAGTGCCTCGACCCGCTTGCTGAGGCGATCCAGATTGGCCGCCTCCTCGTCACGCTTGGCCTCGAGCAGCTTCAGGCGCGTAGGCAGGCCCCTGAGCTCCTGGTCGAGGGCCTTGATCTCGGTGCTCAGGGCCACGTATCGGGTTTCCTGGCCCCATCGCTGGGCCTGGGCCAACGCCAATCCCTCGGCGCGCGCGAGCTCGGAGCGGAGGGTAGCGGCAATGGCCTCCTGCTGTTCCTGCGTCACCTTCAGACGCTGGCTTATGGACGCCGGCCGGTTCTCCTCATGGGCCAGACGGCGCTTGAGATCGGCACGCCGAGCCTCCCCAACGGCTAGATCGGCCTGTTCGATCTCGAGTTGAAGCTCGATCTGCCGTCGAGGCGCATCCGCACTCATCTCAAGGCTCGCGGCGGGAGCAGCGCCCTTTGCGGCATCGAGACGCTCGCGGATGGCGCTGGTCTCCTCCGGTGCCGATCGGCTTGCCTCTTCGAACGCCGTTATCCGCGCACGGTTGGCATCGATCTGCTTGAGGTTGCCCTGTGCCTCACGATAGAGGGCCAGGAGCTTGGTTTTTTCATCGGCTGCTAGATCGGGATTGGCCTCGGCCTCGGTGATCTTGGCCTGGATGACCTCCGCGGTCACCAGGGTCGGGGGCAAGGCGCCTGGGCCGCCGGCCTCCACCGCGGCCCCCGCGTGCGGGATCACTCCAAGCCAGAGGCAGAGTGCGATTAGGAATGGATGGAGCGGCATGTCAATGACCCGAAGCCGTCGTTTAAGCGATGACGTCATGGATCGCCAGGTTTCCCGATGCCGGCCAGCGTGCCCCTGAGAAAACTCCTGGATCCTGGTCGGCGTCCCTCGCCCCGCCGCTGCGCCCTATTCGCGCCACGGGGGACGAGGGATGTGGGGCGCGCTAGAACGTCCAGTTGTAGTAAGCGGCGACGAAGATGGCCCCGATATTGTCGTAAGCGCCGTTGACGGCACCCCGCCCGCCAAGCGCGACGGGTTTACCCTTCAGATCGGTATCCAGGGTTCCCCCGTACACATACTCCGCCGCCAGGCCCCAGAAGGAGGTCTTGCTCAACTGCTGCTGACCCCCGATACCGAAGCGCCAGGCCGAGTTCGTCGGCAGCAACGGCGAGACTTCCGAGCTGTCTTGGAACGCGGAGTCGTAGGCAATGCCGAAGTTGAGCACCCAGGGCTCGCTCAAGCGGTACTGGGCGCCGAGGGCAAGGTGCCAGGTGTCCTTGAAGTCGAGGTTCTTGGTGAGGTCGGTGGGATTGGTCGCGTCGTCCACGCCGAGCTGCACCGCGCCGAACTTCGACCACTGCTGCCAGCCGACGTTGCCGAGCAGCGCCCAGCGCTCGTTCACGGTATGGAAGAAGCTTCCCATCGCCATTTCATTGACAAAATTGACAACAATGCCTTCCGGCGAAGCTGAATCGACAGTCACATCGAAATCCTTGTTAAAAATTCCAAGAAAACCGATAGTGCTGAAATTCTGATCCGGGTTGGCAATACTAATATAGCCTGACTGTCCTTCCAGGTGAACATCGACATCATAAGCTGTAGCATTGCCTTTATTGCTGTAATTAAAAGTCATCGTCACCTGTTCCCCCGGGTCAAGCTTTCCGTTTCCGTTTCCGTTTAAATGGTCATCGATTGTCAGGGAATTGATATTCAGAAGAGGGGCATTGACCTTGATGATAAGTGCACTGTTCCAGGTATCAACGCCATTTGAAGAGATAACGCTGAAGACAGCTGCGTGCTGGTCAGGTGTGTTTTCTGCCGCATAGAAAGAGAAACCGTTTTCAATAGTAACAGATTGCCCGGCCGGGATTACACCATAGAATTCTGTGTTATCCATCAGGGTTATGAAAGGATCGACAGTGAAAATTGTGACAGAAATACTATCACCGTCAACCAACCCTACGTTTTTGATGCCCAGGTTCAGCAGCACAGTCTCATTATAGTCAACCAGGCCGTTTCCATTACCTCCGTTGGTATCTGAAACGGTATAAGTATCATACAGGCAGTAAGCGCCTTCCGGGGGAATGACCGCAATGGATTCCTGGTGCCTGAAATAATTTGTCTTCGTAACAGTAAGGAGAGCCGT
>Ga0208980_10001851_pt1 | contig 12827 bp, 13 predicted proteins | sample WetSurMetagenome_3_FD_187993 | JGI IMG/M metagenome (GOLD analysis project Ga0208980, IMG submission 187993) | Wetland microbial communities from Twitchell Island in the Sacramento Delta, sample from surface sediment Aug2011 Site A1 Bulk (version 2) | ecosystem: Environmental > Aquatic > Marine...
GTTGCCTCCCGTGGTGAAGTTTGCGTAAGGAACCATCTGCGCCGAATCGTACTCGTTCGGCGCGGAGGCCTGTGCGGCCGTGCCGGCGCTCAGGCAGAGGGCCAGGCACAGGCGCGATAGCTTAGAACGGGGAATGAACATAGCGTACTCCTCCGGTGGTATTGGTTAAATCATCAGACTCCCTGTTGCGCATTGGGCACCGCTCAACTCAAGAAGTCCTTGATGTCATTCTCACCCTCCCGGGGCCGTCCGCACATCGGGGACCGGCCTGATTTTGCCATGGGGGAATCCCCCATGGCATGGGGGATTCCCCCATCAATGCTGCTGAATTAAGCCGTCATACCCGCCCGGAAGCGGGTATCCAGGGCCATGGACGGCGGGCTTCGAGCTGTCCATGCAGCCTGGATTCCGGCAATCCCTGCCGGAACGACGGGGTTAGTCTTAATTCAACAGCATTGGAGTCTCCCGCCCGCGGCCGGGAGGCTATGTGCGATCAAGCCCTTCCCCGTGCTTCGGGCTCAGTTACCTGTCAGCGCCGAGCCCGTAGCGAAGAGCGGTAAGCCTTTCCCCCTTGCATGATTAGCCTTAGCTCGAAAGTGGCTTTGTTCAACGTTGCCAGCCACGCGCCGGGTTGTTTGCCTCCTGTGCGCTGAGCGGGGGAATACCTGGCCCGCCCGAGAGGTCGGGTGGTGGGATGCGACGGGCCTTACACCGCAGCCCTTGATTTGGCCAGCCACGGTTGGCATGCTGCAACCGCTGCCAAAGTCCCGGGCCGCTGGCCCGTACACGCTTTCGATATCTGGAGGACCCGTATGAAACCTGTTGTTCGCGTTCTTATGCTCGGCTCCGCCCTCTTTGCGGGTGGCGTTCTGGCGCAGCCCCCCGGCATGTTCGACCCCTATGGCCCGGCGCCCTTTCCGGCCGCGCGCTACCAGCCCGCCGAGTCCCCCGCCGCAGTGCTGCGCGAGGGGATCGACAAGCTCTTGAAGTTCCTCCACCAGGAGGAGCGCCCCGATGCGAAGGCCGTTTCGGCCTTCCTCGAGAGCGACGTCGCCCCCTATTTTGATTTCAGATACATGGCGAAGTGGGCGGCGGGGGCGACCTGGGGGCAGATGACGGAGAAGCAGCAGACCACGCTCGCCAACAGCGTCGAGGAGCGTTTCCTTGCCACCCTGGCCGAGCGTCTCAAGGAATACGATAGGCAGGACGTGCGCTTCATGCGGCCGCGGCGCCTGCGCGGGGATGAAGTGACGGTGAGCGTTGGCCTGATCAATGCCGAGCGCTATCCCTCGAAGCTAGACTTCCGTATGTACCGCTCGCAGGAGGGGTGGCGGGTGTTCGACGTAGTGGCCAACGGCCAGAGTGCCGCCGCCTACTACCGCCAGGACTTCAACCAGCTCGGCCGCCAGCAGCTCGGGATCCGGTCCCGCGACTGATCCTCGGTGCCGCACCTCTACCGCGTGAGGGCCGGATGCGCTCCCAGGGGTTGCCCGGAGGTCCAATCCTGATGCGCGGTGGTCCGTGCGTCGATTCGGGCGCAATTCCGGGCCCCGCGAGCGGCGAGCCTCAAGCCGGCACTACCTCCGCCTCATGGCTGGAGCGGGCGAGCCCAAGCGGCGCGTGCAACGCAGGTACTGCCGCGCACGCGCCATGACTGTCATCATGAGCCCCGTCGCACCGAGGAGGAACCCATGGGATCCGCAACCTTGGCCGGTCTGGATTGGCGCGTTGTTGCACTGGCCGCTCTTGTCGGAGTGCTACTCATTTGGGGGCTGGTTGTGCTCCTGCGGGCAAACCGCAAGGACCGCGCGAGTCTCGAGGAATCGCTGGCACACGACCGCGATGACGATGAGGCCGGAAAACCCCGCTAGACCCGTGGCGCCGGCCGTCGCGGGAATCTGCCCCGTACCGGCCCGGTGCGGCTGGTCCTGACTGGTCCGAATCAGGCTACGGGCCGCACGCCCGGTCCCTCGACGCTTGACATATCCTTGCGCGCGTGGGGTTCGCTCGAGAGGCGCGCTCCCGGATTCCCGCTCGAGCTCCCCCGGCATCCTCTTGGGGGAGGTGCGTCTTCAACCGCTCGGCACCAACCAGAGCCGCGTCCCGTGCGCCCCGCACATCGGTTATCGAGCCTGGGGCGATGCTGGCCAGCCGCTTGCCGCGGACCGCGTCCCTCGCCGGGGTTTCCGCCAGCGCCTTCAGGGTGTGCGAGTGCCGCGCTTGGGTGGCGCCGGGAGGGAGGAGGCTCTGTGAGCCCGACCCGAGCAACCCCTCAGGGACAGGGATTAGGTTGACCCTGGTGGACCTGCTCGATCGCCGCCAGAAGATCGGCGGGCAGGCGCAGGTCGGCGCTGCCCAGGTCGATTTCGAGCTGCTCGAGGCGGGTGGCGCCGATGAGGGTGGCGGTGACGAAGGGTTGGCTGCATACCCAGGCGAGCGCCATCTGGGCCGGGTCGAGGCCCCAGCGCCGGGCGAGGTCGATGTAGGCAGCGGCGGCCTTCTGTCCCTGGGGATTGGAGTAGCGCTGGAAACGCTGGAACAGGGTGAGACGGGCGCCGGGCGGGCGCGCGCCCCCGAGGTACTTGCCCGAGAGCACGCCAAAGGCGAGGGGGGAATAGGCCAGCAGACCGCAGTCTTCGCGCAGCGCCACCTCGGCGAGGCCGATCTCGAAGGTCCGGTTCAATAGGTTGTAGGGGTTCTGGATGGCCACGGGTCGCGGAAGCCCCTCTGCCTCGGCGATCTGCAGGGCGCGCGTCAGCCCCCAGGGTGTCTCGTTGGACACCCCCACCTGGCGGATCTTGCCCGCGCGTACCAGGTCAGCAAGTACCTGGAAGGTCTCGAGCAACGCAACGCTGCGCTCGGCCGGATCGTGCGCGTAACCGAGCTTGCCGAAGAAGTTGGTGTGGCGGTCGGGCCAATGGAGTTGATAAAGATCGATGACATCGGTCTGCAGGCGTTGCAGACTGCCCTCCACGGCGGCCTCGATGTTCGCGCGGTTGAGACGGTTGTGGCCGCCCCGCAGGTAGGGCAACCAGTCCCCGGGACCAGCAACCTTGGTGGCCAGCACCAGCCGGTCGCGGCAACGGCGACTGCGCAGCCAGGAGCCGATGAAGCACTCGGTGCGCCCGTAGGTCTCGGCGCGGGGCGGAACCGGGTAGATCTCGGCGGTGTCGATGAAGTTGATGCCCGCCGCCAGGGCGCGATCGAGCTGGGCGTGGGCCTCCGCCTCGGTGTTCTGCTCGCCGAAGGTCATGGTGCCGAGCCCGAGCACGCTGACTGCAATGCCGGTTCGGCCGAGCTGGCGGTGCTGCATGGGTCCCCTCCCGCGATGGCGTGCGCTGGGCCTGGTAAGCTGGTGAGTGTTGCAGAGCGGGCGGCAGGGGGCAACCCACGGTCGCCGATCGACGCGGGGTGAGGTCGCGAACGATGGAAGTGGAAGGCGCGCTGTTCTCCGCGACCCTCCAGGGGGTGCTCGGGGTTCTTTACTTGATCGCCTTGGGGGGTGCCCTTCGCCTCGCCCCCTGGTCCAAGCTGCGCGACAGCGAGCAGTTGCACGTCTTTTTCGGCTCGGTGGTGGCACTGGCGCTGCTGTGGCACCTGCGTGCCAGCGTGGGGCCGGGGCTCACCTTCCATCTGCTGGGTGTCACCGCCGTCACCCTGATGTTCGGCTGGTCGCTCGGTATCATCGCTGCGAGCTTGGCCCTGGTGGGAGTCACCCTTAACGGAGGCTTTGGCTGGGACAGCTTCCTGATCAACGCGGTCACCACCGGGGTGCTGCCGGTGACCCTCTCCCAGGTGCTGCTGGTGGTGATCCGCTGGTATCTGCCGAGGTACTTCTTCGTCTACGTGTTGGTCAACGGGTTTCTCACCGCCGGGCTCGTGGCCCTGGTCAGCGGGTATCTGGTCACCGGCCTGCTGGTCCTGAGCGGGGCCTACAGCTTCGCGGAGCTCAGCCAGAGCTTCTTGCCCTTTTTCCCGCTGATGTTTCTACCCGAGGCCATGCTCAACGGCTGGATACTCACCGTGCTGGTCTTGTTCCGGCCGAATTGGGTGTACTCCTTCAGCGACGAACAGTACCTTAACGGCAAGTAACCGCGGCGTCGCAGAGAAAGGGGGTTCGGGTGTCCTGGTGGGGCAAGCTTTTGGGGGGGGCCTTCGGCTACGTGCTCGGTGGCCCGATCGGTGCGTTGTTGGGGGCCGTGCTCGGGCACAACTTCGATAAGGGGTTCGGGCGCCGCGACCCAGGCATCGAGACCGTGGGGCCCGCTGAGCGCGAGCGGGTGCAGACGGTTTTCTTCACGGCCACCTTCTCGGTGATGGGCCACATTGCCAAGGCGGATGGTCGGGTCTCGGAGCAGGAGATCGCGGTGGCCGAGGCGGTCATGGAGCAGATGGACCTCTCGCCCGAGCTGCGCCGCATGGCGATGCGGCTGTTCGACGAGGGCAAGTCCCCGCGCTTCAACCTCGACGAGGTGCTCGACCAGTTTCGCGCCGAGGCCCACCGGCAGCAGTCCCTGATCCAGATGTTCGTCGAGATCCAGCTCCAGGCCGCCTATGCCGATGCCCATCTCGACCCGGTCGAAGAGCGCCTGCTGCTCCACATCTGCGATCGGCTGGGGGTATCCCGGGCGCTGTTTCGTGGGCTGGAGCAACTGGTTCGGTTGCAGTATCGGTTCACCGAGGAGGGGTCCCGCGCCGGCGGGCGCCGGGCGGAGGCGCCGGCGCGTCCTTCGTTGGCGGATGCCTACGCGGTCCTCGGGGTGGGCTCGGATGCGAGCGACGAGGATGTCACCCGCGCCTACCGCCGTCTGCTCAGCCGGCATCATCCCGACAAACTGGTGGCCAAGGGCCTGCCTGATGAGATGATGAAGCTGGCGACGCAGAAGACCCACGAGATCCGCAAGGCCTATGAGATGATCCGCGGTGCCCGCGGCCTCCCGGTCTGAGTATCCGGGCTGAAATGTTGCGCGTAATGGGGTAACTTAACGGGCCTTCTTGGGGTTTTCCGCATTCTGACGTGGGGGGTTGCAACAGGCTCTCCCACCGGGGAGATAAACGCATGGCTCACGACCTGATCGCGCCCTCCATCCTCTCGGCTAACTTCGCCAAGCTGGGCGAAGAGGTGGACAACGTTTTGGCCGCTGGGGCGGACATCGTCCACTTCGACGTCATGGACAACCACTACGTGCCCAACCTCACCATCGGGCCCCTGGTGTGCGAGGCGCTGCGCAAGCACGGCGTCACCGCACCCATCGACGTGCACCTGATGGTCAAGCCGGTGGACCGCATCGTGGGGGACTTCGCCGCGGCGGGCGCCAGCTACATCACCTTCCACCCCGAGGCGAGCGAGCACGTCGACCGCACGCTCCAGCTCATCCGCGGCGAGGGCTGCAAGTCCGGGCTGGTGCTCAATCCCGCAACCCCCTTAAGCCACCTCGACTACGTGCTCGATAAGGTGGACATGATTCTCCTGATGTCGGTCAACCCGGGTTTCGGCGGCCAGAGCTTCATCCCCTCCGCCCTGGACAAGCTGAGCCAGGTGCGCAGGCTCATCGATGCCTCGGGTCTCGACATCCGCCTGGAGATCGACGGCGGGGTGAAGGCCGATAACATCGCCGAGATCAAGGCCGCCGGCGCTGATACCTTCGTCTCCGGCTCTGGCATCTTCGGTAAGGGCAAGGAGGGTGACGCGCACCGCTACGACAGCATCATCCGGCAGATGCGGGAGGCGTTGGCCTCGGTGCGCCGCTGAGGGCGATCGGATTAGGAGCAGTCGCTTATGTTTCGGCCGCGGATGATTCTCATCGACCTGGACGGGACCCTGGTCGACAGCGTCCCCGATCTCGCCTTCTCGGTGGACCGCATGATGGAGCGGCTCGGACGCGAGCCCTGGGGCGAGGCGGCGGTCCGCAACTGGGTGGGGAACGGCGTGGAGCGGCTGGTGTGCCGGGCCCTGACCGGCTCGCTCGATGGCGAGCCGGCAGCGGAGGCGTTCGCCCGCGCCCTGCCCATCTTCCTCGAGCTGTACGCCGCCAACACCTCGGAGCGCTCGCGGCTCTATGCGGGCGCTCGCAAGGGGCTCGATGCGCTCGGCGGCAGCGGTTATCGGCTCGCCTGTGTCACCAACAAGGCCGCGCAGTTCACCGAGCCCCTGTTGCGGCACCTGGGGGTGCGCGACTACTTCGAGCTGGTGGTGAGCGGCGATACCCTTGAGCACAAGAAACCCCATCCCGCGCCGCTGCTCCATGCGGCCCGCCACTTTGGCGCTCAGCCCGCGGATGCGCTCATGGTAGGGGACTCGATCAGCGATGTGCGGGCCGCCCGGGCCGCCGGTTTCGGGGCCATCGTCTGTGTGAGCTATGGCTACAACCACGGGCACGACATCCGCGAGGCCGCGCCCGATGCGGTGATTGATGCCCTCACCGAGCTGCCCGCGCTCCTGCAGTCCCTCGGGGCGGAAACGGCCGCCATGCGCTCGGCATGAACCGGGGATCCGGCCGCCGCTCGGTCCCTGAGGTGGCCGTCGCAGGCGTGGCCGGCACGCCCCGCTGACCCAGCCCTGGAAACCAACCCTATGTCCCCCGAAACCCTCGCCGCGCTCGCCGCGCAAGGTTACAACCGGGTCCCCCTGGTCTGTGAGGTCCTCGCCGATCTCGATACCCCCCTCAGCGTGTACCTCAAGCTGGCCGAGGGCCCCTACTCCTATCTGTTCGAGTCGGTACAGGGCGGCGAGAAGTGGGGGCGCTACTCCATCATTGGCCTGCCCTGCCGCACGCTGGTGCGGGTACACGGCCAGCGGGTGAGCCTGGAGCGCGACGGCGTTGTCATCGAGCAGGTGGATACCGCTGACCCCCTCGGCTGGATCGAGGCGTTTCAGCACCGTTTCCGGGTGGCCAAGCACCCCGGTCTACCCCGCTTTACCGGCGGTCTGGTCGGTTACTTTGGCTACGACACCGTCCGTTTCATCGAGCCGCGCCTGGCAACCTGCCCGAGCCCCGACCTGATCGGCACCCCGGATATCCTGCTGATGGTCTCCGACGAGCTGGTGGTGTTCGACAACCTCAGCGGCCGCATCTACATCATCGTCCACCTCGACCCGAGCAGTGGCGACACCTGGGAGCGGGGCGAGGCGCGCATCACCGAGCTGGTCGAGCGCATGCAGAACGCCACGCCGCGACAAGTGTGTGGGCCGCCACGCATCGTGAGTGAGACGGACTTTATCTCCGGCTTCACCGAGGAGGGTTTCAAGCAGGCGGTGGAGCGCATCAAGCGCTACATCCTGGAGGGAGACTGCATGCAGGTGGTGCTGTCCCAGCGCCTGTCCATCCCCTACCAGGCCAGGCCGCTCGATCTCTACCGCGCGTTGCGCGGGCTCAACCCCTCGCCCTACCTGTACTTTCTGGACCTTGGCGGGTTTCACATCGTGGGCTCGTCCCCCGAAATCCTCACCCGGTTGGAGGAGGGGGTGGTCACGGTGCGCCCGATCGCCGGCACCCGTCCTCGCGGCCACAGCGAGGAAGAGGACCAGGCGCTGGAGACCGAGCTCCTCGCCGACCCCAAGGAGCTGGCCGAGCACCTGATGCTGATCGACCTCGGGCGTAACGACGTGGGTCGGGTGGCCCGGGTCGGCAGCGTGCGGGTCACCGATCGCATGATCGTGGAGCGCTACTCCCACGTCATGCATATCGTCTCCAACGTGGTGGGCGAGCTCGGCGGGGACATGAGTGCGATTGATGTGCTGCGAGCCACCTTCCCCGCCGGTACCGTGTCGGGGGCACCCAAGATCCGGGCGATGGAGATCATTGACGAGCTGGAGCCGGTAAAACGCGGCATCTACGCGGGTGCCGTCGGCTATCTTTCCTGGAGCGGCAACATGGATACCGCTATTGCCATCCGCACCGCGGTGATCAAGGACGGCACCCTGCACATCCAGGCCGGTGCGGGGGTGGTGGCGGATTCGCGCCCGGACCTCGAGTGGAAGGAAACCATGAACAAGGGCCGCGCCATTTTCCGCGCCGTGGCCATGGCGGAGGCGGGTATCGATCGCCACGCCTGTGTGGGCGGATGAGCGGTGGTGAATTAACCTGGAGTCGGCCGTTGCCGGCTCCTCGATACGGCGGTGGAGAGCGTAGCACCGCGTTAGCGGAGCGGGTATCCGACCGCACCGCAGGCCAGTGACATCCGGTACCTCATAGGGTTGGCCCCGATATGCTGTTGATGATCGACAACTACGACTCCTTCACCTACAACCTGGTGCAGTACCTCGGTGAGCTGGGGGCGGACGTGCGGGTCTACCGCAACGACCAGATTACCCTGGAGGAAGTGGTCGCGCTTGCCCCGGAGCGCATCGTGATCTCACCGGGTCCCTGCACACCCAGCGAGGCTGGCATCTCGGTCCCGCTGATCGAGCGGTTTTCCGGGCACATCCCGATCCTCGGCGTCTGCCTGGGTCACCAGTCCATCGGCCAGGCCTTCGGTGGGCGCATCGTGCACGCCCGCGAGGTGATGCACGGCAAGACCTCGCCGATCCACCACGCCGACACCGGGGTGTTCAGCGACCTATCCAATCCCTTTCAGGCGACGCGCTACCACTCCCTGGTGATCGAGCAAGAGACCCTGCCCGAGTGCCTGGAGGTGACGGCCTGGACTCAACGGCCCGATGGCGGGCGCGACGAGATCATGGGCGTGCGCCACCGGGAGTGGCCGGTGCAGGGGGTCCAGTTTCACCCCGAGTCGATTCTCACCGAGCACGGCCACCGGCTGCTGCGCAACTTCCTCGATCAGCGTTGAGTGGCATGCCGGCGTTATCAACAACCCAGTCCGCTCGTGCCGAGTACGGACGGTCGCCCCTCGCTACGGGCGCCTGTGGCGCGTACTCGGGCCAACGGCCGCGTATCGAGGCACGACGCCGCAGCTCTTTTGATCCCAACGATTGAGTTGAACCGACGATGACCATCACCCCGCAGGAGGCCCTGCAGCGTACCCTCGACCACCGCGAGATCTTCTATGACGAGATGCTCTCGCTGATGCGCCAGATCATGGCCGGCGAGGTCTCACCGGTGATGATCGCGGCGATCCTGACCGGCCTGCGCGTGAAGAAGGAAACCATCGGTGAAATCACCGCCGCCGCCCAGGTGATGCGCGATCTGGTCACCCGCGTGCCGGTGGCGCCGAGTCCGCACCTGGTCGACATCGTCGGTACCGGCGGCGACGCCGCGCACACCTTCAATATTTCCACTGCCTCGATGTTCGTGGTGGCGGCGGCGGGCGCGAAGGTGGCCAAGCACGGCAACCGCAGCGTCTCCTCTAAATCCGGCAGCGCGGACGTGCTCGAGGCCCTGGGCGTGAACCTGATGCTGTCTCCGCAGCAGGTGGCCGACTGCCTCGAGGCGATCGGTATCGGCTTCATGTTCGCTCCAAGCCACCACAGCGCGATGAAGAACGTGGCGCCGGTACGCCGCGAGATGGGCGTGCGGACGATGTTCAACATCCTCGGCCCCCTCACCAATCCCGCCGGCGCGCCCAACACGCTGATGGGCGTGTTCCACCCGGATCTGGTCGGCATCCAGGTGCGGGTGATGCAGCGGCTCGGTGCCCAGCACGTGCTCGTGGTCTGGGGCAAAGATGGCCTCGACGAGATCTCGCTCGGCGCCGCGACCCTGGTCGGCGAGCTCAGGGACGGCGAGGTGCGCGAGTATGAGATTCACCCCGAGGACTTCGGCCTGCAGATGGTCTCCCACCGTGGGCTCAAGGTCGGCGACGCCGAGGCCTCCAAAGCGATGCTGCTCGATGCGTTGGAGAATCGGCCCGGCACGCCGCGCGAGATCGTGGCGCTGAATGCCGGCGCCGCCCTGTATGCGGCGAACCTGGCGGCCTCGATCGGTGATGGCATCGCCAAGGCCCGCGAGGCGATTGCGAGCGGCGCGGCCCGCGCCAGGCTCGATGCCTTCGTCGCCTTTACCCAGTCCTGCGCCTGATCGAACCGAGTCACTCGATGGCCGACCCCCCGGACATCCTGAAGAGGATCGTCGCCCGCAAGGCCGAGGAGGTGGCCGAGCGCAGCGCACGTGCGCCACTCGCGGCGGTGATGGCCGCCGCGCACCAGGCCGACCCGCCGCGCGGATTCGTTGCCAACCTGCTTGCGCAGATCGCAGCCGGCCGGCCGGGGGTGATCGCCGAGGCGAAGAAGGCCTCGCCCTCGAAGGGCGTGCTGCGGCCGGACTTCGACCCCGCCGCCATCGCGCGCAGCTACCAGCGCGGTGGTGCGGCCTGCCTGTCGGTGCTGACCGACATCGACTTCTTCCAGGGCAGTGATGCCTACCTGCAGCAGGCCCGCGCGGCGTGCGCCCTGCCGGTGCTGCGCAAGGACTTTGTCATCGACCCCTACCAGGTATGGGAGGCGCGTGCGCTGGGCGCGGATTGCATCCTGCTGATCGCGGCCTGCCTGGACGACGGCCTACTCGACGAGCTTAATGCCCTGGCGCGTGGTCTCGGCATGGATGCGCTGATCGAGGTGCATGACGGCGCTGAGCTCGACCGGGCACTGCGGGTCGATAACCCGATGGTCGGCATCAACAATCGGGATCTGCGCACCTTCGAGGTGGCCCTGGAGACCACGCTCGACCTCATGGCGCGCATTCCCGCTGAGCGGCTGGTGGTGACCGAGAGCGGTATCCAGGGTCGGCAGGACATCGCGCGGCTACGCGGCCACGGCGTCAACGCATTCTTGGTGGGCGAGGCCTTCATGCGCGCCGACGATCCGGGCGCGCGGTTGCGGGAACTGTTCGGTTGAGCGGGCTGGGGTCTTCTCGGGCTCAGGCACGCGACCCGTAGACGGTGATGGTCTTGCCCTTGGCGGCGATGAGGCCCTGTTCCTCCATGCTTTTTAGCACCCGGCCGGCCATCTCGCGGGAGCATCCAACCAGGCGCCCAAGCTCAAGACGGGTGATGCGGATCTGCACCCCGTCGGGATGGGTCATCGCCTCGGGCTGGTCGCACAGGTCGAGCAGGGTGCGGGCGATACGCCCGGCCACATCCAGGAAGGCGAGCCGTCCCGCCTTGTGGCTGGTTTGCAGCAGGCGTGTGCTTAGGTGCTTGCCCACCGCGAAGAGGAAGTCCTTCGCGTGATCCCTGAGGTCGTTGTCCAACAGGTGGATCAGTGCGGTGTAGGAGATCTCCGCCACGGTGCAGTCGGTGCGGCTGCGCACTACCACATCGCGCACCTCTCGGCGGGTGAACAAGCCCATCTCGCCAATGAATTCACCCTTATTAAGATACGCGAGAACCAGCTCGCGCTTATCTTCGTCCTCCATGAGCACCGTGACCGATCCCTCCAACAGATAATAGAAGGTATCGGCCGGCGCACCCTTGGAGATAATGGGGGTGTTCTTGGGGTAGCGCTTGACGTGGCAATGGGCCAGGAAGGCTACCAGCCAGTCCGGTTCGCGACGGGGCTCGTTAATCAAGGGTTTCAAGGTCCGGTGAATTGTACTGATTTTGCCACGAATGCTCCGATTCTAGGCAAGGTGAGCGGGCTTGTCGATGGTGGCGGGTGAAATTTTGTGGAATTCTCGGTACCTGGGTCGAATAACCCCTGCTCGGCGGGCGTCGGCAAGGGTGAGCTTATTGAGGAGCAACAACAATGAAGGCGCGTGTGAAGTGGGTTGAAGGGGCACTGATGATCGGGGAGTCGGGCAGTGGCCACTGCGTGGTGATGGATGGTCCCCCGGAGCACGGCGGGCGCAATCTGGGACTGCGGCCGATGGAGCTCCTGCTGGTCGGCATGGGTGGCTGCACCGAGTTCGACGTAGTGCACATCCTGCGCAAGTCGCGGCTGGAGGTCCTCGGGTGCGAGGTGGAGCTCGAGGCCGAGCGGGCGGAGCAGGACCCCAAGGTGTTTACCCGGATCCACATCCACTTTGTCGTCTCTGGGCGGGGCCTGACCCCGGAGCGGGTGGAGCGGGCCATCAAGCTCAGCGCGGAGAAGTTCTGCTCCGCCTCCATCATGCTGGGGGCAACGGCGGAGATCACCCACGACTTCGAGATTCGTGATGTCTGACGCCGACGCCTTCGACGCCCTGGTCGCGGAGTTCTATCCGGTGTGGTTTCGCTACCACCCGGAGCGGGCCCTCGCCATCGGCGTGGGCGGCTACGAACAACTGTTGCCGGCCCAGGACGACGACGATGTGGGGGCCCTGGCGGCCTGGCTCGAAAGCCTGATCGTGGCGCTGGAGGAGCTCGACTTCGCCGCCCTCGACCTGGGGCGCCGCCTGGATCTGCGACTGATGTTCAATGAGGCGCAGGCCGAGTACGAGGCGCTGCTGGAGCGGGACTGGCGGCTGCACGATCCCCTGCGCTTTCTACCGAGCGCGGAGATTCTGCACCTGGCGTGCCCCGCCCCGGACGGCGCCTGGGACGACCTCGCCGCCCTGGTAGGGTCGGTGCCGGAATATCTCCGCCATGCGCAGGGCCAGCTCTTGCCCCTCGGGGAGCTACTGGCGCCGGCCCTGGTGGGGGCCACAGTGACGGCGGCGCGGGATGGGGCGGTCTATCTGCGGGAGCTCGCCGCCAGCGATCCGATCCGTTTCCGCCCAACAGGCGGGCAGATGACCGTACTCTGCCTCGAGGCGTCCGAAGCGCTGGCCGGGTTTGCCGAGCTCCTGGAGCGCGAAGTGGTGCCGGTGGCGCGGGGGTCGCTCGGCTGTGGTCAGCGCCAGTGGCGGTTTTTGCTGCGCAAGCGCCATGGTCTGTGCCTCGACGAGGGGTCCCTGCGGCGGTTTCTGGCGGCCGAGGTCGCGCAGACCCAGGCGGACCTCGAAGTGGTCGCC
>Ga0208980_10001853_pt1 | contig 12810 bp, 6 predicted proteins | sample WetSurMetagenome_3_FD_187993 | JGI IMG/M metagenome (GOLD analysis project Ga0208980, IMG submission 187993) | Wetland microbial communities from Twitchell Island in the Sacramento Delta, sample from surface sediment Aug2011 Site A1 Bulk (version 2) | ecosystem: Environmental > Aquatic > Marine...
TATTTCACTAAGCGCCACCTTCCAGGCTATCCGACAGCCCCGGCGCTTCGTGCCGTGGACGATAGTGGCAGTAGTATGCATGGCGCTGCAGCTCTCGGTTAGCGAGTATTTTGTAGGCATTGAGTTCTTACGCCCGATTCTGATTCTTATCCTGGTTTCCCAAAGCGAAAGTGTCTGGCGTAGTCGGCTACTTAGCACCTTGCGCTATTACATCCCGTATTTGGTTACTATGGTGGTTTACCTGGTATGGCGCTTCGACTTCATGAAGCTGATTGAGCCGGATCCTTATACGCTTGATATTCTATCGGGTCTGTTCACTGCAACGGAGCAAACCCTTGTGTCATTAGAGGCTATGCTATTTGCAGATCTTCGATACATCCTTATAACAACCTGGACGCAATTATTCGCCATACCTTTTGAGGAATTAAAACAGCCCGCGATTCTCATCAGTGTTGGTGCAGCAATTTTAGGAGGAATTTTATGCCTGGTTTATCTGGTAAAACGAGGAGAGGAAGGAAATGGTGCTAAAGAAAGTTCCTCCTGGTGGTGGCAAGCGATTTTGGTGGGCATCTGTGGTTTGTTATTGGGAGGCGCCCCAGCCTGGATCACTGGGCGTTTGATTACTCTGGATTTTCATTCCAACCGGCATGCCATGGCAACCATGCTGGGTGTTAGTCTGCTTTTCATTGGGCTGCTTGAATGGTTCGTGCAACTTCGCACACAACGGGCGATAATCCTGGCCCTGCTGGTCAGCATGGCGATGATGCTCAACCTCAGAGCAGCCAATGGATTTCGGCATGATTGGCAGGCGCAGCGTAACTTTTTTTGGCAGCTTTACTGGCGGGCGCCGTTTATACAACCGGACACGGCAATACTTATGGAAGAAGATCCATTTCCAAATAATGCTCTCTTTTCAATCTCTTCAGCCATCAATACCATGTATCCTCAGGAGAAGAACCCTCCCAGGCTGGGATACTACCTGTATTCCCTGCGCTCGCACTGGTCGGGTTTCACCCATGCTCCTGATGAGATCAACTTCAGCACAAAATTCCGATCCTTCTCATTCAAAACATCAACACCGAACAGTCTGCTGTTCGCGTACGACTCTACCCATAAACATTGCCTATGGTTGGTATACCCGGATGAACGCGCCAATCCATATTTACCCGACCTGGTAGCTGTCTTCAGCCATGTATCCAACCCTAACCGCATCCAGGTCGTTCCACACCAGGTGAGCTACCCCCCCAAGGATATTTTTGGAAAGGAGCCTGGTCCTAATTGGTGCTATTATTTCGAGAAAGCCGATCTAGCCCGTCAAACCGGGGACTGGCAGTCGGCGATATCCCTGGTCGAACAAGCCACGCAAGCTGGATTTAAGCCCGGCGTCCACCCTGCTGTTCCAGCTTATGAATGGACGCCGTTTATTGAAGCTTACGCAATGGTTGGACATTGGCAAGCTGCCTTAAACTTAACGAAGGCTGCTTATAAGTATGATCCTGAGGGGGATGAGATGTTTTGCAATCTCTGGGAAAAAATTTCTGTATCTGTACCCTCAACAAAAGAAAATGAAACTGCCCAAACGGTCTTTTCTGAACTATCCTGCCAGCCATAGTAAATTAATAATAATGTTGACGTATGGGTCCGGTGCTTTTAATCTATTGATAACAGGCATAGAGTTAGGGATTTATCCTATCCACCATGCTTAAGCAAGGTTACAATCCCGCTATGGGATTCATACACCTGCGTTCCCATTCCTGTTATTCATTCTTGCGTGGATTGCCCACACCACAAGAGTTAGCCGAAACAGCAGCCGGGTTGAGTATGCCGGCATTGGGGCTGACCGACCACCACAGCCTTAGCGGTGCCATTGAATTCTTTGATGCCTGCCAAGGCGCAGGGATCAAACCCATCCTGGGTTTGGAAGTGGATGCAGCCCTCCCCAATGAGATGGAGAACATAAAGCCAGGCAGCCTGACCCTCCTGGCGCTGCATATGCCCGGGTGGCGCAGCCTTTGCCGGATAAGCAGCTCGCTGGCAGGGGATAATGATGCGCTTTCATTCGACAGGTTGATGGATGAGCATGCTGGATTGCTTTGTCTGACGGGGGGGCGTGGTGGGACCCTGGCACAGTTGGTTGCCTCCAGGCAGCATCAGCAGGCAGAGAGTTGGATTTCCCGGCTTAAGGAATTATTCGGGGACCGCATCTACATTGAGTTACAGGTGCATTCACCAGAGGATGCTGAGATTTGTGTGAATCTGACAACGATGGCTCATCGGTACCATATCCCGACCGTTGCCACCCATGATATCCACTACCTCAAGCAAGACCAGGCTCACCTGCAGCAAATTCAAACAGCGATCCGGCTGATCCGCCCTTTTAAAGAAATCACGTCCAAAGAATCTGCCCCTCCACAGGCTTACTTTCTCACTCCCCAGCAGATGGCTGAGCGTATGCCAAATTTCCCGCAGGCGCTGGCTGCCACGCAGGAGATTGCTGAACGCTGTTGCCTGGAATTACCAGTAGGTCTTCTTCACTTCCCTGATATTCCTCAACCCGAGGGCATGACCAGTGAGGTCATCCTACGCCAAAAAGCACTGGCAGGAGCCAATAAACGCTATGGTCAAATCAGTCCAGAACTGCAAACTCGGATAGAGCATGAATTGTCTGTCATCGTTGAGTATGGATACACCTCCCTGTTCCTGATCGTTGAAGAAATCCTTAATTTTGCTCGTCAGGAGGGGATTCCCTTTTCCTCTCGCGGTTCGGCAGCTTCCTCCTTAGTCGCGCACTGCCTGGGAATCACCTCTCCAGACCCGATACGGTTGAACCTGTATTTCGAGCGCTTCCTGAACCCGGCACGTGCCACTCCACCGGATATTGACACAGACTTGTGCTCCCGACGACGGGAAGAAGTGATCCGGTTTGTATACCAGCGATTTGGAGATGACCGGGTGGCAACGGTGTGCACGGTCAACCGCTTTCGTAGCCGGTCTGCGTTGCGAGAGGTGGCAAAAGCATATGGCTTACCTGCCGAAGATGTCAGTCTTCTGGCTGATAGCCTGCCCTATCGCTGGTTTGGCCCTTCCAGGCGAACAGGTGGCAAAGATGAGCCATACGCAGATCTGGCTGAGAGATATCGGACCCCAACCCACCAGCAGATATTTAAAGATGCAGCAGCCCTGATTGGCTTGCCACACCATTTATCCGTCCATCCAGGTGGAGTGGTGATCAGCCCAGGTCCACTGACCGACCTGGCACCCACCCAGATGGCATCAAAAGGAGTAATTATCACCCAGTTCGATCTGGATTCGATCGAAAGGTTAGGTCTGGTAAAAATCGACCTGCTTGGCATCCGCGGCCTGACCGTATTGGGAGATGTGGTTGGGATAATTGCCAAGGAAAAACCAGACAAAATATCCCATCCGGGCAATTCGATGCTGACTGAAATCTTGGAGACCATCCCGGAATCTGATCCTTTGGTGAGTGAGATGGTCAGCCAGGGGAGAACCATCGGCTGCTTTCAGATTGAAAGTCCGGGGATGCGCGCCACGCTAAAAGAGGTCAAGGCTAGAAGCGTGGACGACATCATGGTGGCACTTTCGCTCTACCGGCCAGGACCACTCAGCGGAGGGCTGAAAGACTCATTTGTGCGACGCCATCTGGGCAAGGAAGCGACCGAACAATTGCACCCAGCCCTCAGCTCTTTACTGGCGGATACCTATGGCGTGATCCTGTACCAGGAACAGGTGCTCCGCATTGCTCATGAGCTGGCAGGAATGACCCTGGCCGATGCAGATTTGTTGCGTCGGGCCATGTCGCACTTTGATCCGGGTAAACAGATGCAGACCTTGAAGGAGAGATTCGTAGCGGGTGCGTGGTTAAGAAACCAGGTTCCGGAGGATATCGCCAACCGCATATGGGAGCTGATGGCAGCATTTGCGGGGTATGGCTTTCCAAAGGCGCATGCGGCATCCTATGCCCAGATAAGCTGGCGTTCAGCCTGGTGCAAGACCTATTACCCGGCATTTTTCATGGCTGCTGTGCTGGCGAACTGGGGAGGATACTACAGCCAAAGGGTATATATGAATGAAGCCCGCCGTCTGGGGTTAAAGCTCCGTCCACCACAAATCAACCATGCCGAGCGTGAGTTCAGTGTGAAAATCCTACAAGATGAGCCCATGTTGTTCATGGGGTTAGACCAGGTGCGGGAACTGACCCAACGTACCCAAAAAGCCATTATACACAAACGCCCATTCAGCTCATTGACAGATTTTATTGCCCGCGTTGACCCTCGCCCGATAGAGGCCGAAAACTTGGTGAAGGTGGGCGCCTTGGATGATATAAGCACAATCCCTGAGTTACTTTACCAGCTCGAGCATACCGCCAGACGTGCAGGGCAATTATCATTATTTGAGGTGGAAGCCAACAAGCAAGATGATTGGAGCTTGGCGGAAAAGGTTGCTGCCCAGGAAGAACTACTGGGCACGGGAGTGATCGCACACCCGTTGGAGCAGGTGGAGCAGCAGATCACTGCGGCCGGGGCACTGACCACGGTGGAAGCAGCTTCCAAATTAGAAGAGTATGTACGCGTGGCAGGGATGCGCCAAATATGGAGGCGTAGCCGCACCACACGCGGGGATTATATCTACTTTATGTCGCTGGAAGACCTGGAAGGCATGCTGGACGTGGTGATCACAGCCGAGGTATACCGGCAGTCAAGAGCAGCTTTATCCACTGCGGGTCCATATGTGGTCGAGGGACGGGTGGGCTTGGACAATCAGCGGGGTGAGCCTTTCATTCGTGCCGAAAAAATTTGGGCGCTAAAGTGATAGCCTGGGACTTCGTAACAAGTTGCGATTATTCTATGTAGAAGCGTCTCACCATGTCAAGCCTGTCGATGGGAATGTATAACAGGTCCCAGGAAATAGCCAATCCAGCTGGTTTGGCATGTTTTAGAGCAAACAGATCAAGCTTAATCTGATTGGTCACCAATTGGGTAACCCCCTCCAGCTCGACCAGCTCCACACCTGCCAGGAGGGGTGCTGAACAAGATTCGAGCCCACGTTCCACTTCCCGCTCAAGAGCCAGCGGAGAAAGGCCATCATGTAACAAAGAGACACGGTTATTGGGTAAGGGCAATTCCATATACTGGCTCAGTAAAGATAGCGACTGTTCCTGGCTGAGGTTGGTGGATTTGGTGAGGTAATCAAGGAAACAGGATAATTCAAAAGGCAGGCCGGCTGGCCCCATGGCGTGAGCATAAGTCATCACCTTAACCCAATCGGCATGTTTACTCAACATACGCAGGTCTTGCCCAACCATATGGGTCAGGCTGGGCGAAAAGCAATCCAGGCTGATCTCAAGCTGCCTATCTCCAAGGGCATACGTGACTTGGCCAAGAAAATCAGCGATGCTTTTCTTTCGAAATTCAAGGAACTGTTCTATAGTTGGGCTCTGATCCGTTCTTTCAGGATCTGCTTTTCCAGTCAGCAAGGATTTAACCAATGATAAGCAGTTCTTTTCTTCTTGTTTAGATGACAATAAATCCAGCTTGATTCGCTCCAAATCCAGACCATGCTGTGCTGCTTTAAGATGACAGTATTCGCAAAAGCATGACAGGTCGTTGATGGGGTCAACAGAGGGAGAGGGGAACCGGATCCGATCCAGAAAAAATCCCTGGTACAACTCCTGGCTGACCAGGTTGCCTAGATGCGTGGTAACCGCCTCCTGCATCGCCGGGTTGTTGGGACAAGCAAAAGTAAATTCAGGCATGCCATGATATCCTACCAGCTTATTACCCGACAATCCCACCACTTGCCAGCTTGGATCGGGTGTAAAACCTTTATCAGAGGTAAGCAGTGGCTGCCAGCGTACGAAACGCATACCCAGGCTATCCGCTTCGGAGCGGCAAGCTTCTAATAGATGTGGGGATACATTCCAGCCAATGAGAAGGTGCGTGAATGGTAGATACTCGGCGGCAGCATGCAATTTATTGATGACCTGCTTCCGATCCAACTGGCGTTGGGTAGCTGAATCTTCTAAATATTGAATGGAAAGCATGAGTGAAGACATTTTAGATCTGATTCAGGGTGGCAATGTGTGCAACCTGCCCTTGGCAATGGGAAGAACTATAAGCAGGGTTTCTGGCAACTTTATTCATATACTTTCTCGCCCTGTGCATCCGCGTTCTGAGCATCACTCTCCACATCCCTGGAACTAGAAGTGCTCGAGAGGATTTCTTTGAAATACTCATGCTGGATGACCAGATTCATGATCTCGTTTGTGCCAGTCCAGATCGTCATCAAGCGCGCATCCCGTAAAAGTCGTTCGATGGGATAAACATTGGTATAACCAATACCACCCATGATTTGCATAGCATCATTGACCACTGCCCAGGCGGTATCAGTGGCAAATTTCTTCGCCTCAGAAACCCTGCGCCGTACGTAACCCGAGTTGCCAACCGTATCAATAATGCGGGCAGTTTCGTATACTAAGGCGCGCGCTGCATCCAGGCGGGTCAGGCTTTCAGCAATCTTGAAACTGACCCCCTCAAACTCGCGGATTTTTTGGTCGAAGGCCTTACGGCGATCGGCATAGCGTGTGGATATTTCAAGGGCAGCCCGAGCGAGCCCAAGCGCGCCCGCAGCGCTGGTCATTCGTTCTGGGATCATCATCTGATTGAATACTTCGTAAGCTCCATGCTCCTCACCGATCAGGTTTGTCACCGGCACCTTTACATCCTTGAAATAGACCCGGCCAGTGCCTCCTCCACGCGTCCCCATCAGCCCATACACATGCTGGACTTTCACACCATCTCCGCGTTCGACCAACACGGCACTGATTGCCTTGTGGATTGAGAGGTCTGGATTCGAGCGAGCATAAACCAGGAACAGGTCTGCACCTTCCGCCCCAACGATGAATCGTTTCTGCCCATTTAGGATATAAAAATCGCCCTTTCGTTTCAACGTGGCTGTCGCACCAAAGAAATCTGAACCACCACGCGGTTCAGTCAGCGCTTCAGCCACAGTCAACCTGCCCGCAATGATGGGTTTGAGATATTTTTCTTTTAGCGCGCCTGAACCGAAAATATTTATCGCTTCACCGACGATGGATGGCAGAGAATACAAGCAGGCAAGGCTGGCACCCAGAACGCCAATTTCCTCCAACACTAAGACTTCGTGAGCCCAATCAAGCCCGCGACCACCCCATTCGGCGGGGAAACGCAGACCGAGCAGATGATTGGCAGCCAGCTGCTCGATGTAATGGCGCGGGTAATGAATTTTCTCAGCATCCATATCCAGTAACAACTGCCGGGTTACTCCTTGGCGAACGAATGCACGTGCCTCTTCGCGCAGGCTGCGTTGTTCTGGAGTCAGCAAGCAATCAGACATGATCCACCTTCCTGTTTAGTAAACGTTAGAAATCACACCCAATCGTTCAACCGGATAGATTTACTTGAACAATGATTATTATCGTGACCTGGATAAATCTGGATCCTTGATGAGTAACGGACCTGTTTTGGGTTTCTTGAAATAAACCTTTGGCGAGAAAATCATGCACACGACATCGATTAGCATGCTTCAATATTATATTTGTTTATCGGAATATTGATACTTAATCTAATAACATAATGGTCGATTACCGATCTTTCGCTTTGATAAAGGAATCGTGGATAGATAACTTTGACAAAAACCATTTCATAGATTATAATGATTATAATATTATAGTTATTATAAATAAAATATAATGTCAAATTTTGAAAATTACATCTCCACATTGCAGCATTATGGGATGCGCCTTACCCCTCAAAGGATCGCGATTTGCAAATTTCTGAGTGAGAGCAAGGACCATCCCACCTCGGCCATGATCTATGACCAAATTCGAGCGCAATACCCTTCGCTTTCGCTTATGACCGTCTATAACACCCTTGATCGACTGGTAAACCTGGGTCTGGTTAATGCACTGGGTAATGCAGGTGATGATAACAGTCACTATGATGGAAATACATCCTCCCACATCAACCTGGCGTGCATATCGTGCCACAAGATCGTGGATATAGGTTCCCCGTACATCACAAATCTTGATCATGTAGTCAGTGACACCTCGGGGTATAAATTACTGGGCGTACGCATGATGTACTATGGACTATGCCCCGATTGTCAAAATTCATCGATCCAATAAAACTTTCGTGAAAAGGAAAAAACATGATAACCAAAACCGTTCAAAACGCAATTAATGAACAGATCAACAAAGAGTTATATTCATCCTACCTGTATCTATCCATGGCAGCTTATTTTGAGGATAAAAACCTACCCGGTTTTGCCAATTGGATGTATGTCCAGGCAGAAGAGGAGCGAGGTCATGGGATGAAATTATTCGAGCACCTGCTGGAACGAAGTGGGAAGGTCGAACTTAAACCCATTGCCGGCCCTCAAACCACATGGAACACAAGCCTGGAGGTTTTCAAGCATGTCCAGGAGCATGAAGCGGCAGTAACTGCTTCCATCAATACCTTGTACGAGTTAGCACTCAAGGAAAAGGATTATCCATTCCAGGTTGCGCTCCAGTGGTTCATCAGCGAACAGGTGGAAGAGGAAAAGAATGCTGCTGAAATCGTCCAACAGCTTGAGCTGATCGATGCTAAGGGAACAGCGGTGTTGATGCTTGACCACCAGCTGGGAAAACGCGGAAAAGTGTAAGGATTGCCAACCCGGAGGAAATCCCTCCGGGGTTTTTTTTAAATCAGCTCGACATTATGTGGATGAGATTCCTGCATGCCTGAAGGCGTGATACGAATGAACTCGGCTGTTTGCCAAAGCTCTTCGATCGAATGTGCTCCTGCATAACTTAACCCCGAGCGCAACCCACCCACAAGCTGGAAAATTACGTCCGCCAGTGCACCTTTATATGGCACCGTGGCTTCCACCCCTTCGGGCACAACCTCACCCCACTCTTCGATGGCCAGCTCTCCATTGGCAAGCATCCGACGGTCGATATTCGCTGACAAAGAGGCCATACCACGCACAATTTTATAACGCTGACCTTCGCGGATGACCGTCGCACCTGGACTTTCATCTGTGCCAGCTAGTATGCCACCGAGCATGACGGTGCTTGCTCCAGCAGCAAGTGACTTCGTCAAATCTCCTGAGTTGCGTATGCCACCGTCAGCAATGATTGGTACATTCAATGCCTTTCCAGCTTCGGCACACTCAAGGATGGCGCTGAGCTGTGGCACGCCAAAACCAGTCACAATTCTGGTTGTACAGATTGAGCCGGATCCCACGCCAACTTTAACTGCATCTGCACCCGCATCTGCCAAGTCTCTAACACCCTGGACAGTGGCAACGTTGCCAGCAATGATTGGTAAATTAGGAAAGCGCTGTTTTAAACTACGCACCATATGAACCACATGGTCGGAATGCCCATGGGCAATATCCACGACCAGCACATCCACACCTGCTGCCTGACAACTTGCTGCCCGTTCAATATCCTCTGGACGAACTCCCACCGCTGCGCCAATGCGCAAATGACCGCGGCTATCCTTTGTGGCGTTGGGATGCTTTTGGATTTTCATAATATCCTGGGCGGTGATCAACCCTGCCAGCCGACCGTCCTTATCGATCAGAGGTAGCTTTTCGATGCGGTTTTCATAAAGTTTTCGGCGCGCTTCCTCCATGGTTTCATCCTTGGAGGCAACAATCAGTCGTTCACGAGGAGTCATGACCTGGCCCACCAGGAAATCTTTTTCCGGTGCAAGTAAAACATCACGGCTGGTAACAATCCCGAGCAGATGGTCATCTTCATCCACAACCATTAAACCACCCACACCTTCATCTTCCATTCGTTGGCGAGCTACCTCCACACTTGCCCTCGGAGAGATCGCTAAAGGAGATTCCACAACCAGGCTCTCAGAGCGCTTTACCCGCACTACACACTCGGCTTGTTGTTCGATGGTCATAAATCGATGCAGGATCCCAATCCCTCCAAGCTGTGCCATGGCAATAGCCATGTGCGTTTCGGTAACCGTGTCCATGTTCGCAGAGACGATGGGGATCGACAAACGGATTCCCGGTACAAGCCAGGTTTCAGTGGAAACGTCTTTTCGACTATGGATCGCAGACCGATGAGGTACGAGAAGAACATCATCAAATGTCAATCCGGAATCATCTCGAATTTTCATATTCCCTCCATCTAATAAAAAATACCAGTAATAATTTTAACAGGGAATTCCTTGTATATTCACTTTTCCTTCAGCGATTTCCAGATATATTCCGGATCTACCGGCAGCCTATCGACCCAAACACCAACCGCATTGTAGATGGCACCGATGATTGCTGGTGCGGTGGGTATGCCAGCAATTTCACCCACTCCCTTTGCGCCATAGGGTCCATCATCCGTCGGATGCTCGATCACGAAACTAACAATTTCTGGGGTGTGAAGAATTGAAGGAATACGATAACGTGCCATCCTGTCAGTAAAAATCATGCCATTTTCGGTTATGAAAATTTCCATCAATGCACCTCCAATACCCATCATTACGCCCCCCTCGACCTGACCTTGCATGCCGAGTGGATTTAAGCATTTGCCGACATCGTTTGCTGTGATCACTTGATGCACCGTCACTTCACCGGTACGTGTATCCACTGAAACTTCGGCTGCCTGTGCAGCAAAGGAATATGCAAAGTGCGTATCGCCACTTTCACCAAGAGGCCTGGTAGTGGGAGCCTGATATTCATAACGGACTCTGGTTTGATGTCCTTCTGTGTTCATCATCTCAACAATATTTTTTAAAGAAAAGCGGCGGTTACCTGCAACCACAGAGCTATCCAAGAAATGAATTTTCTCCGGTGGAGTGTCGATTTTTTCAGCCAATACACTGATGATCGCCTGCCGTAAGCTTGCGGTAGCCAGGCGCACAGCATTACCGCTTACATAAGTCTGGCGAGAAGCAGTCGTCGCACCCCCATCAGGGGTCAAGTCGGTATCCATCAGGAGAACTCGCACCTGTGAGGGGGAAACCTCCAGCTCTTCACACACAATCATCTGCAACACGGTTGATAATCCCTGCCCGAGTTCCGCCGAAGATGTCCGTGCCTCGACTGTACCATCTGCCAGCAGTTCAACCTCGGCACTGGCAGCGTCCGTTGCACCACCCCCAAAACCTGTATTTTTATAGCCAACCGCAAACCCCCAGGCTTTATGGACGTACCCTTCAACATGCGAGGTGAATGGATAATCTCCACCACGCTTGCGCATCTCAGCCTCGACTTTATCCATACAATCCAACAATCCCACACTCTCACGCAATACCTGTCCGGTGCTGGTTATGCCACCTTCACTTAGCGCATTCTTTCGGCGGAGTGCTATCGGATCAATATTCAATGCCTCGGCAAGCATATCCATCATACTTTCAATAGCAAAAGTGGATTGTGTGACGCCAAAGCCACGGAAGGCTCCCGCGGGTGGATTGTTGGTATACATGGCATAACAATCCGAACTGACATTTGGTATCTGGTAAGGTCCAGTGGAATGGGTTGTAGCGCGCTCCATCACCTTTTCACCCAAAGAGGCATAAGCACCTGTATCACCATATAATTCAGTCTCCATGGCAGTCAGGCTACCGTCTGATTTTGCGCCTGCCTTGATTCGGATCTGGGTGAAATGCCGCTTGGGGTGAACCAGCATGCTCTCATGGCGATCAAAAAGCAACTTTACGGGTCTCCCTGTGGCTTGAGCCAGGAGAGCGGCATGGATCTGCCCAGCAATATCCTCTTTACCACCAAAGCCACCACCCACGAACTGACCCATAATGCGCACCTGCTCTTCTGGCCAACCGAGCGCGCCTGCCACCTGCTCACGATCGGAGTAGGGGATCTGTGAACCGACGTAAATTTCCATCTGCCCGGAAGCGGTTGGGCGGGCGATACTGCATTCCGGTTCCATAAATAAGTGTTCTGCCGCCGGTATATGGAAGGTGTGCTCAAGGATCAAATCGGCTTCATTAAAACCTTGCTTGACGTCTCCTTTGCGGACTTGAATATGCTTTAGCAGGTTGCCCCCAGCGTGCACCACAGGCGCGTCCGCCTGACGCGCTTCAAGGGGACCTTTAACTACCATTTGATTTTCAAACTCAAAGGTGATAAGATCCAAAGCCTTTGTGGCAATCTCATCGCTATCTGCGGCTACAATCGCGACAGCATCCCCGACATATCGGATGCGGTCTCCAATCCCAACCAAAATCGGCCAGTCTGAACTGACCAGCCCATGATCCCGTGCAGCGGTGAGATTTTCCGCAGTTAATACTGCACGCACACCTGGCAATGCAAGCGCCTGGCTAACATCGATGCCTCGCAGGATGGCATGCGGGACTTCCGCCCTTTTAACCCGCGCATAAAGCATGTTATCAAAACAAAGGTCATCGGTGTATTTTGCCTCGCCAGTGACCTTCTGGAGTGCATCAGGGCGGGTCATTATCTTTCCAACCTGGTTCCAGTCTGCAGCCATTTTCTGCCAGTTGGATATTGAATTCCTCGCTTCGAGTACAACCCATGGCTGTATACAGTATTTTACCCCGAGTTTGGCATGATCATCGGCCATTTTCTTGGCATTCTCAAGGGTAATTCCCTGGGCCTCAACCTGTGTATGGCTGCTTAGTATCTCCATCCCAAGGTCTTCGACTAGTTTTTTAAATTCGGCAGGTTCCATTTTGTAGAATTTGCCGTCGGCGTAACCTGCAAGCTCAAGGTACTTGTAACCGATATCCGATACCTTCTTAAGGGTACCAGCAAGGTCGGCATCAATGGCGTCGC
>Ga0208980_10001854_pt1 | contig 12809 bp, 8 predicted proteins | sample WetSurMetagenome_3_FD_187993 | JGI IMG/M metagenome (GOLD analysis project Ga0208980, IMG submission 187993) | Wetland microbial communities from Twitchell Island in the Sacramento Delta, sample from surface sediment Aug2011 Site A1 Bulk (version 2) | ecosystem: Environmental > Aquatic > Marine...
GTCCGAGCGGCTTAAGGAGCACGCCTGGAAAGTGTGTGTACGTTAACAGCGTACCGAGGGTTCGAATCCCTCCCTCTCCGCCATCATGGAAGCCAAGCCGATGAAATGCTTGGCTTTTTCACTTCTTGTTCCTCCGTGTTCTACAAAACGTTCCACATAAGGAACGCAAGCTTGCCGTAGACGCTTCGGGAGCTCTTCGGCCATTCCTGAGCTCGACGCTGTTGTCCCCGCAGACGCTCAGAGCGCGCATCGAGTTGTACGGCCGAAGATCAGGGGTACGGCCAGCTGCAGAACTGCAGCCCCCACGCGGGAACGTCGGCTGTCATCCTGAGGCCGGCGGCCGGAGTAAATAGAATGAAGCGTGCCCCGGGACAGGCCAAGCGCAAGGCGGCTTTCTTCCAACGCTCGGCATCAGCGGCGGCGCGCAGCGCCGTCTGCTGCATGCCGTTGTTAGGCGCCGTGGTGGAGCGGCGAGCTCAGAATCCAGATGTCGCTGCGCGCAGACTCATGGAATACGGGAACCTGATCAACCGTGGACACTCCTGTAGAACCAGCGCTTCGCCAGCTCCGCACTCGCAACGTAACTCAGCACAATCACCCCCATCAGCCCGAGGAAGAGCGGTGGCAACGGGACGAAGCCGAAGGCCGTACCGAGCGGGGTGTAGGGGATCACCAGCGTCAGGGCCGCAACCGCCAGCGTCGTGCTCAGCAGCGCGCGCCCCGGCCGACTGCGGAGGAAACTCCCGCGCGTGCGCACCACGAGCACGACCAGAGTCGCCGAGACTACGGATTCGACGAACCATCCGGTCCGAAACTCCGCCGGCCCCGCGTGCAGCAGCCAGAGCAGCACGCCAAACGTCAGGTAGTCGAACACGGAGCTGACGAGCCCAAACGTGAGCATGAACCTGCGGATGAACCCGATGTCCCAGCGGCGTGGCCGTTCGATCCAGTCGGCATCCACCCGGTCAGACGAGATCGTCAGCTCCGGAAGATCCGTCAACAGATTGGTCAGCAAGATCTGCTTCGGCAGCAGCGGCAGGAAGGGGAGCAGGAGCGAGGCGCCGGCCATACTGAACATGTTCCCGAAATTGGCGCTTGTCGCCATGAACACATACTTGATCGTATTGGCGAAGGTACGACGTCCCTCGCGCACCCCGGCCTCCAACACCGCGAGGTCCGGCTCGAGGAGGACGATATCAGCCGCCTCCTTCGCCACGTCCACCGCCTCTTGCACCGAGATGGACACGTCCGCCGCGTGCAGTGCCGGGGCATCGTTGATCCCATCACCCATGTAGCCGACCACGTGCCCGGCCTTGCGCAGCGCATGGATGATCTGCTCCTTCTGATTGGGCTCCACCTCGGCGAAGATGTCCGTCTCCTCTGCAGCGACCGGCAACGCGCCGTCGCTCAGCGCTCGCACCGAGGCGCCGGTCAGCACTCGGGGATGGGCAAGCCCGACCTGTTCGGCCACCCGCGTGGCGACCAGCGCGTTGTCGCCGGTGATCACCTTGAGTCGCACGCCCAGCTGATGCAGCGCCGCCACCGTGCCCGCGATCCCCGGCTTCGGCGGATCTGCGAGTGCGAGCAGGCCCAGGAAGGTCATGTCGTGCTCGGAATCGCGGTCGATCGGCCCGGCTGACCCAATCTCGCGCACCGCGACGCCGAGTGTGCGGTAGCCCTCTGCACTGAGCGCCACGTAGCGCCGCTCGATCTCCGCTCGCGCCTCGGCGAGCGGGATCGTCGTGCCGTCCGACTGCTCGGACATGGTGCAGACGTCGAGCACGTTCCTCAGCGCGCCTTTCGTGATCAGGAGGGCACGCCCGTCGTGGTCAGCAAGCACGCTCAGGCGCTTGCGACCGAAGTCATAGGGTACCTCGTCGAGCTTGCGCCAGCCGTCGAGCGCGAACGCGCGATGCGCCCGGATCGCCGCGTCGACCGGATTGGCGAATGCCGTCTCGTAAGAAGCATTCACGAAGGCGTGCAGCAGCACGCGCTCGCTCTCGGCACCCGCCGCGTCGAGTGCGGCGTGGACGCGCACCCGTCCCTCCGTGAGTGTGCCCGTCTTGTCGGAACAGAGCACGCTCATGCTGCCGAAGTTCTCGATCGCAGCCAGGCGCTTGATGATCACCCGCTGCGCCGCCATCCGGCGAGCGCCGCTCGCCAGGTTCACGCTGATGACGGCCGGCAGCAACTGCGGCGTGAGCCCCACGGCGAGAGCCAGCGCAAAGAGGAAGGAGTCGAGGACAGGCCGCTGGAGGTAGACGTTGAGCGCAAAGATGGCGATCACCAACACCAGCGTGATTTCCATCAGCAGGTAGCCGAAGCGGCGCACGCCCTGCTCGAACTCCGTTTCAGCCGGGCGCAGACGCAGGCGCGCCGCTATCGCCCCGAACTCGGTCGACCGCCCGGTATGCACGACCACCGCCCGTCCGCTGCCACTTACCACGTGCGTCCCCAGGAAGAGCACGTTGTCGCGCCGGGTAAGCTGCGCATCCGCGGCCACGGTGCCGGGACTCTTGTCCACCGGGAAGCTCTCTCCGGTGAGCGATGCCTCGTCCACGAACAGATCCTGTTCGGCGAGAAGCAGGCAGTCCGCCGGTATGCTGGAGCCCGCAGCAACCAGAACCACGTCGCCCGGCACCAATTCGTCCGCGGCAACCTCGACCTGGTGCCCATCACGCAGCACAGAGGCTCTCACCGCAACCGTCGCCAACAGTTTCTCGACTGCCTCGGCGGCACCACGTTCCTGCCAAAATCCGAGCAGGGCGCTCACTCCGACAATCCCCAGGATGATGATCCCGTCGGTGGGGTCGTACAGGGCAAAGGACAGTACGGCCGCGGCGATCAGGAGCAGGACGAGGGGACTGGTGAACTGGCGAAGAAGTAACGTCCGTGTATCGGAGCGTCTGCGCTCGCCGAGCACGTTCGGGCCAGTCACCGCGAGACGCTCGGCGGCGGCGTCCGCCGCGAGACCGCTGGGCGACGACTGCAGTCTGGATAGCACGTCCGCGGTCGGGATGCTCCAGAACGAACGCAATCCCTCCAGCGCCGGTGACGCCTCGTCCGGGCTCGATGAACTCGGGGATCTCAACGGGCGCATGGAGGTCTTCTCCCATTTCCGTTGGGCCATGATGCCGCCCAACCAGGATTCGACGTCAGAAACGCAGCCGCACAAATTACCTCGCGCGCCGCATCATCCTGGCGTTCATCTACAACCGATTGTTTCACACGACGGTGTTGCGCGTTATCCGCCAGATCGTTCCCGTTATGCGGCGTCGGCACCGCAAACGACCTGCACCTCGGTCGCGCGCGACCATCGGGCATGTACCTCAGGACCCAAGACTTGGGGCGAACGGCCGCTTGGTCAGAGCGTCAGCTGCGCGCCGAGCTCGACCACCCGATTGGGTGCGATTCCGAAGTAGGCGCCGGGGCCGCCGGCATTGCGCGACATGGCGATGAAGAGCAGCTGGCGCCAATAGGCCATCGGCGCCTTGGCGCTGGGTATCAGGGTTTCGCGGCCCAGAAAGAAGGTGCTGTCGGCCGCGTCGCAGACGAGGCCGTGGCTCGCACAGGTGTGGAGGGTCCGCGTGAGGTGCGGCTGATCCATGAAGCCGAAGGTCGCACGCACGCGGAAGAAGCGTCCGCCCAGCGGCTCGACCTCGACGCGCCGCCCTGCCGGCACGAACGGGGTGTTCGCGAAGCGGATTTCCAGGATCACCACTCGCTCGTGAAGGCACTTGTAGTGCTTCAGGCTGTGAAGCAGCGAGTGCGGCACCTTCTCGGGCCGCGGCGTCAGATAGACGGCGGTGCCGGGCACGGTGGGCAGGTTGGACGTCGCCATGCTCGTGACGAACTCGGCCAATGCCATGCCCTCGCGTTCGCGACGCGCACCGAGCAGCTCACGCCCGCGGTGCCAGGTTGCCATGAGCGTGAACACGACGGCGCCGAAGGCCAGCGGGAACCAGCCGCCGTCCACGACCTTCGCGAGGTTGGCCAGAAAGAACGTCAGGTCCACGACCAGCACGACACCGAGGACGAGCACTCCCGTCTTCCGGCTCCAACCCCAGTGGCGGCGGGCGACCTGGTAGACGAGCACGGTGGTGATACCCATCGTGCCGGCCACCGCGACGCCGTAGGCAGCGCCGAGCTTGTCGGATGAGCCGAAGGTCACCGTCAGCAGCGCGACGGCCAGGAACAGGACCCAATTCACGCCTGGCAGGTAGATCTGACCGATCTCGCGGCTCGAGGTGTGCTGCACCCGCATCCAGGGTGCGAAACCGAGCTGGATCGCCTGGTGAGTCATCGAGTACACACCCGAAATCACGGCCTGCGAGGCAATGACGGTGGCCGCGGTGGCCAGCACCACGAGGGGATAGAGCGCCCACCCGGGCGCGAGCCCGTAGAACGGGTGCGCGACGGCCGTGGGGTCCGCCAGCAACAGCGCCCCCTGGCCGAGGTAGTTCAGGGTGAGCGCCGGAAACACCAGGCCAACCCATGCCACCCGCACGGGCAGGCGCCCGAAGTGCCCCATGTCGGCATAGAGGGCCTCGGCACCCGTCACCGCGAGAATGACCGCGCCGAGCGAGAAAAAGGCCAGGTTGGGCTGGTCCAGGAAGAAGGCAACGCCGGGTGCGGGTGACAGGGCCTCGAGCACCCGTGGCTGGTCGGCAATGTTGACGATGCCAAGCACGGCCAGGGTGACGAACCACAGGGTCGTGATCGGCCCGAACAGCTGGCCGACCCGCCCCGTCCCCTGCTTTTGGATCCGAAACAGGGCGAACAGGATACCGAGCGCGATCGGCAGCACCCAGGGCCGAAACGCGGGCGTGGCGACCTCCAGCCCCTCCACGGCCGACAACACCGAGATCGCCGGCGTAATCGCCCCGTCCCCGTAGAACAGGGCAGCGCCGAAGAGGCCGAGCAACGTGAGGGCCTGTCCGCGCCCATCGCCGACGCGCTGCACCAGCGCCATCAGCGCCATGACGCCCCCCTCGCCATTGTTGTCCGCGCGCAGGATGAATGCGGCGTACTTGAGGGTGACGATCAGTATCAGCGTCCAGAAGATGAGCGAGAGAATTCCCAGCACGTTTCCCGGCGTAACCGGAACCGCGTGATGGACGCCCGCAAAGACCTCGCGCATCGTGTACAGCGGGCTGGTGCCGATGTCCCCGTAGACGACACCAAGTGCCGCCAGGGTCAGGACGCCGAGGGATGACTTTCTGGGCTGTTGCGACACAGTGGGCTACCGTGACGAGACCGCGTGCCCGACTGGGCGCTCGCCGAACGCCGCGGTAAGCCGATCAGCATGATCTCTGCAGTCGGCAACTCGAGGCGGGGCAAGCGAGGAATCCGCTCTCTCCGGGGTGCACGCCGAAGCCGGCTCGAGCCGTGGCATGCAAGGAGCACCACGCCCCATCCTCAGCAGGCCTGCCAGTTGGATCGATGATCCTCGCCTCGACGACAAGGTGCGATGGCATTTCTCAATCTGTCCAGAGACGCAGACCTCGGCTCCGGCCCGAGCCGGCATCGTCGTGCAACCGCGGCCGCGCCCTGCGCGCGGGAGAGGCCGGATTGCAGGTCTGAGCACGGCGCACCGGCACGTCTCGACGCTTCGGGACAGACGCACGCGAGATGGGCACACCTAAGACCCGCGTCAGCGGTCGGCGGCACCGTTCGGCGCCTCGATCAGAACGGCCCGAAAGTCGTTCACGTTCGTCCGGGTCGGGCCGGTCACCACGGAGTCGCCCAGCGCGGCGAAGAACCCGTGGCCGTCGTTGTCGGCCAGCCGTTCCGCCGGCCGGATGCCCAGTGCCCGCGCACGGGCGAGGGTGTCGGGCGCCAGGTAGCCGCCGGCGATCTCTTCCTGGCCGTCCACCCCGTCGGTGTCACCCGCGAGGGCGTAGATGCCGGGATGGCCGTCGAGCGCGATGCCAAGGGCCAGCAGGAACTCGACGTTGCGCCCGCCGCGCCCGGCGCCCCTCACCGTCACGGTCGTTTCGCCGCCAGACAGCAGCACGCAGGGCGGCGCGAACGGCTGCCCACGCCGCGCCACCTCCAGTGCGGTCTTCGCCATCGCCGCGCCGACGTCGCGCGCCTCGCCCTCGATGGCGTCACCGAGGATGTGCGCGTCGATCCCCGCACCGCGCGCAACCCGCGCGGCCTTCGCAAGCGCGAGGTGCGGGGTGGCGATGACGCGCGTCGTGGCACGGGCGAGGCGCGAATCGCCTGGCTTGATCGACTCGCCACGGCCTGACTCGAGCAGCCCGATCACGGGGGCGGGGGCGTCGATGGTGTAGCGACGCAGGATCGCCAGGGCATCCTCGCAGGTCGTGGGATCGGCGACGGTGGGGCCCGAGGCGATGTCCACGGGATCGTCGCCCGGAACGTCGGAGATCAGCAGTGCAAGCACCCGCGCCGGGTGGCAGGCAGCCACCAGCCTGCCGCCCTTGATCGCCGAGAGATGGCGGCGCACGCAGTTGATCTCGCCGATCGTCGCACCGGAGCACAGCAAGGCGCGGTTGACCTCCTGCTTGTCCGCCAGGGTGATGCCTTCGGCCGGAAGCGGCCACAGCGCTGACCCGCCGCCCGAGATCAGGCAGAGCACCAGATCGTCCGGGGTGAGCCCTCGCACCAGATCGAGCGTGCGCTGCGCCGCACGGAGACCGGCGGCGTCCGGCAGCGGATGGGCGGCCTCCAATACCTCGATTCGACGACACGCCACCGCGTGGCCGTGGCGGGTCACGACGAGGCCGGACAGGGGCCCCTTCCAGCGGTCCTCGACCGCCCGCGCCATCGCGGCCGAGGCCTTGCCCGCGCCGATGACCAGCAGCCGCCCGGCGGGCGGATCAGGCAGGTATGGCGGTATGCAGCGCGCCGGTTGGGCACTCGCGATCGCCGCCTCGAACAGCCGTCGCAGCAACGCGCGTCGAGAATCGCTCATCGCGCCACACTACCTCCGGCGCAGGCCGATCGCGACGTTCACGATGCTGCCCGAGGCGCGCACCACTGCCAGGCCGGCGCGACTCCCGCGACCCAGGGCACCGGCGAAGAGCACCTGTCCCGCAAGATCAGCCGCAACGGCCGTTTCATCGATTGGTCGGGGGCAAGAGGACTTGCACCTCCGAGCGCACAGGGGTGCAGGACAGGTTCCGCGGAATTCTCGCCGTCGTTGCCACCCCGAATCGCTGTTGCGGCCGTGGCAGGGCGCGTCGTCAGTGGCCGGGCGGCGGCAGATCCAGGTAGCCGTCCGGCGCGAGCGCCGTCGCCAGCATCACTTCGTTGATGTCCCGGTGCTCCAGCCAGGTCGCGGCGCGCCGATTTTCGGGGTCGCGCCAGAACGACACGATCGCGTCGCCAATCGGTGCGTAGCGCAGCACGGCCTCCAGCCGGGCCCGCGACGCAGGGTGTGCAGGCGACGCCTCGGCGTCGCGCGCTGGCGCCCGCGCCATGCGCTCCGCCGCCTGCAGTCCGATCGCCAGGCCGAGGTCCCGAAAGGCCAGCCGATATTCGGTGGGAAGACGGTACTCCCCGCTCTCGACATAGGCCTGCAGCCCCGCGAGGGCGGCGGCCAGCAGCTGGTCCAGGAGGCCGTCGTCGGCCAGGACGCCCTGCTGGATCAGTTGCTGGACCCGGTAGGCGTCGCTCAGCAGGCCGCCGATGCCCAAGGGATCGTCGGTTGCCCACTGGCCGCGTTCGATCAGCGCCGCGAAGTGTTTGGTCTCCGCGTCGAGGCGCGGCTCACTGACCGCGCCCGGCAGTCTGGCGGCCGTGGCACGCAGCTCGACATAGGTCACGTAGCCATCGAGCGGATCGTGCTGGCCCATCGCCGGCACGAGCGGACGCGTCAGGTCGATGCTCATCTTCCAGTACAGCCGGGGGGCACCGGTGCCGGCGGAGGGCTGGTGGGTGAACGCGTGCTGCGCGGTCTGGGCGAGCTCCCGCGCCCAGACGTTGAACCGGGCGTTTCCGGTCGCCCGCGTCACCCGATCGAGAGCCAGCATCCATTTGGTGAGGTAGTGGAAATACTGGCCGTCGCGCTCCCACTCCAGTTGCTCGTCGAAGGGCTCGTCGACGCGACGCTCGGGAAGCGCCTTGCCGATTCGCAGGCCGCCCTGGGTGGGGTGCGCCTCGCCCTCCCGCGCGCTTAGACCGCTGATCCAGCCCGTGCGGCGATCGTCCGGCCGATGCCGGCCGAGGGCGTGATGGACCTGGTCGACGAGCGCCAGCGCGAGCTGGGTGTGGCGTGCGTCGCCAGTGGCCCGGGCAAGACCGAGGAAGTTGCAGACCGCAAACGCGTCGGTCCAAAGGTAGCGCCGGGCAGGCTGCTCGCCGGTGAGCCCCGTGCGCGCCGCGAACGCCGTCATGAGCGCGACGGCCTCTTCCGTAGGCGGATTCGGCATGGTCATGGCCTCCGGAAGGCCTCCGGTCAACACGAGCAACAGTACCGCGACCCAGCACCGTGCGGCACCTTGTGGGTGGCCCCGGGCGCTGGATGATGACCGCTCCAGTTTCGTGGTGGACTCCGTCCCGTCCGAGAGGGTACCGAGCGGCGGCGTTTGCGTAGCGAGTTCGTGGCGCGCGGGATCGCCTCGAGCGACGAGACGAGACAAACCGGCGAACGCTCGGCCGATCAGATGCAAAGCGAACTTGACGGCATGCTCAAGGAAGCCGAGGCGCGACCCGCGACCGGCCAGTGAGCTATCCTGTTCGCTACGCGAAAGCGGCGAGAGACGATATCCGCATGTCAGCTTCACAACCGTTGGCGTGGGCTATGTGGAGCTCGATCGGCCTTGACCTTACGTTACCACCTTGAGATCACCGGAAGAGCTAACGATGAAACCTTTGGAGCGATTGGCGCGGGGGATCGCACTGGTTGCCGCCTCGTCGGCGTTCGCACCGAGTGCTTGGAGCGATACCGTATACAAATGCGTCGACGCGCAAGGAAATGTCACGTTCAATCACCGGCCATGTGGTGAGAACGCCCAGGAGATTCAGCTGGAAGCTCCTCCCGTCTCACAACCTGCCGATCAAGCGAGCGACAAGCAGCCGGGCGCTGCGACCCAACAGCACGAGGAGGTAACGCAGCGACTCCGGATACAACGCATTGAGGATCAGTTGCGGCGAAGGGAATCGGAACTGGACTCGCTAACCGTCGCGCTGGACACCAGGCTGGCCGAGTTGGAGAGGCAACATGCTGACGTGGTTGCTGGCCAGCCGCAAGATTATCTGTTGCATGACAGCATCAGGGCGGCGCAGGCGGCCGCACGACTTGAGTACGGCACCAAGATCGGCAAGGCACGGCGCGACGTTTCCCGGCTTCGAGCGGAGTTGTCTCGAGCACAAAGCGAACAAGGAGGGGCTCCTCCCGCCCCGAAGGCAGTCGATGAGGATGCCGCAACGCGGCGGGCAGATGCGATCGAGCAGCACGAGCTGCTACGGCGACAACTGAGGTTGAGAGGTCTCGAAGATCAGTTACGGCGAAGAGAGCGAGAATTGGACTCACTGACCTTTGCGCGGGACCGCAAGCTCGCGGAGTTGGAGAGGCAACGCGCTGAAGCGGTGACGGGTCCTCCTGGGGAGTATCTGCTCGACGATCGCATACGAGCGCGCCAGGAGGCCATACGGCTCGATTATGACGCGAAGATCTTTAAGGCGCAGCGCGATGTCTACAGGCTTCGGAGCGAGCTTTCGCGAGAGCAATGACTGCGCGACATGGACATGGGATTCTCGCCGGACGCTTACGATAGGGCATTTGCGCTTGGGATCGAACCCGTTCGATCGGCAGGAGCTGACCAAGAGCGTTAGTAGGTCTGACACGCCTGAATGGGGCCTCTCGACAGGCCGGCCCAGTGATGCCGAGGAAGACTCCAAGGCACCCGCGATGAACTGTAGATGCTGCCTTATACGACGATCACGGAGTTCGACCCAACACCGGCGGCAGTGGCACTCAACGGCATCGCGTAGCAGCTCGACCAGATCCTAGCGGTGACGACCGCCGGCCGGCGATCGCTACGCAGCAGCCGGCCCCGAGTGGGGGACGAGCGACTGCCAGAGACTACGAGGCCGCCCAGGAGGCGGCCTTTTCGTGGGAGTGGATAAAGACCGCTCTTCGTGATCCCTGTAGCGCCCGCGGTTCCCTGGACACGTGGTTGAGGGCGAATCAGGCCGCCCCCGGCGTCATGCACGCCACGGCGTCGCTGCGCGCAGTGTCGTGCGGCACTGAGCTGAGCATCGAGCAAGATGGCATACTGGAAGCTATACCGCTTGAGGCGTGCTATCTCGGTTGACAGGACTCGCTCACGTTGCTAGCAAGACTGGTCGAAGCCGAAATCCGCGAGTAGTAAGGCCCGCCCGCCGGCGTTGCTTTCCGGCTGCACGCGGAGGCCAGTCGGGGGGTCGCGGATCGGTCGCGAGCGGTGACAATGGCGTTGCCGCGAGAGGCAGGGCGAGCACCAACGAGCGTCAGGCGACGCTCCCGAAGCTCGTGTCGCTGGCCATAGGCGGCGGCTTCAGTCCAGCGAGGCGGCAGCCCTGCGCAAGCGGCCCGCCGGGAAACAGCTGGTAGAGCCGCTTCAGGCCGCCTCGGGCGTGGAAGTGCTCTTCCAAGGCATCATGCACCTCGCGCATGCTGATGCCCGTGTCGGCATCGTGGCGAGCGAAATAGCCCTGCAACGCACGCACCGCTTCCCAGTGCTCCTTCGTCAGCCCAATCCCCTCCGCCTCGGCGACGGCCTCGGCGGTTGCCTGTGTCCAGTCCGGCGGCGCGGCCGGAAAGAGTGGATTCCGCGGCATTGCCCTGTCCCACTGGTTGATGTCGGTCGACGTATGCATCGCCTACTCCTCCTCATGGTCGAGTATTCTCAGCCTAGACGAGGCAGGCCGACCCATCAAGCCGCGGCAAGTGGTGTTTGTCACCGGCGTCGGCTCGGTTTCCCGGCTCGGCCCAGGAGGTCACACGGCATGCGACACGACGAGCACCATCGCTCGGAACGCATCGGCTGGCTCCGTGCCGCAGTGCTCGACGCCAACGACGACATCCTCTCCACGTCCAGCCTCATTCTGGGCGCGGTAGGATCCTGGGCGGAAAAGGACACGGTGATCGTCGCAGGGATCGCTGGCCTCGTGGCCGGCGCCTTGTCGATAGCGGCCGGCGAGTGTGTCTCGGTCAGCTCGCAAGCCGACACGCAGGACGCCGACATGGCCCGCGAACGGCATGAGCTTGCGACCAACGCAGCGCAGGAGCACGTCGAGCTGGCCGGTATCTGCGTCGCCCGCGGCCTCGAGCCCCTACGCGCCGACCAGGTTGCCGAGCAGTTGATGGCGCACGGCGCCCTCGCAGCCCATGCCCTCGACGAGCTCGGCATCTCCGAGCTGCAACGCGCACGACTGCCCCAGGCCGCGCTCGCTTCCGCCGCTACGTTCGCCATCGGCGCCGCCCTGCCGCTCTTCGCGGACGAGCCCCTGCGGGTAACGGCCGACCCTATCCTCGTCTCGCAGGCTATCCTCAATCTGGAACGCAACGCGATCGACGCCACATCCACCGGCGCGCCCGACCGGCGTCAGGTCCGGATCGAGACCCGGCGGGCAGGTCGCGCCGCAGAGGTGATCGTCACGGACTCGGGACCGGCACTGTCGCCCGACGTGGCATCCCGCCTCTTCGAGGCCTTCGTCACGACCAGGCCGGACGGACTGGGCATAGGGCTGTCCATTGCGCGGTCCATCGTCGAAACGCACGGTTGTCAGCTGTGTCACGCCGAGGCGCCAGGCGGCGGCTGTACCTTCACTCTCACCCCGCCGGGGATCGATCCATGACTGGGAACGCTCAGCCGATGGTTCACGTGGTGGACGACGACGACTCGGTGCGCCGGTCACTGGTCAGCCTGCTCGAGGGGGTCGGGATCCCCGTCGCGACCTTCCCGTCGGCCGAGGTGTTCTTGAAGGCCCTGCGCGACGACACTCAGGGCTGCATACTGCTCGACGTACGCATGCCGGGCATGAGCGGCCTCCAGCTTCAGCAGGCGCTGCGCGAGCGCGACGTGACCATGCCGACCATCATCCTCACGGGGCACGCCGACGTGCCGATGGCCGTCAGCGCCATGAGTGCCGGCGCCGCCGGCTTCGTCGAGAAGCCCTTTCACCCCCAGGAGCTGCTCGATCGCATTCACGACTGTCTCGAGGCAGACAGTCGGCAGGCGGCGCTCCGGGCCGAGCGCCGGCAGGCCCGCGACGCGCTCGCCCGCCTGTCCAGCCGCGAGCAGGAGGTGCTGCGCCAGCTCGTCACCGGCAAGCCCAGCAAGCTGATCGCGTCCGCGCTCGGCATCAGCGAGAAGACGGTCGACGTGCACCGCTCCAACCTGATGCGCAAGACCGGCACGCGCTCCGTTGCGGAATTGATGCGTATCTGGTTCCTGATCCACCCCGTCGAGGAACAGATGGAACCGCCCTCCCCGCCACAAAGGATAGGGTAGGCGCCAATCCGCGAAGACCCAGAATCACTCGGTGAACGCCGCGTTGCAGTCGACGGCGGCCGGGACTCTGCCAACGGTTCCTGAACAGGGCGCGTGACCGACGCCGAGCCTGCCCCCGGGAGCACTCCTTCGCCACTTGAGCCGGAAGGCAGGCCGATGATCGGAGCCGCGCGACACCTCGAGCGCTCGCCAAGCGGCGTGACTCAGGGCCACAGGTGGAACAACCGCAGCGTTGTCGAGGGCTTGTGAGCCGCGCCGCGCCCGCGCGGAACTAGACTTCGTTGCAAGTCCGTAGCGGGTTCCGAACGCAATGTCCATGGAACGCAGGATCTATTTCGCATT
>Ga0208980_10001855_pt1 | contig 12808 bp, 9 predicted proteins | sample WetSurMetagenome_3_FD_187993 | JGI IMG/M metagenome (GOLD analysis project Ga0208980, IMG submission 187993) | Wetland microbial communities from Twitchell Island in the Sacramento Delta, sample from surface sediment Aug2011 Site A1 Bulk (version 2) | ecosystem: Environmental > Aquatic > Marine...
CACCGTAGACGCCGCTCACGGCCTCGAACGCGAAGCTGCCGGTGCCGGCGCCGGTGACGAGCGGGCAGGCGATGCCCGCCGAGGTGACGGCGGCGCGCGCCGCCGCGGCCGCAGCGGCGGCATGGCGGATGGCCGCCTCGCGCTGTGCGCAAGCGCGCAGATGCTGGGCCCCGCCGTGGTAGGCCTGCAGCCCGGCGAAGCGCAGGCCCGCGTGCGACACGACGAGGCGGGCCAGGCTGCCGGCGCGCGTCGGCTCGATGCCGCAGCGGCCCTGCCCGACGTCGACCTCGACGAAGACATCGATTGCGCTGCCGGCGGCCTGCACCGCGTTCGCCAGGCGGTCGATGCCGAGCGCCGAGTCGACCGCGATCGCCAGCCGGACGCGCAGCGCCAGATCCGCCACGCGCTCCAGCCTGTCGCCGGCGATCACCTCGTTGCTGATGTAGATGTCGTCGACGCCGCCCGCTGCCAGCGCCTCGGCTTCCGAGACCTTCTGCACGCACACGCCGACCGCGCCTGCGGCGATCTGCAGCCGCGCGATGTGCGCGCTCTTGTGGGTCTTCGCGTGCGGGCGCAAGCGCATGCCGTGGTCGCGCGCGAAGGCCGCCATGCGCCCGATGTTGCGCTCGAGCGCATCGAGGTCCAGCACGAGCGCCGGCGACTCGATCGCCTCGACCGCATCGCCCAGCTTCGCCGGCGGCGGCCTCATGCAGCGCTGCCGTCGGCCGCGGGGCTGATCGCGCCGCTGTCGTCTTCGTCCAGCGCGACGCCCTGGAGGTGCAGCGTGTCGCCCCAGCCGACGAGCGAGAAGCCGGTGGCGCTGTAGAGCAGGCGGTTGATGCTGGCGTTGCCCAGATGCCAGGTGCGTGGCGCCTGCAGATCGATGCGCGTCGCGGCGCGGTACAGGCAATCGAGGACGCCGCCGTGGGCGACGAGGGCGATGGTCTCGCCGGGATGTCGCGCCGCCAGGCGCGTCGCGCAGGCGACGCTGCGGGCGTCGAAGCGCTCCAGCGTCTCGCCGCCCTCGGGACCGTAGCCGATGTCGCGCTGGCGCAGCCGTCGCGCCCCTTGCGGCCACAGGTGTTCGATGTCGGCGTAGGTGCTGCCTTCGAAGATGCCGAAGCCGCGCTCGCGCAGGCCGGCGTCGGTGACGAGCGCGACGCCGATCCGTTCGGCGACGGCCTGTGCCGTCTGCTGCGCGCGCAGCAGGTCGCTCGAGTACAGCGCCGTGATGCCGGCGTCGGTGAGCGCGCGCGCGAGCTGTTGCGCCTGGCGTCGACCGACCTCGTTGAGGGCGATGTCGAGTTGCCCCTGGATGCGCGTCGCCGCGTTCCAGGCGGTTTCGCCATGGCGGATCGCGATGACGCGAGTCGCGCTGCCCGGCATCAGACTCCCCAGACGATATCGACGCCCGCGGCTTGCGAACGCCGGATCATCTCGAGCAGCGGCCAGGCGCGCTGACGCAGCGAGACGGGGTCGCGCCGTGGCGCAGGAGCGGCCGCTGCGTCGGCGCCGGTCGCGTCCTCGGCCGGCGCCGCACGCCGCGCCTCGTCGTCGGCACGCACGGCGGCCTCGATGGCGGCGATGGCGGACGGCATGTCGGCGGTCTGGAGGATTCCCTGCGGCGCCGGATCGCGACCCAGGATGCGCATGATCCGGTCGCCGCCGGCGGCCAGCATGATCACGTCGCCTGCGGCCTTGGACCTGAACTTGTAGAGCATCGGGGTGCGATCAGCCGTCCGCGTAGATGTAGGAGCGCTCGAAGGGGTAGGCCGATTGTGCACCGCGCAGCGCGCCGTCGGCCACGTTGCCGCTGGGGCGCGAGACGAGCATCTGGTACAGGGAGATCCAGCCGTGCTCGAAGCTCATCGCGCTGCCCGCGAGGTACAGCCGGTAGGCGCGCACGACGCTGTCGCGCGTGACCTCGCGCGCCGGCACGAGCCGCGCTTCGAGGCCGTCGCTCCAGTCCCACAGCGTGCGCGCGTAATGCGGGCGCAGGTTCTCCACGTCGAGCGCTTCCAGCCCCGCTTCGCTCAGCACCTCGATCACGTGCGAGACATGCTCGAGCTCGCCGCCGGGAAAGATGTAGCGCTCGATGAAGTCGCCCATGCCCGCGCCGAGCTGCTCGTTGCGCGTCCCGCCCGCCGTGATGCCGTGGTTCATCAGCAGCCCGCCGGGGGCGAGCAGGCGCCGGACTTTCGCGAAGTACGCCGGCAGCATCGCGTGGCCGACATGCTCGACCATGCCGACCGAGGCAATCTTGTCGTAGGGTTCGTCCTCGGGCAGCTCGCGGTAGTCGCGCAACTCCATCGTGACCCGGCCGCGCAGACCGCGCTCGTCGATCAGGCGGTTGACATGCGCATGCTGGTTCTTCGACAGCGTGATGCCGCTTGCGCGCACGCCGTAGTGCTCGGCGGCCCACAGCAGCAGGGCGCCCCAGCCGGCGCCGATGTCGAGGAAACGCTCGCCCTCGCGCAACATCAGCTTGCGGCAGACGTGATCGAGCTTGGCCTGCTGGGCCTGCACCAGCGTCATCGAGGGCCTGCGGTAGTAGGCGCACGAGTAGACGCGCAGCGGGTCGAGCCAGAGAGCGTAGAAGTCGTCCGAGACGTCGTAGTGGAACTGCACCTGGCGCAGGTCGGCCTCGACGCGGTGCTGGGCGCGCGAGCGGTTCAGGCGCGCCACGCCGCGCCACCATGCGAGCGGGCCGCGGTCGGCGCGCACGCGCGTCGGATCGGCCGCGATCATCCTTGCCGCGACCGCCATCAGGTCGCGCACGCTGCCGTCGAAGTCGACGCGGCCCTCGACGTGGTCCTGCGCGACGCGGCCGATCTCACCGGTGGCGACATGCGCGAGGGCGGCAACGTCGTGCAGCCTCAGCGTCACCCGCGCCTGCGCTGCGCCGAAGCGTCGTCCGCCGGGCAGCACGACGGAGAGCATGCCGTCGAGGTTCGCGAGCTTGCGCTCGAGCAGGGCATGAAGGGGGTTCTTCGCAGGCACCGTGCGCACGATCGGGCGCCGGGTGAAGCGCCCGACGACAGGGGTTGCGGCAGAGTTCGGACTTTACGGACGAATGCGGCGGTCTGGCAAGACAGGTGCGCGCGCGCAACGCTGCATGGCCAGGAGCCCAGCCGGCTCAGAGCCTCTCAGGCGCTGACGAGGCGCATCGTCCGCTTCGCCGGGCGGGGCGCCGCGGCGGCGCAGGCGACGAAGCTCGGCGCGTCGAGTGCCGGCGCGAACAGGAAGCCCTGGAAGAGGTCGCAGCCGACGCCCTGCAGGAACTGGCGCTGCGCCTCGTTCTCGACGCCCTCGGCGATCACCTTGAGGTTCAGCGCCCGCCCCATGCTGACGATGGCCTGCACGATCGCGGCGTCACTCGCGTCGCCCGGCAGCCCGTCGACGAAGCTGCGGTCGATCTTGAGCTGGCCGATGGGGAAGCGCTTGAGGTAGCCGAGGCTCGAGTAGCCGGTGCCGAAATCATCGATCGACAGGCGCACGCCGATCCGGGCGAGCGCCTCGAGGCGGGCAAGCGCCTCCTGGGCGTCCTGGATCAGAATCGATTCGGTCAACTCGAGCTCGAGCGACTGCGGCGGCAGCCCCGACTCGCGCAGCGCCCGCGCGACGCTTTCGACGAAGTCGGGCTTGTTGAACTGAAGTGCCGAGACGTTGACCGCGACGACGATCTCGAGCCCGTGCACCCGCCAGCGCGCGGCCTGCCGAACCGCTTCGTCGAGCACCCACTCGCCGATCGCGACGATGAAGCCGCTCTCCTCGGCGACGGGGATGAATTCGGCCGGTCGCATCTCGCCCATCTCCGGGTCGTGCCAGCGCAACAGCGCTTCGGCGCCCACGACGCGCCCGCTCGCGAACTCGACCTGCGGCTGGTAGTGCAGCCGGAACCGTCCCTGGCCCAGCGCCTGGCGCATCGCGTGGTCGATGCGCATGCGCGAGCGCAGGTCGACGTCCTTGCGGGGCTGGTGGAATCGGTAGCCGGCGCGGCCGCCCTCCTTGACGCTGTACATCGCCTTGTCGGCGTGGCGCAGCAGTTCGTCCATGCTGGCGCCGTCCTCGGGGCACAGCGCGATGCCGATGCTGCAGGTGACGGTGAAGCTGAAGCCGTCGAGCACGAACGGACGCGCCATGGCCTCCATCACGCGCTGCGCCGTTGCTTCGGCGCCGGCGGCGGCGGACTGGTGCACGATCATCACGAATTCGTCGCCGCCCAGGCGGGCGACGGTGTCGACCTGGCGCAGGCATGACTTGATGCGCTCGCTGACGTCGACCAGCACGCGGTCGCCGAAGACGTGGCCGAGCGTGTCGTTGATATGCTTGAAGCGGTCGAGATCGAGGAACAACACGGCGAAGGGCGTCGCGTCGCGCTCGGCCATCGCCAGCGCGAACTCGATGCGATCGGTCAGCAGCCGTCGGTTCGGCAGCCCGGTCAGCGCGTCGGTGTGCGACAGCTGTTCGATGCGCTGATTGGCCTCCAGCCGCTCCGTGATGTCGCGGAACGAATAGACGCGGCCGATCGGCCGGCCCTGGCTGCATTGCGGCAGGGTCACACGCTCGATCACGCGCCCCGTCCGCAGGCTGAACACGTCGCTCGTCTGCAGCAGCGTGGCCTCTTCGATCGCGGCCAGCCGTTCGGCATAGGCAACGGGCTCGGCGACGCTGTCGTGCATCCATTCGCGCACCGCATCGTCGTCGCGCTGCGTCAGCAGCTTCTCGTCCAGCCCCCACAGCGCCGCGAAGCGCTGGTTGAAGGCGCTGATGTGGCCGGCGAGATCGGTGACGAGGATGCCGTCGGCCGTCGACTCGAGCGTTGCGCGCAACCCCGCGAGCAGCGTTGCGGCCTCCTGCTCGGCACGACATTCGGCGCTGCGATCGTGCAGGGCGACGACGTAGAAGTCATCGCAATTCCCGGACGCGGCGCCGGGCGTGATGCGGCTCACGCTGCGCGTGACCTGCAGCAGCGTGCCGTCGGCACGCTGCACCATGGTGTCGGAAGCGATGCCTTCGGAGAGTCCCGCAGCGACATCGGCCCAGAAACACAGATCCTGCGGCGTGGCGCTCAGCTCGACCATGCTGCGTCCGCGCAACTCGTCCTCGGGGATGCCCAGCAACCGCACGGCAGCGCCGTTGGCCGCCAGCACGCGCAGCTCGGCGGCGTCGACGAGCCAGACCGCTTCGGGCAGGGCTTCGATGAGCGCCGTCAGCGGACCGCCCGGCGTTGCCGGCGCGCGCGCCAGCGCGGGGGATCTCACCCGATGGCCTCCGCCGCGAGCTCGTGCGCCGGTTCGAAGAAGTAGGCCATGCGCGGGCGCGGCGAGAGGTACTCGAGCGCGGCGCGGGGCAACGCGAGCGGCTTCAGGCTGCGGCGGATGCCGAGCCGGGGCTCGGCTTCGAGGTCGAGCAGCAGTGCATCCTTGGCGGCGACGGCGGCGTCGTGAACCAGCACGCGCGGCTTGAGCGGGCGGTTCGAGTTGACGGCGACCACGATCGCGAAGCGCTCGTCGGTCAGCTGCACCGCCGAGCCCGGCGGGTACACGCCCATCATCTTGATGAACGCGCCCATGATCGCCGCGTCGAACTTCGTCTTGCCCTGTGCGAACAGCAGCGACAGCGACTCGTGCGGCGTCAACGCGCGCGACGGCACGTTCGGGTTGCACAGGTTGTCGTAGCGGTTCACGAGCGCGACGATGCGCGCCCCGACGGTCATTCGATCGCTCGACAGGCGAAGCGGAAAGCCGGTGCCGTCGGCGTGCTCGTGGTGTTGTTCGACGACGCGCTGCGCGCCCTCGCTCAGGCCCATCCGGCGCGCATGCGAGGCGCCGTGCGCCACGTGCTCCTGGTAGTACAGCGCCTCGGAAGGCGAGAAGTGATCCTCGCGGTGGCGCAAGCGCTCGGGCAGGTCGAGCTTGCCGACGTCGTGCAACATGGCGCCGACGCCCAGGTCCTGCATGTCCTCCTGGCTGAGGCCGAAGGTCTTGCCCAGCAGCAGCGAAAGAACGGTCACGTTGACGGCGTGCGCGGAGGCCTTGTCGCCGGCGACTTCGCTCAGCAGCCGGATGCAGGATTCGCCCTGGCCCAGCATCTTCTCGACGAGCGCGCGCGACAGCGCCTCCGACTGCTCGCGCGCGACGCGTGGCCGGTTCATGACCATCTCGGTCAGCGTCTTGCAGGCGAGGTTGGCCTCGACGAACTGCTGCTGGCACCGCTGCAGCGCGTCGCGCTGCGCAGCGAGCGCAACGCGCTGCCTGCGTTCGACAACCGACTCTCGCCCTGCCGACGGGGCACCGGCCGACGCCTCGGCAACCGTCGCCGCGGCGCCCGCAGCAGACAGGGCGACCGCGTCGGAACCGGGATCGGGTCGCGCGGCGCGTTGCTCGGGGGTCGCGAAGCTGCCGGTCGGTGTCTCGAGGTCGCTCTTGTCAGGGCTCCAGCGGACGCTCTTCAGGCCCAGCGAGCGGATCGTCGCGATCTGCTGCGGCGAGCTGATCTTGAAGTTGCTGAGCGGGAACGGATGCGCCAGCCAGCCTCCTTCGAGGTGGATGAACATGCCGATGCGCAGGTCGTCGACGGCGGCGAGATGTGGCGACGGTGCTTCTCTCATGGGCAGGCTCGAATGGGCTGGGTTGCCGCTCCGGGGCGGGCGGCCTCAGGTGGTCTTCGGCATGCCGCGGGCCCGACTTGAGGCGCCGGCGCCGTCGGCACCGCTGCGCGGGCATGCGTGACAATTGCACGCTCGACTGCGCGCTCCGGAGAAACCATGACGCACGCCTTCATCTGCGACGCTATCCGCACCCCGTTCGGCCGCTACGCCGGCGCGCTGTCGTCGATCCGCACCGACGACCTCGCGGCGCTGCCGATCAAGGCCCTGGTGGCCCGCAACCCGGGCGTCGACTGGGCGGCGCTCGGCGACGTCCTCTACGGCTGCGCGAATCAGGCCGGCGAGGACAACCGCAACGTTGCCCGCATGGCCGGCCTGCTGGCCGGGCTGCCGACGGAGGTGCCGGGCGCGACGATCAACCGCCTGTGCGGTTCCGGGCTCGACGCGTTGGGCAGCGCGGCGCGCGCCATCCGTTGCGGCGAGGCGCGGCTGATGATCGCCGGCGGCGTCGAGAGCATGAGTCGCGCGCCGTTCGTCAGCCCCAAGGCCGAGAGCGCGTTCAGCCGCAGCAATGCCGTCTACGACACGACGATCGGCTGGCGCTTCGTCAACCGCCTGATGAAGGAGCGCTACGGAGTCGACTCGATGCCCGAGACGGCCGAGAACGTCGCCGCCGAGTTCGGCATCGGGCGCGAGGCGCAGGACCGCATGGCGCTCGCGTCGCAGACCAAGGCCGTCGCGGCGCAGCGTGCCGGTTACTTCGAGGCCGAGATCGCGCCGGTGACGATCGCGCAGAAGAAGGGCGACCCGGTCGTCGTCGCCGCCGACGAGCATCCGCGCGCGACCTCGCTCGAAGCCCTGGCGAAGCTCAAGGGCATCGTCAAACCCGACGGCACGGTGACGGCGGGCAACGCCTCGGGCGTGAACGACGGGGCCTGCGCGCTCCTGCTGGCGAGCGAAGCGGCCGCCGCCGAGCACGGCCTGACGCCGCGCGCGCGCGTCGTCGGCATGGCCGTGGCCGGCGTGCCGCCGCGCATCATGGGCATCGGCCCGGCCCCGGCGACGCGCAAGGTGCTTGCCCTCACGGGCCTGACCCTCGCGCAGATCGATGTCATCGAGCTCAACGAAGCCTTCGCCGCGCAGGGCCTCGCGGTGCTGCGCGACCTCGGCATCGCCGACGACGACCCGCGCGTGAATCCGAACGGCGGCGCGATCGCGCTCGGCCATCCGCTCGGGGCGAGCGGCGCGCGGCTCGCGACGACGGCCGTCAACCAGCTGCAGCGCAGCGGCGGGCGCTACGCGCTGTGCACGATGTGCATCGGCGTCGGGCAGGGCATCGCGCTCGTCCTAGAGCGGGTCTGAGGGCAGGTCGGCCGGTGCGGCGTCGCCCTTGGCGGCGGCGCGCTGGAACTGGCGGACGATCAGCTGGCGCATCCAGCGGTTCGCGCGGTCACGGTGGTATCGGGTGTGCCAGTACAGCGAGATCTCGATCGGCGGCAAGGCGATGGGGTGGTCGCAATAGGCCAGGTCGAAGTGCTTCACGCTGCGCTGCGCAAAGGCCTCGGGCACGGTGGCCACCAGGTCGGTGGCCACCAGCACGTCGGCCAGCGCCACGTAATGCGGCACGCGCAGGCGCACGAAGCGGTTCAGCCCGCTGCGTTCCACCAGCTTTTCCGCGGCGCCGTGTCCCGTGCCCGCCGACACCACCACCGCATGCTGGCAGGCCTCGTAGACGGCTGGGTCTGCGGGCCGGTCGGCCAGCGCGTGGCCACGGCGGTACAGGCACACGTAGCGCTGCGTGAAGAGCACGCGGCGGTGAAAGCCCGTCACCAGGTCGGGCAGGAAACCCAGCGCCAGGTCGACGTGGCCGGCCTCCATCTCGAACTGCAGGTTCACCGCCGTGCCGCGCACCGTGCTGATGGACAGCCGGGGCGCCGCCGCTTCCAGCGCCGCCACCAGCCGCGGCAGGAAGTGAAATTCGCCGATGTCGGTCATCGCCAGCGCGAACTGGCGCGTGGCCGTGGCCGCTTCGAAACTGGCCTGCGTGGCCAGGGTGTGGCGGATGTCGGCCAGCGAGCGGCCCAAAGGCCCGGCGATGCGCTCGGCCAGCGGCGTGGGCTGCATGCCGCGCGGTGTGCGCACGAAGAGCTCGTCGTTCATCGTCTTGCGCAGCCGCGCCAGCGCCGCGCTCACCGTGGGTTGCGACAGGCCGAGGTTGTGCGCCGTGAGCGAGACCTTGCGGTCCTGGTAGAGCTGGTTGAAGACCACCAGCAGGTTGAGGTCGGGCGCTTGCACGGCTGCATTCTGCGCGCCGCCGCGCTGCCGTATGTCGAATCGTCGATGGCGGCTATTTGCATTCTTTGTCGCCAGCGGGCGGCATTGGGCCTACATTGCCCCGGCGCACTCGCGGCGCAGCGCAAGCGCCGCGAAGACGATCAGGAGGCGAACATGCTCGAGGGCTACACACCCTGGCCGCCCGAGGCCGCGGCGCGCTACCGCGCCCTGGGGCTGTGGGAAGGCCGCACCATCGCCGAGATGGTGGCTGCGAGCGCGGCGGCGCGTCCCGGCAAGATCGCCGTCATCGACGGCGAACGGCAACTCAGCTACGCGCAGCTGGTGGCCGGCATCGATCGCCTGGCCGCGCGCCTGCGGCGCGAAGGCCTGGTTGCCGGCGACCGCGTGGTGATGCAGTTGCCGAACTCGCTGGAATTCGTGCTGACCTATCTGGCACTGACGCGCCTGGGCGCCATCCCGGTGATGGCGCTGCGCGCCCACCGCGAAACGGAGATCACGCACTTCGTGCGCTCCTCGGGCGCCGTCGCCTGCATGGTGCCTGGGGTGCTGCAGCGCTTCGACCACCGCGCCATGGCCCAGGCCGTGGCCGCGCAGTGCCCGACGCTGAAGACGGTGTTCGTGCTCGGCGAGCCCTTGCAGGGGCAGCGCGCGCTGCAACCGCTGGTCGACGAGCCCCTGGATCCGCTCGCCGTCGCGGCCGAACTGGCCGATGTGCGAGCTGACCCGACCGAGGTCACGACGCTGCTGCTGTCGGGCGGCACCACGTCGCTGTCCAAACTGATCCCGCGTACTCACGACGACTACCTGCTCAATGCCCGCGCCTGTGCTCGCGTCGCCGGCTTCGACGAACACACGGTGCTGCTGGCCGTATTGCCGCTGGGCCACAACTACAGTCTGGCATCGCCCGGCATGCTGGGAGCGTTCTGCCATGGCGGCCAGATCGTGGTGGCACCTGCCATGGACGCCGAGACGGTCTTCCCGCTGGTGCAGCGCCACCGCGTCACGGTGATCCCGGCGGCCGTGCCCCTGATCACCGCCTGGCTCGACTCGCCCGTGGCGGCGGCCTGCGACCTGTCGTCGCTGCGCGTGATGCAAAACGGCGGCGCGCGGCTCGGGCCCGAACTGCGGCGCCGCGTGCGCGAGCGCTTCGGTTGCGTGCCACAGGAAATCTACGGCACCGCCGAGGGCCTGATCAACATGACGCGGCTGGACGACCCCGACGAGTTGCTGCTGGAAAGCTCGGGCGCGCCCGTGTGCGACGCCGACGAGATCAAGGTGCTGGCCGAGGACGGCCGCGAAGTCAGCGACGGCGAGCCCGGCGAACTGGTGACGCGCGGGCCCTACACCATCTGCGGCTATTACCGCGCGGCGCAAAGGAACCTCGACGCCTTCACGGTCGACGGCTTCTACCGCATGGGAGACATCGTGCGCAAGCGCGGCCGCTACGTCTGGGCCGAGGGGCGCAAGAACGACCTCATCAACCGCGGTGGCGAGAAAATCTCGTGCGAGGAAGTCGAGAACCTGATCTTCAAGCACCCGGCCGTACACCATGTGGCGCTGGTCGCCATGCCCGACCCGGTGTTCGGCGAAAAGGCCTGCGCCTTCGTCGCCCTCCGGCCCGGCATGACACTGGACCTGGACGAACTGATCGCCTTTCTCAAGCAGCAGCGCGTGGCCAGCTTCAAGCTGCCGGAGCGTCTGGAGCTGGTCGACAAGCTGCCCACCAGCCTCGTGGGCAAGGTGCTGAAGCGGCAACTGCGCGAGGCCATCGTCGCCAAGATCGCCGGTGAAGGCACCCCCGGATGAAGATCAGGATCATCGGAGCCGGCCCGGCCGGTCTGTACTTTGCCGCGCTGATGAAGCGCAGCCAACCTGCACACGACATCGTTCTGGTGGAACGCGGCCCGCGCGATGCGACCTGGGGCTTTGGCGTCGTGTTTTCGGACCGTGCGCTGGAATTCCTGCGCGCCGACGACGAAGACCTGTACCGCACGCTGACGCCGCACTTCGAAAGCTGGCCCGAGATTGCCATCCGGCACAACGACACGCGCGTGCCCGTGGCCGGCAACGGTTTCTCGTCGATCGGCCGGCTGGAACTGCTGAGCCTGCTGTATGCGCACGTCGAAGGCCTGGGCGTGCCCATCCGCTTTCGCACCGAAGTGACCTCGCTGGCCGAGCTCGGCGATGCCGACCTGGTGGTGGGCGCCAACGGCGCATCGTCCTGGCTGCGCACCGAAAACGAGGCGAAGTTCGGCACCCGCATCGACTGGCGGCCCAACCGTTTCATCTGGTACGGCACGACCCAGGCGTTCAACAGCCTGACGCTGACCTTTCGCGAGACTGCGCACGGCGTGTTCTGCGCGCACCACTACCGCTACCACCCCGACCGCAGCACCTTCCTGGTGGAGGTGACGGACGCCACCTGGCGGCGCGCCGGCTTCGAGCACATGGACGAGACCCGGACCATTGCCGAATGCGAACGCGTGTTCGCGCCCGACCTGCAAGGTCACCCGATCCTGTCCAACCGCTCGGCCTGGCGTCAGTTCCCGGCGGTGTGGAACGAGCGCTGGAGCTTCGGCAACGTGGTGCTGCTGGGCGACGCGCTGCGCACCGCGCATTTTTCGATCGGCTCGGGCACGCGGCTGGCGATGGAAGACGCGCTCGCGCTGTACAAGGCCTTCCAGGCCTGCGGCGACGATGTGCCGGCGGCGTTGGCGCGCTTCCAGGCCGAGCGGCTGCCGCCGATGAAGAAGATCTGGGACGCCGCCAACACCAGCCTGCGCTGGTACGAGCGCATGGACGAGCTGGTGCCCGCGCTGACGCCGGTCGAGCTGGCCTACAGCTACATGACGCGCACCGGCCGTGTCGACCACGCCGAGGTGCGCCGGCGCGACCCCGAGCTGGCGCGGGCCTACGAGGCGCTGCACGCCGACCGGATCTGACGCCATTCCCGATCAACCACCAGGAGACCACCCCATGCAACCCGGCGTCGCCAAGCTCCCGCATCTGTTCCAGCCCGGCCGCTTCGGCCGCTTCGAGATCAAGAACCGCGTCAAGTACGGTGCCTGCTGCGTGTCCAACTACAACACGCGCGACGGCTTCATCACCGAACGCGAGATCGCGCGCATGAAGGTCATCGCGCGCACCGGCTGCGGCATCGTCACCAACCAGGGCGCCTACCCCGACCCGCTGGGCGAGGGCAAGGCCTACTTCCGCCAGGTGGCGATCTTCGACGACAGGTTCCTGCCGCAGTTCGAGCGCATCGCGCAGGACATCAAGGCGCAGGGTGCGATGGCGATCCAGCAGATCCTGCACGCCGGGCGCTATGGTGGCATCGACCTGGGGTACTGCGTCCAGCCCTCCGACGTGCCGCAGACGCTGCCGCACTTCCGTCCGCCCAAGGTGATGACGAAGGAAGAGATCGCCGACTGCATCCGTCAGCACGCCGAGGCGGCCCGGCGGGCCGTCCGCGCAGGCTTCGACGGCACGGAGGTGACCAGTTTCATGGGCTACCTGCTGGCCAACTTCAACTCGCGCTTCACCAACCAGCGCACCGACGAATACGGCGGGTCCACCGAGAACCGCGGCCGCTTCATGCGCGAGCTGATCGACGGCATCAAGCAGGCAACCCCGGAGCATCCGCTGGTCGTGCGCCTGAACGGCGCCGAGCTGATGGACAAGTGGGGCGGCAACACCGAAGACGAGTGCTTCGAGCTGATGCAGCAGGCCGTGGACGTGGGCGTGGACATGATCAGCGTCACCGTCGGCTGGCAGGAAGCGCCCGAGTCGTCCATCGGCCGCGACATCCCGCCCGGCTACTGGAACTACCTGTCGGAGCGCGCCAAGAGGATGTTCCCGAACACGCTCATCACCTTCGGCAACCGCCTGCCCGACCCGCGCATG
>Ga0208980_10001856_pt1 | contig 12801 bp, 9 predicted proteins | sample WetSurMetagenome_3_FD_187993 | JGI IMG/M metagenome (GOLD analysis project Ga0208980, IMG submission 187993) | Wetland microbial communities from Twitchell Island in the Sacramento Delta, sample from surface sediment Aug2011 Site A1 Bulk (version 2) | ecosystem: Environmental > Aquatic > Marine...
CTCGCGTACGACGGACAAGGCCATCAACAGCGGCGGATTTTTTTTGGTGATCCTCCTCCATTTCCTCGCACTGGATATGTCCCTGACCCAGTTGGTTTGGGCCCTCATGGCCATCAATGGAATTTCCAGCGGGCTTTGCCTGTATTATGGCTGGGATGGCACGAAACACCTCGGACGGGCAAGCAGGCATGCCAACAGGGCATTGCTTGGCTTTGGGAAATACACTACATTTACGCTGATCGGCACAAACCTGCTCAGGAGTGCCGATACATTGATCATAAGCCTGAGCCCTCTCGGGACCGCAGCGGTTGCTTTGTACAGCATCCCCCTTAAACTCACCGAATTGCAGCAAATTCCCCTGAGGAGTTTCGTCGCCACTGCTTTCCCGAAGATGTCCAAAGCCAGTATCCAGGGGAATGTGGAGGATGTCAGAAGGCTTTTTTATACGTATTCGGGCGCACTGAGCTATCTTTTCATATTCATAAGCATGGTTACTTTTATCTTTGCGGAATTCTTTGTGTTGCTCCTGGGTGGCAGGGAATACCTTGGGGTGGACCCCGTAACGGGATTCAATGCTGTGAATATCGTAAGGATCTTTTCCATTTACGGACTGTTGCTTCCTGTCGACCGAATGACCGGTATTGGCCTGGACAGCATCAATAAGCCCAATATCAATGCCATTAAAGTCTTATTCATGGTCGTGGCCAATATTATTGGCGACCTGGTTGCGGTTTTCATATTTAAATCGCTGGCACTGGTAGCTGCAGGATCAATAGTATTCACGATCATGGGTATCTGGATCGGTTTCCATTTCCTGGATAAAGAAATTCAGTTGAATTCAAGGCATATTCTTCAAAGTGGACTTGAGTTCTATAAGTTATTGTTTAACAGGATAAAAAGACAGATTATTCACGAAGTAATTTAATGGAAACCGATGATCAGAAAACATTATATGGAGAATGAAGGCGTCGTAAACCCATTTGACAGGGTATCGGGTGCCGACCGGTTAAAGTCGCCCTATTTCGTGGTTTTGCTGGCCGGTCTGCTAACCTTCTCCGCATGGATCATGAGCGTGACAGGGCTAATCGGCAGCCTGGGGATCGTCGCATTGCCATTCATCTTTGTGTTTGCTTATATCGTCATTCAAAAGCCAGTTATTGGTCTCTATACAAGTTTAATTTTCGGATTTATATTGCTCGGATTGGGCCGTTACGTGGGTGACATCCCCATCGGACTTGCCATGGATGGTATTCTGATAGTTACATACATTGCAGTTTTCTTCAACAGGTTCAGGGAAAGGATTAACTGGACACCGGCCAAAAGAGACGTGACGCTGCTGGCTGGCATCTGGTTTGCATATACTGTATTTCAACTTGTCAATCCTGAGGCCAGGAGTTTCTCCGCATGGTTCTCAGGCAGGGGGCTGGGGCTGTATATGATGCTGATCATTCCCCTTACGCTGCTGCTGGTTGATTCGACGCGTAAGCTTGACATGATCTTCCTGATCTGGGGCATCTTTTCCATACTGGTGTCGATTAAGGGCATCATGCAGGTCAAATTTGGAGTAGATCCCTGGGAAAGGGCATGGTTGGACGCCGGAAATGCCAAGACCCACATCTTGTTCGGCAAGCTCAGGGCTTTCTCTTTTCTCAGTGACGCAGGCCAATTTGGTGCCAACCAGGGATTCTCCGGATTAGTTGCCTTGATCGTATCATTGTCGCAGAAAAAATGGTACAAAAGAATATTTTTCCTGCTGGTTGCCGGTTTAGCATTTTACGGCCTGGTGATCTCCGGCACCAGGGGGGCACTGAGCGTTCCCATTGCAGGATTTGCCCTATTCATCCTTTTGAGGAAAAACAAACTGATGTTAATATCCGGTTTCATTGTCCTGGCATCATTGTTTGTATTTTTCAAGTACACCACTATTGGCCAGGGAAACGCAGAGATCCGGAGAATGAGGACTGCCTTTGACCCGAAAGACGCCTCCCTGCAGGTAAGACTTGAGAATCAGAAAAAGCTTAAAGCCTATTTGGCCACCAGGCCTTTTGGAGGCGGCATCGGGCATGCAGGCGTGAAGGCCCAACGATACCTTCCGTATGCATATTTATCCAGCATACCGACAGACAGCGGGTATGTTCTTATATGGGCCGAAACAGGGATCGTCGGATTAATCCTTTACCTTGGCGTCTTATTCTATGTCATTATTAAAGCTTCATACAGGATCATGTTCAGGATCAAAGACTCAGTCCTGAAGTTGAAATTTGCGGCCCTGGCTTCCGGCATGTTTGGAATCGTTGTGGCCAATTACGGTAATGCCGTGCTCAGCCAGATGCCCACAAGCATACTCATTTATGTTTCTATGGCCCTGTTGATGAATATGGATGCATTTGAAAAGAAGGATGATGCGGTTGATATCCATAAAAAAGTCTCTTCTTTATAAAATAGTCTCATATTGAGACTATTCTCATTTTTAGTATTTTCCACAAGAATTTATTAATCAATCAATTAGCATATTAATTTTGATTTGGCACGGTTATTCTATGTCATTGATCAGATAAGAATATACAACATTAACAATAAATAAAACCTGCATGAAGAAAATCTTAGTTACCGGAGGCACCGGATTCATTGGTTCCCATACGGTTGTTGAACTGCAGCAAAATGGATACGAGGTGGTCATCGCCGATAACCTCAGCAATTCAACGATTGAAGTGCTTGACAATATTGCCGGGATCAGCGGGATCAAGCCTGCCTTTGAACAGATCGACCTGTCGGACCAGGCAACAACGGCCGACTTTTTTAACCGGAACGAGGGCATCCAGGGTATTATTCATTTTGCGGCATACAAAGCCGTCGGTGAATCTATGGAAAAACCTGTCGAATATTACAGGAATAACTTGGTCTCCCTGATTAACCTTCTTGACTCGATGAAAACCCATCATATCCGGGATATTGTTTTCAGTTCATCCTGCACGGTTTACGGGCAGCCTGATGAATTGCCCGTGACCGAAGCCGCCCCGATCAAACCGGCATGGTCGCCTTATGGCAACACAAAGCAAATGGGTGAGGATATTCTCCGGTTTACCTCATCATTGTTGGATATCAGGGCAATCGCTCTCCGGTATTTCAACCCGATCGGTGCACATGAATCAGCTTTGATCGGGGAATTACCGTTGGGCGTTCCGAATAACCTCGTCCCGTTCATCACCCAGACGGCAATTGGGATACGCCAGTGCCTCAGTGTCTTCGGTGAGGATTACAATACCCCTGACGGCACTGCGATCCGTGATTATATCCATGTGGTGGACATTGCCAGGGCTCATGTCGTAGCGCTGGATCGAATGATCAATGAAAAGAGCAAATCGAATTTCGAAATATTTAACCTGGGAACAGGTAAAGGCTTTACAGTGCTTGAGGTAATCCAATCATTTGAGAGGGTAACCGGTGAAAAATTGAATTACAAAATTGTACCGCGACGTCCGGGAGATGTCGAAAAAGTATGGGCAGATACCGGCTATGCCAATAGAGAGCTCGGCTGGGAAGCTGAAAAAAGCCTGGATGATATGATGGCTTCGGCATGGAACTGGGAAAAAGCCCTCGCTTCAGAAATAACCCAAAGGCTGGTACTGGAAACATCTGTTCTCTAAAAAAGGACTTAAGTCTAAAGAATCATCAAAAAAGAAACCACAATGAAAGGAAGAGATTTCATCATCACCGGGTTGCAATCCTGGGACATACCGATCGGCTCAAATGCCATTGACATTGCCAGGGAAATTGCTTCGGACAACCGGGTCATTTATGTCAACAGTCCGCTGGATCAAATGACCATTTACAGGAACGAAGGCAAACCTGAAACACTCCACAGGATGGATGTCATTAAAAAGAGAAAGAATCCCCTGAGGAAAATATCTGATCATCTCTGGGTGCTTGATTTTCCATTTTCTATCTGGTCGGTTAACGGACTGCCGGATGGTTTCGTGTTCGATTATTTTAACAGGCAGAATAATAAAAAAATGTTCTCATATGTCAGAAAAATCGCGGATGAACTGAATTTTAAGGATTATATCCATTTTATAGATAATGACATCTATCGCAGTTATTATTCGAAAGAATATCTTAACCCAAGACTTTCCGTTTATTATCGGAGGGACAACCTTCAGCCGTTCAGTTACTGGAAGAAACATGCAGGCAGGCTGGAGCCCCGCCTGATTGGAAAAAGCGACCTCATCGTTTGCAATTCACCCCAGCTGGCAGAATTTGCGCGTTCCATCAATTCCAACACCTACGACGTAGGCCAGGGGGTTGATCTAAGCGCCTTTAATCCGGATTCAACCTATTCGGCCCCTCGTGAGTTTTATTCAATACCGGGGCCAAGAATAGGTTATATCGGAGATATCAACAGCCTGCGCCTGGATGCTGACCTGATCTATGGACTTGCTTCCAGGAAGCCGGACTATTCATTTGTCATGATAGGCGGCGAAGACAAAGTATTTGCCTCCCATGCGCTCCATAACCTGAAGAATGTTTTTTTCCTGGGAAGCATTCCCAAACATACCGTTCCGACTTATATGGCGGCATTGGATGTCTGTCTGAATCCCCAGGTACTGAATGAAATCACGAATGGCAATTATCCAAGGAAAGTGGACGAATACCTGGCGCTCGGAAAACCCGTTGTTGCCACAAAAACTGCAACGATGGAACTATTTAAAGAGCATGTTTATCTCTGTGAAACTATAGGCGATTACGAGGAAGCCGTTGAAAAGGCGCTCCTGGAAACAACCGGGGTAAAAGTGCAGCAGCGTATCGTGTTTGCCCGTTCACACAGCTGGAGAAACAATGTGGATCATATTTACAAACATATTCTGGCAAACCTCAATTAAAATCAACCATCAATGTATTACAGGAATATTTCAGATCTGAATAAAATAATTCTCAAAAGGTTGAGCATCCTGCCACGTGACTTCGACCTGATCGTAGGTGTCCCGCGAAGCGGCATGCTCCCTGCCAACCTGCTGGCACTATATCTTAATAAGCCTTACACGGACATCCATTCTTTTTTAAATGGCCACATCTACAAAGCGGGTGCCCGGGGCCAGTTTTTCGATATTAAGGAATTCAAAAAAGTCCTGGTAGTTGACGACAGCATTGCTTCCGGATCGGCCATGGAGGAATGTAAAGAAAGTTTAAAGCACCTGGCATCAGATTTCTCCTTCTCCTTCTGCGCTATATATGTCATACCGGGCAAGGAAAAAATGGTCGATTACTATTTTGAAGTTGTCCCGCTGCCGAGGTATTTCCAGTGGAACATCCTGAATCATACGTCACTGGAAAAAGCCTGTTTCGATATTGACGGGGTGCTTTGCGCCGACCCTTCCCCTGAGCAGAATGATGACGGCGAAAAGTACCTGGATTTTATCCTGAATGCCCCCGCCCTTTTTATACCGGGCAGCAAAATAGGGACCATTGTAACATCCCGGCTTGAAAAATACCGGAAAGAAACAGAGACCTGGCTTAAGGCTAATCATGTGAAGTACAACGAACTCGTAATGCTTGACCTGCCGGATATGGAATCCCGCCAGAAGTTGAATAACCATGCTGAACACAAAGCCAAGGCCTACCTGTCGAAACCGTATGTTCTTTTCGTGGAAAGCTCCTTGGAACAGGCACAGGAAATTAACAGGATGGCTAAGAAACCCGTCCTCTGCACGGAGAATTTCGAAATGATCTTCGAGTCCGAATCGCTCTTCTATAATATAAAGAGTGGCAAATACCTTCCTTTCCTCCGCAAATATGCCCTGAAAACCAGGAATAGGATCCGCGCAATAAAACAGCACTAAGAAATCAGTACCCGTATGTTTATATTCAATGTTATACAGCTGGTGATCATCATTTTACTTGCACTGGCAGCATTTTACATCTTCATCTTTTCAATTGCTGGTCTATTTTACAGGCAACGTCCCAATACTGTTATAAGCCGCCATCGGAAAATTGCGGTCCTGGTACCCGGATATAAAGAAGATGAGGTCATTGTGGATGTGGCAAAGGAAGCCTTAAATCAGGATTATCCTGCCGGTCTGTTTGAAGTCGTGATCATCGCCGATTCTTTTAAGCCCGCAACACTTGATAAACTAAGAGCTTTACCGGTCACTCTTATAGAGGTTTCCTTCGATAAAAGCACAAAAGCCAAGGCCCTAAATAAGGCCATGGAAAAATTGCAAAGTGACTTCGATATTGCCGTGGTGCTGGATGCGGATAATATAATGGCAGAAGGTTTCCTATCCAAAATAAATGCCGCCTTCGAAAAGGATCATATGGCCGTACAGGGCCACCGTAGCGCTAAAAACATGAATACCCCCCTGGCTGTTCTCGATGCTATCAGTGAAGAGATCAATAATCACATCTTCCGCAAAGGCCATCGTGTTTTCGGATTTTCGTCGGCCATCATTGGTTCAGGAATGGCATTCAGGTACGATTTCTTTAAGAAAATGATGCCAGGGGTAAAGGCTGTCGGTGGATTTGACAAAGAAATCGAGCTGAAGATGCTTAAAGAAGGACATAAAATTGAGTACCTCGACGATGCGATCGTTTTTGACGAAAAAGTCCATAAGGAAGAAGTATTCAGCAACCAGCGCCGTCGCTGGCTATCGGCCCAGTTCCATTATTTCCGGAAGGACTTCCTGAGTTCTGTAAAACACCTGGTTAAGGAAGGTAATGTCGATTATTTTGATAAAGCCGTCCAGTTCATCCAACCGCCAAGGATATTGTTGCTTGGGATATTGCTGATCCCTGGAACTGTTTTTATCATGTTCAACCTGTTATTGCACAACATTCCTTTCGCCATAACCTGGGCAGCATTGATAGTGTTATGCCTATCCTCATTTGCTTTTTCAATCCCTTCATCATTTTATAACAGGAAAACACTCCGGGCTATCCTTAGTTTGCCAAAAGGAATGCTTTTGATGTTTGGGTCATTGTTGAGGATCCGCGGGGCAAATAAGGAGTTCATCCATACAAGGCATTCGGCCATTAAGGCAGAACCGCAAAGGAAATAGTAACCATTGGAAATATTAAATATTGATTGCAATGAAAATCGGAATTGAAGGTCAGAGACTCTTTAGAAAAAAGAAACACGGAATGGATATGGTTGCGCTGGAAATGATCCGCAACCTCCAGCAGCTTGACCATGAAAATGAATACGTGGTATTCGTTAAACCGGATGTTGATGATGCCATATTATCCGAGACCGAGAATTTTAAAATAATCAAATTACCCGGAGGATTTTATCCGTTATGGGAACAGTTCGCGCTTCCAAGAGCCGCAAGGAAAGCCGGATGCCAGGTATTGCACTGCACCAGTAACACGGCGCCCTTATTCACAAAAATCCCGCAGGTGGTTACACTGCATGACATCATTTACATGGAAAGCAGTTACCTGAAGATACTCCGGAGAAGTGGCACTCTTTACCAGAAATTTGGAAATCTGTACCGACGGCTTGTCGTGCCGCGCATCGTTAAAAAAAGCCTGAAGATCATTACGGTTTCAAATTTTGAAAGGAATCGGATCGGGGATTACTTTGGAATGAAGGACAACAGTCGGCTGACCGCGGTTTATAACGGTGTCGGTGAACATTTCAAGCCGGTGAACAGCAGTGTTGAACTGGAGCGTGTCAGGGAAAAATATAACCTGCCTGCCCGCTACTTCTTCTTTCTTGGCAATACGGACCCTAAAAAAAATACGAAAGGAACATTAAAGGCTTATTCCGATTTTGTAAAACAAAAGGGCGATGAAATAAAGCTGGTGATGATTGATTTTGATCGGTCTGAACTTGAAAAACTTCTCGAAGAGATTGGGGATCCTTCTCTCATGAACAATATCAGGCTGACGGGCTATGTTGTAAACACCGACCTCCCGGCTATATACAGCCAATGTGAGGCATTCTTATACCCTTCCTTGCGTGAAAGCTTTGGGATACCCATCCTGGAGGCTATGGCGAGCGGTGCCCCGGTAATAACATCCAATACTTCATCCATGCCCGAAGTGGCTGGTGATGCGGCGCTTATCATTGATCCTTATAATCCTGAGGAGATAACTTCAGCCATGCTTCATTTACTGGATGATACTCAAATCAGGGAAAAACTTGTGAAGAAGGGTTTCGAACAGGCAGCAAAATTCTCCTGGAAATCTATGGCCCGGCAAGTCCTCGGGATTTATAATGAGATTCAGGCATCAGATAATTGATTCAATAAAACATTTAATAGAAAAAAGAAAATGGTTACTCTAAAGATAATTTTTTGGGCATTGTTATTCGTCATATTTTATGCCTATATAGGTTATGGGATCCTGTTATATGCCCTGGTAAAATTCAGGCGCATGGCCGGAATCAGCAAACCGGCCGTGGCGGATCCGGATTATGAGCCCGAGGTCACCCTGTTCATTGCTGCATATAATGAAAAGGATTATGTTGAAGCTAAAATCAAAAACTCCCGCGAACTTGACTATCCTCCGGAGAAGCTCAATATTTTGTGGGTGACAGATGGCTCGGATGACGGCACTCCCGAGGCGTTGAAAAAGCACGAAGGCATTGAAGTCCTGCATCTTCCGGAGCGCAACGGAAAGATCGGTGCTATGAACCGCGGGATGAAGTATGTCAGGACGCCGATAGTGGTTTTTTGCGATGCCAACACCATACTGGGGAAAGAGTCGATCCGAAGGATCGTAAAACTTTTTGGGGACCCCAGAGTGGGTTGTGTCTCAGGTGAAAAACGGATCCTGAGCAGGGATAAAGATGCTGCTGCCGGGGCAGGAGAGGGTTTGTACTGGAAATACGAATCCACTTTAAAGAAATGGGATGCTGAATTGTATTCAGTGGTTGGCGCTGCCGGAGAATTGTTTGCTATCCGCACAGAATTGTACCAGGAAGTAGAGAAGGACACTTTGCTGGATGATTTTATCATTTCCCTGAGAGTGGCCCAAAAAGGATACACCATCCAGTACGATCCTGAAGCATATGCCATGGAAGTTGCGTCCGCCAATGTAAAAGAAGAGCTTAAACGCAAGGTAAGGATTTCTGCGGGCGGGATCCAATCCGTTATCAGGTTAAAGTCACTTTTAAACTTTTTCAGATATGGTACTTTGTCGTTTCAATATATTTCGCACCGAGTCCTGCGGTGGACACTGGCCCCTTTGTTCCTTCTGCTATTAGTACCTATCGGATTCATCTTTGCCTACAATGAAGGGATTTCAAACTTAGGCTTTTACAGTACATTATTCTGGTTACAGGTTTTGTTCTATATGTTGGCACTCATGGGATGGTATTTCGAGAATAAAATGATCCGTGTAAAGTTACTTTTTGTGCCCTATTACTTTTTCATCATGAATTTATCTGTTTACCTGGGATTCAGGCGTTATATCAGAGGCTCACAATCTGTGAACTGGACCAGGGCAAAACGGGGAAGCTGATTTGCATGAAATGAATAATGCCTTGATTGCCTTTTGGTTTTAGCAGCAATTAAATCATTCGCCGGAAATATTCATAATTTATCTTACTTCAGCCGCCAAACCAAAATCTCCTCCTGGCCATTGTCAGAATAGGAATTGCCAACCATGAGGTAATAGTCATCCGCTATGTAATGGAAACCGGTAGGAACGGCCGGTAAATCATTTTCATCATCCCAAAGCTTGACCTGGCTTCCGTTCTCATCGATCTGCATGCAGAATGGGCTCCTTACCTTGTACCCTTTCCAATCTTCAAACCATAACAGTCCCGTCGTCATATAACCGCCGGGAATTGGCCATATCCATGACAGGTCAGTCCATTCGGTCGAAGGCATATCGTAATCCTTTTCCCAGATGACTGAATTGACCGGGGCCACCTTTGCGACCCTCAGTAAAGTGGTAGCACCCGGCTTGAGTTCACCGCTGATATACTGCCCGGCAGTAATCGAAAAATTGAAGTATTCCCGGCTGTCGTCGATGATCTGCTGGTTCACGATCTCGAGCGAAGTGTCGATCTCCATCAGGAATCCGGCGGAATTTTTTAAGCCGGTGAATTCCAGGTTGCCATTTCCGTTCATCCGCCAGTTCCATAAATTCATCAGATATTCGGAAGTATCCGCAAAAATTCTGGTCTTCAGGAGTTTTCCACCGGAGCTGATCTTTTTGCCTATCGGGTGGAAAAGGACCGGACCGAAACTGTTCTGTTCCTGGTTGATGACGAGGAAGGAATGATCGGACATTTCAGCCGTAGCCTCGAAATAGATCTGGTCATTGTCTGAAAACCGGTAGGTCCACAAGGAGTCCCCGTTATCATCGATCTTCATCAGGAAGCCCGGGTTGTAATAAAATGAAGTGGCAGCAGTAACCAGGAAACTGTGATCATACGTTTCCAGTATCTGAAGGCCTTCATTTCCAACGAAACTACCAAAGATATCGTAGGTCTTTTCCCAGATCTTATCCCCGACAAGGTCCGTTTTAATGATCAAAAGCTCAGCGTTGTTATCCCCGACAATATAAAGATAGCCATCCGAGCTGACCAGGCTGCAATGGCCTGCCTGGCCGGTTGATCCTTCGTAAAGAATATAAGGATCATCACCATCTTTACCGCAGCCGGAAAACAGGATGAAAAAAAAGGAGAGAGTATAAAGGGAAATTCGTAGTAAACGGATCATTGTAATGTACCGCGTTTAATTTTTAAAGATATTAAAATTATTCCGTGAATAATAAATTTATTATCATCGCTTTTTTCTACCACTTCATGACAACTTATTCATTTTTTACCCTAACTTTGATACACTATTTAATAATATTCACCCTAACTTTGTAACATGTTTAATCGGGATATTCTTAAGGAATTAGAGAACTGGTCAAAGAGAACCAACAGAAAACCACTTGTTCTAAGGGGAGCACGACAGGTTGGAAAGACTACTGCTGTCGATATGTTCGCCGGGCTATTTGACCAGTACCTCTATCTTAACCTGGAAAAAGAAGCTGACAATCATTATTTCAAGAGCTTTAAAAACTTTGAAGACCTTTTACAAGCATTGTTCCTGGGGAAAAACATGGTGCGATCCGGGAAAAGGACCCTTGTTTTTATTGATGAAATACAGGAATCGCCCGAAGCCATCCTGCAACTCCGGTATTTTTTAGAGTCTGCACCGGATCTTCACGTCATTGCGGCAGGTTCCAGATTATCTGCTTCATTCAATAAAAGCACCGGATTTCCTGTTGGCAGAGTGGAATATCTCACCATACACCCTGTTTCATTCCCTGAATTTTTAGGTGCAATCGGGGAGAATGAAGTCATGAAACAACTGATAAATATACCGGTCCCTGAATTCGCCCATGATAGACTCTTAAAATTATTTCACACATATACATTGACTGGGGGTATGCCTGAGGTGGTGGCAAATTACGCTTTGCACCGCGACCTTACTCTTCTCGGACCAATCTATGAATCTTTGCTTTCCTCTTTCATGGACGATTCAGAACGATTCGCCCGCAACCGTAACCAGGCACAAGTAATCCGGCATACTGTAAGATCGGTCTTTTCAGAAGCCGGTAAAAGGATAAAATTTGAGGGTTTCGGACAATCGAATTACCGGTCGCGAGAGATGGGAGAAACATTAAGGAAACTGGAAAACGCCTTCCTCATCCACCTGGTTTATCCCTCCACACAGCCAAGTCTTCCGGCATTGGTCGATAAACGTAAATCTCCCCGTTTACAGGTTTTAGATACCGGGCTTTTGAATTATTTTAATGGTTTGCTGGTAGATTTGATAGCGACAGATGATTTGAATAAAGTATACCAGGGAATCATTGCTGAGCATATGGTGGGTCAGGAATTACTTGCCCGGCAATTCGGTTCTTTAGGAAGGCTCAGTTTCTGGGTAAGGGAGAAAAAGGAATCCCAGGCAGAAGTCGATTTTATTCATCCTTATCTTGGTAAGATCATTCCGATTGAGGTAAAATCAGGTGCCACGGGGAAATTAAAATCCCTTCATCTTTATATGGATGTTGCGCCGCACAATACTGCCATCCGGTTTTATCCCGGGAAAGTGACAATAAACCAGGTAAAGACACCGGCAGGGAAGGAATACAATTTATTAAATCTCCCCTATTATCTTGTCTCACAAATAGATAAGTATCTTGAATGGGGGATTTCCCAAAAATAGATACGACCAATTCCTTCCTGACTGTTTTCAAAGGAAAATCGTTGGCACAAATATATTTCTCGTAGATTTTTAAAGATTATTTATCTAATACAGCTGATAAAATCCGCGCAAATCTGCGCTTGGATTTGCGTATATCTGCGAGAAATATTTACATTTTATTGCTATTTTTAACATCAATTATAGCAACACCAAATGAACCGATTTGCTTTAAGCTTCTTCCTTACAGGAATCCTTGCCATTATGCTCTTCCTGCCCGCCGCTGCCCAGAAAAACGATCCGGGAGCTGACATCCCCTTTGCCGGTATCGTGAAGAATATCTCCGACTCAGCATTGCTGGACATTGTGCAGCGGCAAACCTTCCGCTACTTCTGGAACGATGCCCACCCCGTGAGCGGACTGGCCAGGGAACGGAGCGACACGGTCCTGGCGGAACATTACTGGGACTACATCAACGAAGCCTGGGACGAGCCCAACTTCAGCAAAACGCCCTTCGGACCGGACGCCTGCGCCATCGGCGGGACTGGCTTTGGCATCCTGGCCACCATTGTGGCGGTGGACCGGGGCTGGATCGGGAGGGACACCGCCGTGCGGCGGCTGCTGCAGATCGCTGATTTCCTCGCCAATGCCGATT
>Ga0208980_10001858_pt1 | contig 12791 bp, 14 predicted proteins | sample WetSurMetagenome_3_FD_187993 | JGI IMG/M metagenome (GOLD analysis project Ga0208980, IMG submission 187993) | Wetland microbial communities from Twitchell Island in the Sacramento Delta, sample from surface sediment Aug2011 Site A1 Bulk (version 2) | ecosystem: Environmental > Aquatic > Marine...
AAAAGGGCGGAGGAATACCTTTTGGTAACGTGCCGCATGCTGCAGGTCTGTCCTGCATGTGTGGGGTACTCGGGATAAAGCAAGAAAACCTCATCAGCCCTATACTGATCTGACTGCCCCTATAGCTGCTCGCTCCAGTTCCATCACACATGCCCTCCACCTATGCCGTTCACATGTTATGGCTATATACCCATGCTTCCCAGATATGCCTTTTGCACCATAGGATTCTTATATAAACTCTCCCGATTACCACTGAGCGTAACCTTTCCGGACTCGAGAACATAGGCCCTATCGCAGAATTCAAGGGCCTCTACGGCTCTTTGCTCCACGAGAAGGATGGCAAACTTGAGTCGTTCCCTGATTTCCTTAATGGTTTGAAAGATGAAATCAGCCATAACCGGCGAGAGACCCAGCGAGGGTTCGTCCAGCATCAGGAAACTGGGCATCGCCATCAGCCCCCTTCCAATGGCCAACATCTGCTGCTCTCCGCCGCTCAGAGTTCCTGCAGGTTGGTTGCGCCGCTCGGCGAGCTTAGGGAAAAGTCCCATAACGGTCTCAAGGTTTTTTGGCATCGAATTACGCGCCTCCGGGCGGTAAGCGCCGATTTCGAGGTTTTCGACCAGCGTCAGAGAAGGAAAGACGCGCCGCCCTTCCGGAATGTGAATAATACCAAGCCTCGTCCTGCTGTGAGCCTTCATATGCCCAATCTCATTATTCGTGAAACGGATCTCCCCCGATACACACTTCGCTGTCCCAGAGATGGCTTTGAGAAGAGTACTCTTTCCGGCGCCATTTGGTCCGATCACAGAGACGAACTCGTTTTCGTTTAGTGTTATTGATATCTTGTCAAGGGCCTTCATTCCATTGTATTCAACTGTGACTTCCTTAACTTCCAGCATGGTGTTCCTCCTTCCACCTGGATCCGAGATAGGCCTTGATAATCTGAGGATTATTAACTACCTCCTGAGGAAGTCCCTCAGCCACCCGTTTCCCGTCATCAAGGCCGACCATATAATCGACAATTCTTAGTAAGCTGTGCACGTTATGCTCAATAACAACAATCGTCACACCGGAGGCAGCGATACCTTTGATCATCTCTCCCAGGTGATCTGCTTCTTCCGAATTCAAACCTGCCATGGGTTCATCTATTAACAAGAGAGCGGGCTGGGTCGCCAAGGCTCGAGAAAATTCTAGAACTTTCGTCTCCCACAAGGTCAGGCCTAGCGCTGGCTCGTGAACGCGGCGGTTAAGTCCCATGTCGAGAGCAATTTTTCTAGCTGCCATATGCGCGTCGCGAAGATTCTTTGACCTATTGATGGCGCCAGTTATGATGTTCTCCAAGATCGTCATATTGCTGAAAACTTGAGGAATCTGGAAGGTGCGGCCAATACCCTGTTTACAGTTGGCATGGGGTGAATGATTAGTAATATCCAATCCTTCAAAGATGATTCGTCCACTTTGGGGGGGAAAGAACCCGTTGATCACGTTGAAGAGAGTTGTTTTGCCCGATCCATTTGGGCCAATAACGCCCGTAATCTTGCCTCGGGGAATTCTTAGACTCACCTGGTCAAGGGCGCAAACGCCACCGAAAAATTTGCTGATGCTTTCCGTGAAAAGGATCGAATTTTCGTTGGGGTTCAACTTCAGTGACGTCTGGACAGATTCCGGCTTGATAACATCACCTTTCCGTATGACGGCAACGCTCTCCCGAGAGTCCACAGCGGCCGTACCGGAGGCGCTCAAAACCCTTCGTATCTTTCCCCAAATTCCCTCAGGCATGTATAGGATAACTATAATAAGGGCCAGACCATAGATGACGTCCTGAACCCCCGGGTACCGGCTACCGAATTGAGAGTTTAACCACTCACCCAAGGGCACTAACAAACAGGCAGCGAGGGGAGGCCCCCACACTGTGGACATGCCTCCGACAATAGTGATGCTGAGGACGCGGATAATAATGAGAAATCCAAAGGCGGCCTCAGTGGTCATTACATAGAGTATACCGAAGGAATAAAGCGTTCCCACTAGGGCAGCGAGGCCCGCGCTAACGCAGAATGACATCAATTTGGCGCCGTACGTGTTGATTCCCATTGCCTCGGCTGCAGTCTCATTCTGCTTCAAAGCTTTCAGACGGTACCCGAAGCATGACGATTCGATGGCTCTTACTACGGTCAGGATGATGCCGAGAAGGACTATGCCAATGAATACATAGTACCGCATATCCCGAAATTGCATGGAGCTTGCACCTTTGCCTATAAAAGGGATGCTTACCTCTTGTACGCCTACGTGATTAAGAATGGGAATCGTTATTAGAGGAAAGGCTACCGTTGCAATGGCAAAGAATGCGCCCTTGAGACGTAGGGTCGGTATCCCTATAATTAATGAAATGATGACAGCAACACCAGCGCCAAGCCACATCCCAAGCCAGGGGGAAATCGCCAGAAACTTAAAAAGAAGGCCGCTGGTATAGGCCCCTGCACCTACAAACATCATGAAACCGAAAACTATCTGCCCTGCGTAACCCGAGATGATGTTAAAAGAGGAGCTAGCAGCGGCCCAGATAACTACGAGGAGTATAATTCGCTGTATATAGCGGTCAGGACCCAGAACGTAGGAAAAGAGAACGCAGGCGACACAGACAATCAGAATTGGTGGATAATCAGTCAAGAATTTTCGATTTATTTTCACACCACACGTCCTTTCTTGCCGAACAGTCCCTCGGGACGGATGTACAAGATAAGTACTAAAACCGTGAAGACGGCCACATTCTGGAGATCAACTGGAAGCACGAAGGCGCTTAGTTGTTGAATCAGACCGATGATCAATGCTCCAAAAAAAGCACCCGATATGCTGGTCATTCCTCCTAGGATCACACTGGCAAAAAGAATGATAATAATTGATTCACCAAAAAAAGGACTGAAGGGTCTGTAGGTGGCCATGAGGATTCCGCCCGCCCCTGTCATGGCAATGGCAACAGCAAATGCAAGGCCATGGACAAAGCGGAGATTAATCCCCATATACGCGCAGCCCTCTGGGTCGTCGGCCGCGGCTTTGATTGCTTTGCCTGTCAAGGTCTTGTTGAGAAACAAGAATAATCCAACTATGAAGACCAGGGAAATGACGAGGCTATAAGTCTGTGCGTGATTTATGAGGATTGTACCAATCGACCAGGTGGCTGTCGTATACGGCTGGTTTATAACACGAGGTGCGCCCGACCACCCGATGAGGATCAGGTTTGCTATGAGGAGAGAAAGCCCCATGGTAATGATAAGTGAAGAGTTCTCTGCATCTTTACTCCCCGCAAGCCTCTCAAGCAAGAGTCGGTGCAAGATAAAACCAAGAACAAAGTAAATCGGGATGGCAAGGAAAGCTGAGATAAACGGATCAATCCCCCACCACTGAAGAAACCAGTATGCAGGAAAGTACATCCCAAGGACGGCAAATTCCGCGTGAGCGAAATTTATAATCTTCATCACCCCTACAATCAGCGCCAGCCCTGTCGCAAGGACAGCGTAAGACACGCCTACTAACAAGCCTGCGATGATCGACTGAATGACGATATCCATAACGCCTCCTCACTCTTGCTATTTCTCCCTGAGCAAAAACTATGTGCTTGAAACATGCGACGCCGATGGCACTATGCCCGGCCGGGACGTGCTTGAATCGTCGGTATCGGGACCCAAGGATTCAAAGGATTTGGTTACCACAACAATCTCCAGACCGTGCCCCTTTAGGGCCTTCCTGAAACATGTCTCTGCCGGCTTCTTTCCGTAAAAGTCGGTTCTATAGAAAAGCTTTGTCCCAGCGTAGAGGACGGGACTACCTATCCCCGCTTCCTCGGGTTCATCCGAACGGTGGCCAAAGACATTGTGCTTAAGCATATTTCCCACACCTAAGATGCAAAATCTGGTATTTGATCTATCAGGCAATGTCAGAGAAGTTTAGAACTCAAACGCAGCCAAAGTATGCTCCCTTGTACAGCCTGGATTGTCAATTGACTAGGCCTTGGCGGCACGAAATCAATATCGCGAAGGGATAATCCCGCCCGCACAAAGGTGATATGAATTCTTACCGATTGAACCTCGCGATTGATCTAGAAAAATCCGAACTCCAACTTAATCTGCCGATGCCGATAAGATCCTGATCCGGTTTTCTCACCTAAGACCACTATGCTCGTCCCTCGATAGTCCACATCGTTAGCTCTTAACCAATTTCTTCCATCTAACTTTCCCCAAATTTGCTAGACGATAAATCATGTCCTGTTCGCCTCGCATGGTCATTGCCTATCGCCTGCATTCACATCTTTTGATACCCGCAATTATTGATCTTCTTTGCCAGATGGTTCATCAGGCCTCCATCTTGTATCAAGCTCTGCATAAAAGGAGGAATCCGACTGGCCTGGAACGATTTCCCAAGCTCAACATCCCGTATTTCCCCTGAGTCAAGATCGACCTCAATTTCGTGGCCCTCCTCTATATACTTGGGGCCATCAGCACATTCCAGTAAGGGTAGGCCGACATTAAAGGCATTTCGGTAAAAAATTCTCGCATAGCTCTCGGCAATGATACAGGAAATACCCAGTGCTTTGATAGCAAGCGGTGCTGGTTCCCGGGAGGATCCGCATCCGAAATTTTTGCCCGCGACGATGATATCACCAGGGCTCACCTTGCGATGAAAATCAGGATCGATTCCTTCCATACAGTGTCTGCCAAATTCTCCCGTATCTGTGGTGTTGGTATACTGAATAGGGATGATTACATCTGTATCCACGTCATCGCTAAACTTCCATACACGGCCCCGGAAAATCATACAGTCCCTCTCTTTTGTTCGATTATCATTTGTGGCGTATCACCTCATCAGGATGCGCGATTCTTCCTTTGACCGCACTTGCAGCTGCCACGGCGGGGCTAGACAGATAGACCTCGCTTTGCGGGTGCCCCATTCTGCCGATAAAATTGCGATTCGTGGTTGACACGGCCCTTTCCCCTTTTGCCAAAACCCCCATGTGTCCACCAACACAGGGTCCACAGGTGGGTGGACTGATCACAGCTTTCGCATCGAGAAAAACCTCAAAGAGCCCCTCCCGCATCGCCTGCCGATAAATGTCTTGTGTCGCAGGGATGATGATCAAGCGAACATACGACGCAACCTTGTTGCCCCGAAGTACCTGTGCCGCAATCCGGAGATCCTCAATTCTGCCGTTCGTACAGGATCCTATCACTACCTGATCTATGCTGACATCTCCAACTTCCCACACTGCCTTCACATTCGCGGGTGAATGCGGACAGGCAACCTGGGGATCAATGGTGTCTACATCGTACTCTATAATCCCTGAATAAACCGCGTCCTTATCACTCTGATATGTCGTGTATGCTCTCTGAGCTCTGCTCCGAAGGTACTCCTCTGTGATATGGTCCACGGCAAATATGCCGTTCTTTGCCCCTGCCTCGATCGCCATGTTGGCCATGGTCAGCCTTCCCGACATGGGAAGTCTTTCAACTGTGTCTCCCGTGAACTCCATGGCCTCGTACAACGCCCCATCAACCCCTATTTCACCAATGGTGTACAGAATGAGGTCTTTCGCGCTTACCCATTCTTTGAGGATTCCACGGTACACGAACTTTCTGGACGCAGGGACCTTTAGCCATAACTCACCCATGATCATAGCGGCTGCCAGGTCGCTGCTCCCCACTCCAGTGGCGAAAGCCCCCAGAGCGCCGTACGTGCAGGTGTGACTGTCTCCCCCCACCACCAAATCTCCGGGCAGAACGAGTCCCTTCTCGGGCAGAAGTCCGTGGCAAATCCCAACTTCCCCGACCTCGTAGTAATGGGAAATACCCTGTTGTCTCGCAAATTCCCTCATCAGTTTACAGTTTTCAGCTGCCCTAACATCCTTGTTGGGCGTGAAATGATCCGGGATGAGGACGATCTTCTCCCTGTCAAAGACCTTGGCGGCCCCTATCCTCTCCATTTCATGAATCGACAGAGGAGTAGAGAGATCATGTCCCATGACAATGTCGATCCTCGCACTAATCAATTCTCCAGGGTTTGCCTTTTCCACCCCTGCATGCGCTGCCATGATTTTCTCTGTAATCGTCATTCCCACTTTATGCCACCTCTGTTTTGGCCGGCTCTAGCTATGACTAATCGTAAGCCGATCAGTAAATATGCTATAAGGGCCCAGTCCCCGATGGGTTGTCCCTTTATTTTTTTTAATCCTTCAGCAGCTCTTCCTCGAGGGTCCTGTATTTGCTCAACCCCAAGAACTCGACAAGCTCATCAAAGGGGACCCCGCCGTGGCTTCCGTCCTCATTCATGCCTTTTGCTTTCAGCTCTGTTAACTCCTCCTTGATTGCTCTATATGCGGTAGTGATGCAAATAGGAGGGTATATGGCCATGGCATAGCCCATCTCTTCGTATCTGCTGACATGCAGATAAGGAGTTTTTGGAGCTATATTGATCAAGGCGGGTCCGTTGACAAGCTTCGGGATGCTCGCCAGTTGATCCATGTTTGTAGGAGCTTCGATAAAGAGGAGGTCCGCTCCTTCTTCCCGGTAAATATTCCCCCTCCGGATAGCCTCATCGAATCCTTCAGCCGAGATGGCATCAGTTCTTGCGATGAGGACCATATCTTTATCTTTTCTGGCTCTGACAGCGGCCCCTATCTTCGAAGCCATCTCCTCCGCAGAAATCAACTTGTGCCCCCCCATGTGGCCACATCTCTTGGGAGAAACCTGGTCCTCGATCTGGATGGCTGCAACGCCTGCCTTTTCATACTCTTCGACCGTCCTCATGACGTTTAGGTGATTGCCATACCCAGTATCCGCGTCGGCGATAACTGGGATATTCACAATATCAGCCAGCCGTTTTGCGTTGGCCGCCATCTCCGTCATAGTAAGCAAACCGATATCCGGCAAGCCCAAAACAGACGCGGCCGTGCCGAATCCAGTCATATAGACCGCTTCGAACCCGACCGCCTCTATTAACTTCGCGCTGAAAGCATCGTAAGCGCCAGGCGCTACCACTATCGCCCTTGCCGCGATAAGTTCTCTTAACCTCGTTCTGACTTTCATTTATCTTCACCGCCTTGTTTTTGGTATACTCACTTTCAATCGGGGATTTGTTCAGTTTGTAAGGCTGCCAGCCAGTGAACGCTATAGCCCATGCCCCCTGTACTCACTGAAAGGGCTTCGTGAAGTCCCTGATATCTCCCACCTTCTCCAGATTCATAACCATATCGACTATTCGGCTACTCCTTTTCGCCGTCAAACCGCCAGAGACACAATAAGCAAACTTCTGTAACAGATCATCCCACGTCAGGGGATTTTGTGGGTCACCTTTGGGGTATCGCACTTCTTTGATAAAGGTTTCCCCACCGTTCGTTGTCACTGTCACCCGAGTAGGAAATGATTCTGGGAAGTACCTATCCAGACCGCGTGCATGTTTGACGCTGATCTTCTTCATCAGTTCTCTTACGTCGGATCTTACGATTGACTCCTCCGTGTACTCCTGCAAGAGTGCCCTTTTTTCGATGGAAGCAATAGCAACGCTGTAAGGGGCGCTGAACTGGCCGTCCACAGCATTCTTTGGATTGAACTTTATCTCGTGCGGTTGGCCGACAATGTTATATGGCCTTTCGGGCAATTCCACGAGGATCGACTCAATTGACCCACTTGGAATGTGGTTTTTGGAAAGAATTTCAAGAACTGCATCGATCGCCGCCTGATTGAAACGGCAGCAGGCGTGCGGTTTGAAGCTGATACTTTCTATCTCGAAAAAGGCATCATTTCTTGTTAAGTCTTCAGGCCTCGCGCCATCACAGTAGGCATGGTAGAAACCTCTAGGGCCTTCCAGGATCGTTTTCGGGCCCGTATATCCCTTAGCAGCCAGCATAGCTGCAGTTACCCCAGAAGACCCAGCGATACCTGGTTGGAGCCGTTTCGTATAGCTTCCATCCGCATAGCACTCCAAGTTGCCGGCAGCGTAGCTTCCTACGATTCCTATGGCATTTGTCGTTTTCTTCGTACTCAGTTTCAGAAGCGTTGAGGCCGTCATCGCGGCAGCAAACATACCGAACAGAGCTGTCGGGTGAAAGCCCCGTGCGAAGCAGGAATCATAATTGGCAGCCTTGCCAATTCTTATAAAGGTATCGTATCCGATGACTATGGCTCGCAGAACGTCCGCGCCCGATTGGCCTGAATGCTCCGCCATGGCCAACGCCACAGGAATTATTGTGACAGCCGGATGGCCTCCACCCTCATTAGTACAATCATCCAGTTCCACAGCATGACCTGTCGTGCCATTCGTGAAAGCAGCTCCAGCTGGAACAAGCTTTCCTTTGCCGCCAATGACAGTACATGCTCCGCCAGCATAATTTTCATAGGAGAACTCACGGACAATTTTGCTCGATTCATAAGGCACACCGGCAAAGGTGCAAGCCAAGTAATCAATAAGACACTGTTTGGCAGTAACCAATGACTTTTCGGACAGTCTCTGAAATTCTAGGTCATGGTATCTCTCAGCCAGCAGTAGCGCGTACGTCGCGTCACTCTCCTTTTCAATCCCTCCGGCTCGCTATCAGTCAGCCCCTTAGGAGTTTTTGTCTCAACAGATACAGTTCCGGTGGAATGACCTATGCGAGCCGGCTTTTTCCTTGGAAGCTCGGGCAGAGCAATTACGTTGACCATGGTCCCTTCTTCAACGCTATGCAGCGTTGGTGCTTGCAGATCGTCCCATTTCAGGACATTTTCGATATATCTCCAGCACTAAGAAGAGTAATCAACCAGTCAAGGCTCAGAAATCTCACACCACCGTTTGTTCCCTTCCGTAGCAGACATCCTGCCCTTTTTGCCTATCCGTCATATCGAGATCATCGTTCGGCCCAAAAGAGTTCTGACTATCAAATTGTTTTCATTTCATCCATGTCTAGGTTCACCGTGTACCCAAACGCATCAGATCGGTGGAAGGACTGAGTGAACTCAACGGGTGTCTCTTTCTCTATGAAATAGAGGGTCTCAACATATAAGACCGGAGACGAAATGCTGATAGAAAGGGCAGATGCTACATCAAAATCTGCTGAAATTGCCCGGATATGCTGAATTCCATTACTCAGCGGAACTCCAAGTTGCTCCCTGAATACATGAATTATGGTATGTTTAGACAAATCTTCCTTTCTGATCTTTTCCCCGATCTCCATAGGAAGATAGTTTCTGACATAAGAGATCACCATCTCATTATCGCTTCTCGTCCTTCTCGCCCTCATTATCTCCTGCCCTTGTTTTAGGCCCAATAACTTTGCAACATTGGAGGGGGGTTTCATCCTGATCATATCTAAGACTTTGACTTTTTGCGTGCCCAATCCTTCAGGCAGAATGTTGTTAACGCCTCCTCTCAGATAAAGCGTTTTAATGTTCTTTATTTCTATTGGCCTCTCTACGACGAACGTGCCCTTCCCCTGTCTTCGAGTAAGCAACCCCTCGTTCACCAGATTGAGGATGGCTTGCCGCGTCGTAATAACGCTCACACAATAGGTTTCGGCAAGGTCCTTGTCTGTCGGAATCTGCTCGTCAGGCATGAACTCTCCAGTAATGATTTGCGATCTAATAATCTGTTCCAACTGGACGTATAGAGGTATATTGTTTCTTTGTAATCCTAACATTTTCTTTTTCATAATATTATGTTGATATAATATTAGAATGCTTGTCAAGCATTTTTTTGTTTTTTTCCCTAACTCTCTAACTCGGCGGAGGGCAGAATGTTCTCTCCACATTTCACAGTAATACCAGCCCGTTTGGTACCAATGACTTCCATCCATGGGCTGTGTGAGGGAGCGTCGTCCTTGGGGGGATCAACACTGAGGTTCAATTCAGGAGAGCTTCTTCTCCGGATCCCTATGCTCGTCAAGTTCAAGCAATCTGTTCAGTTCATCGTAGTGAGTGGACATCTTCCATTTCGATGTGTCTCCCTTCTTAAATAAGGGACTTGCACGCCCGGAAAGCCCCTTGAATCGCACAATCGAACGCAGCGACGGGGTAAAGAGCAATCGCATGACCCATTTCTTTCCCTTCCTCCAGGCTTCTTTCCTTGGCGATAAATCCCATATTGATGATGCGCCGTCTGAAGAAAAGCTTTGGAGGGCACGGGTTTTGGGCCCGTAGGTATGACGTCAGCACCATGGGCCTGGATGTGGGGAAGATCAGACCGTATATCAGGAATCAGGAGACCAGTGAGTTGATTGAGGACGGCTATGACACTGAGCTGAGGGACCCTTTCTAGGGAAGCCCGTATCGATTGCTATAAGGGCATTGGATGAGGCATTCATAGTCTGAGCATGGGAGCAGTCCCATAATTCAAAAGGTTAACCGGTGTCGAGAGTCACCCTTCAGGTTTGCAAGTATCGCTGCGCTTTTAGGGCTAATCAAGCCACCGGCTTTGCCGGTAGTACTGACTTTCTTGCCATCCTAGGGACCTGCTGTAAGTCTAAGCCAGACACACTCCGAAGGTTTTTAATGCCCCGTGGCCGTTACGGCTCAATTTACTGTGCCCACACAGGTTTGGGGAATACAAAGTGCCCCGAATGTCATTTCCTTGTGCTGACGTGTGGGATCTTTCTCACATCAACGACCTGGTTACGGTTCTCGCTCAGATAGGGAAAACGCGAGACTTTGGCGCGAATCTCCTTCACCCGGGTCCCGGGGTTACCCCACAACACGACAACCTCGGTCCCCATGGCGCTGTATTCCACATCGATCGAACAGAGAGAGATCATTTCGCGGAAGTAGAAACTGTGGGCTCTCCCCGAGCTGATGCCGATAAGCTTCCCACCTTTTAGCACCTGGTCTGCGTAGAACGTGTGTATTCCAGACGCGAAAGGATAGTGGTTCGGTGAGTCCATGTGGGGATAAGGCTCTCCAGGTCTAAATTGTGAGGCATAAACGTCGATAATATCGTCAGTATTCCAGACGAGTGTCACCATCTTCCGGCGTGGATTCGCCACCTCCTTCTCGAGCGCCTTGCGACTCACAAAGTCATGATCGAATTTGACCATGCCCGTCCAGTCGAGCTCAATAGGGTTACGATAGCGCAGCTGAATGTCCGGCCCCATGCTTCCAGCCAACGCCGAGTTGAACCCCGTTGCTCCCCCGATCTTTGTCAGGTATTCAGCAAAATCTTTGTCTTCACGCCATGGGTATGGGAAGTGATAGTAGACCTGGGGAAATCCGTTCTCGGTATGGTTCATCATGTAAGCGCGATGGCCAAGCCGACGGATCCCGAAGGGTTCACCGGCTTCGAAGATCGCCCTGTAGACGGGACGTGCGTCCTCGACGCGACCGTGCAGCTCATAGGCGAGTGTGCCTGCCATCCCCATACGGAGAACACGGACCTCCTTTCCGACAACGCTGCTGAGACGATGGTGCATAAAACGGATGTCGTGGAGGTCGTCCCCACTCGCTGCCTCAAGCACCTCCAGTGATCGCGGGCCGGCAATCTGAAAGAGAAATACCTGGCCGGTGAGGTTCTCGCCCTTGGCGTTGTAGTTGCCTTTCTCAAGGGCGTAGGCGATGTACGGAGCCATCCAGTAGGTAATGAAGTCATCTTCATCGAGACGGAGCAGCACACCATCCATCATGACAAGACCTTCTTCGTTGCACATGATGGAATGCTTACCCGTACCCACGGGAAAATGGGCAAAGCTGTTGACGCAGGTACTGGCGAGGAATTTCAGTGCGTCGGGACCCTTAATCCGGTAGGTGGGTGATGGGTTCAGGTTGCCGTGGATATAGCACGTCTCCTTCCACGACATCGTCTCGTCACGCCACCCTGTGTACTCGTAGGGTACAGCGAATGCTCTTGCAGTGCATTGATAAAAGGGAACGCTCGGGTAATATGGGACAAAGTGGGAATGGGCAAAAACCCTCTCCGGCTCACTGCTAGACTTCACTTTGCCTTTCAACTGATTTTCCACCTACTTTCACCCCCAAAAGGGTTTTATTGTTAACCGAGTGGTTTCACCGCTTTTGATTTCGGTTTTCAAGCAGAAATTGGAAAGGTTTGGGGAAAGTCTTTACGTACTCCCCCCATTCCTAACCAACGGGCGGCAAATCACTCCTCTATGACTGCCTGACTTTCCACGACCGCGCCAAGGTTGACTTCCTGAAAAATTATGGGCCGCAAGATTTCCCTAACACGCACAGCAACGCCGCATGAGCTTCTAATCTCCCCATGCCATCATGAGCTTGCCTTAACACTATTCATACTTCCATTGCTTACCCGTAGCCATATACATTGATGCATATTCATTGTTCAGCTCGTGCCAGCGATTGATGAATCGATTGGCAAGAGCGGGATCCACCTTGAACTCGTCAGTCAAAAGGGCCTTACCAGCCTCCCATGAATCCCTCGCCTCCGACAACATAGCTTCCCAGTCCTTTTGGTTAAACTCTAGGAATTGGACCCCCTTTGCTTCCAGCTGATCAAGGCTGCTCTTCAGGCTCAACTCGCGAGCCTCTGAAAGGCACTTCCCCTTCAGCCAATCGCCAAGACCCGCTTCGCCTCTGAAAAAGCCGCTCTCAAGGAGGGTGTGCCACAGGTGAGGAATTAAAGCCGCGGACCCTGCATGGTGTAGAACAGAAGACCAAAATCCTCCTCCCGCACCTGCGTGCCCGAGGCCAAGCTATTTTTTTTCTTCCATCCTGAATCCCCTTGCCCGGTCCTCGCACCGTGGACCTTGTGCCGCGAACCGTCTAGTACACCCCGCAGATTCCGTCTATGGCCATCTCCTCTACTTTGAT
>Ga0208980_10001859_pt1 | contig 12790 bp, 6 predicted proteins | sample WetSurMetagenome_3_FD_187993 | JGI IMG/M metagenome (GOLD analysis project Ga0208980, IMG submission 187993) | Wetland microbial communities from Twitchell Island in the Sacramento Delta, sample from surface sediment Aug2011 Site A1 Bulk (version 2) | ecosystem: Environmental > Aquatic > Marine...
TGGCCCAGCTCTTTAAAACCCCATCTAATGCCAGGCGGAAATCATAATGCAGATGGGATGCATGATGCTCCTGGACCACGAAAATGGGCTGCGTGCCCTCGCTCTCCTTCCCCTCTGGCTCGTGGGTCTTATGGAAATTTCTCTTGGTTTTGTACTCGTCCAGCCCCATGGTCTCCCTTTTTTTTAGGAGAGAGGATGTGGGATAAGTAAAATTGCCTTAGCGGGCATCATCCAAGGCGGTGGAGATCTTGAAGCGAATGCGTAGATCCCGGTCGAACGCCTTCCTGAAACCCTTGCTTTGCGATTCGGCCCCCCAGAGCTCCAATTGGCAATCTCCCCGGGCAGACACCTCCAGCACCGCCTCCTCCTTGGTGGCGTTGATGAAGCGCGCGTGGTCGATCATTGCGCAATGGCTTCGGTCCAAGGCTTCGGCTATGCGCAGGAATGACGAGAGAGCTACGACAGTGGGCTGCGCCGAGGCCTCCAAGCCTTCAAGCTCCGAGCTCTTCTTGCCCAAGGATTTCTTACGATGGAACTTGGCCAGGCTGGCTATGATTTCGATCTCTCTCTGGTCGAAGCCGAGCAGCTCGGCGTTGCGCACGATATAATAGGAGTGCTGATGATGGTTGCTGAAGCTGATGAAGTCGCCGATGTCGTGGAGATAGGCGGCATAGCGCAACAGCTCTCTCTCCTTCGGCCCGAAATGGTGCATGCCTTCCTCCTTGGCGGTGTCGAACATTTCCAACGATAGCCTGGAGATGGTCTCAGCATGAAGCTCGTCCAAGTTGCAGGACCTTCCTAGCTGGAGCACGCTCCGCTCCCGGACTGACAACTTCTGGTGGCTAGGGAAGCCCTCGATCTGCGAGAGGTAATCCACCAACATCCCGTCGAGAAGGCCGCGTTCCGAGATTACTAACTCTTGGATGCCGATTTCTTCCATCAGCGTCTCCAGTATAGCCGCGCCACCGATTATTATGTCCGCCCGCTCTGGATTGATACCCGGAAGCTGTCTCCTCTCCTTGAGGTCGACAGAGCAGAGGAGGGAAATGGTCTTCTTGAGCTTAGATAGGGTGAGGACGTTATCCTTGCCCTGAGTCCCGTTGAGGTTGCGTACCGCCACCTCTCCCAGGTTGATTATGGTGCCAGAGGTGCCCACGGCCAGATCGAGATGGTATCTCTTCACCCTTTGCACCGTGCGCACGATCTCGCCTCGGACCGATTTCTTCATTTGCGCATACTTCTCAGGATAGACTGGACCAGTCTCTTCCTCGGAGATGAATAACTCGCTAAGGCGGATGGCACCTAGCTTCAAGCTGTCCAGGTACACAAACTCGGACTGGTTACCCACGGAGACCTCGGTGCTCCCGCCCCCTATGTCGATGAATATCCCGTACCGGTCCTGCAAGTGGAAGGCCGTCGACACCCCAAGATAGATGAGGCGAGCCTCCTCCCTGCCGGAGATGACACTGACCTCAATGCCCGGCTCCTTGCGCAGGCGCTCAAGCAGCTCTCCCTGGTTCCTGGCCTCCCGGGTGGCGGAGGTGGCCACGGCCACGAACTCCTCGGCACCGTAGGCTTTCCCCATCTCCACGAAACGCTTGCACACCACCACACATCGTTCCATTGCCGTGGGGATGAGCTTGTGCTCCAGGAACTCGCTCTCCCCCAAGCGAACCACCTGCTTCTGCCTGGATAGGATCGAATAAGAGTAGTTGGAATTGAGACGGACCACCGCAGTGCGGATGGAATTGGTGCCTATGTCGATGAAGGAGACGACCTTACCTGGGAAGCTCATCGTGCCACTTCCTTTCTCAGCTCGAGGTCGAGGCCCGCGACCCTCATTAAAAGGTCACCTTTCTTGAGCGCTTCCCTCTCCTCCATCTCTAGGCCTCCCTTAGCATCGCAATGCAAGATCAGTTTACCGGGGGCGATCTGGCAACGAAGGTCCTTGACCTTCGCGTTATGGGAGCTATCCAAGGCGTCAGCCACCCGCAATATGGCGGCGAGGCTCGTCACTCGTTTCCTGTCCTTCTTGCTGAGATTGGAGAAGTGAGCGTGGTCTGGAGAGGGCAACGCCTTGCGATGATAGCGGGCGATGCTGCCTATCGCCCTCCTCTCGTTGCGGTCGAAGGGCAATGCCTCCTCCTCCAATATCATCCTTAAGGAGGTCTTGTGATGCGCCACCCTTCCCTCCGACCAACCGATGTCGTGCAGGATGGCGGCGCTTTCCAACCAGAAGCGGTCCTCTTTGTTCAGCTCCAACCTCTTGGCGAGGCAATCGAATATTATCCTCGACAATCTGACCACCTGCTCAGTATGAGGATCGTCCCCTAAGTAGGAATGAGCGACCTGCCAGGCGGTTGTAAGCGCAGATTCGTGATCGACCTTGATCGTCTCACCCTTATCGACCACGCGATCATAGGCGCGGCCCTCTCGGATCATCTTTGCGAATTCCTTGGGAAGGCTAGCCTCTTTGATGGCACGCACGGCCCCCTTGATGTCATAGGACACTCTGTGCAGGGAGACTCGGAAGGGATGCAGCTGCAGCAAGGCGTAGGACGCCCTGGGGTCTCCATCATCTGGCCTGCCAACAGAGCCGGGGTTCAGATATCGGGTTCCTTTGACCATCTTGGACATGGAACGATGGGAATGGCCCATGACAATCAGGTCCGCCTTCGCCCCCTTGGCTATGTCCTCGAGCCTATTGTCCGGCGTCTCCGGTCCGAGGTGCTCGTCCAATGAATCAGGGCTGCCATGAACCATCAGCAGCTTGGTCCCTCCTATCTCCATTCGCACCTCTTTGGGCAAGGATTTAAGCCAGATGCGGGTGGAGGGCTTGATGTGATCATATGCCCAAGTGAATGAAAGCATCTTATCCTTGGACTTGCCCTCTGGCCAAAGCTCCTTTCGATCGTGGAGACGGAAGACCTTGAGGTCATAGTTGCCGATGACGCTGATCGATGGCAAGGAGCGGAGCAGCTTGGCGCTCTCCTCAGGGTTCGCTCCATAGCCCAGTAGGTCGCCGGTGTTGAGCACGATCTCAGCTCCTCGCTTGTTGGCGTCCTTAAGGACCGCCTGCAAGGCCTGCAAGTTACCATGGATGTCACCGACCACTGCCACCTTCTTTCCTGGATCGCCCACCAGCATCTCTATGGCTTTGGATGTCAGATCCGAGGTCTGGTCCGCAGCAGCCTCCAGCTTCCTGAGGAGGGAATCGAAGAACCCTCTATCGACCTGAGAATCCCAGAATTCCACGAAACGACGATACAATTTCCTACGCAGGTCCGATCGATCCCGCCTCAAGAAGCCCATACCCGGCTTGACCTTCTTGGCGGTTGTTCCTTTAGATAGCTCCAGACTGCCCTTATCCAAGGAGTCCATCATCTTTTTCAGGTCCTGTTCCCAGACATCACAATCGTGCAGCTCGCCCAGAAGCTCCTGCAGTATCTTGATCTGCGATATCTCCTCTTCAAGAGCATCATCGAAGAGTGGCCGTACCAGCTCTAGGGCATAGCGCAGGCGCTTGGCGGATATACGCATGGCATGATGCTCGGCTATGGCCTCCTCTTGATGAACGAACTGCTCATGCTCCACCAGCTCCTCGATATTGATATGTACACGCTCCCAGGCCTTCTCATAAGCCACAGACGAGCGGATTGGCACTCCATTCTCCAATGCTCTCTCCTTCTCCTTGCGGAAGAAACCGAGCATCTCCAAAAGGCTCCCCCGCTCCTCTAGCCCCTGCAGCGCCTCGATAAGCGGTAGCTGGAGGTCGGCACGTTCTTTCATCTTCAGGTTCAGTGCGAACTTGATTCCGAGCTTTTCCTTGGGACTAGTGGAAGGCAAGATCTCTTTCAAGAACTCGATCTGTACGTCCGCGTCCCTGGCTGCCCCGAGCATGCGGGTGATCCGCTTGATCTCCTTGCGCCAGGATCCCGCTAGTTCCTTCGGCAAGCAATCCTCGAAGGTGTCCAGGGCCGCACGGACTCGCCTGGAGGCGACGCGCATCCGATGCACGTTCTCCACGTCCTTTTGAGCGATCACGCCTTCGCTCTCCCTGATCAGGGCTTCCATCTGACTGATGATGGCTTCGGCGCAGAGCATTCTCCAGGAGAGGTCGACCTCAGTCTTCGTGCCACTCCCCCCTGTGCTCTACGAAGTACTTTTGCGAATCAAACCGTGATTCTCCACGGCCCGGCCTGACCTTCACGTAGCTCCCATCGGCCCGAAGACGCCTCGTCTTCACATTGTCTTTGAGATGCATAGCGAGAATCTTATCCACAAGTGCCCTTCTGATCTTAGCATCCAGCACGGGGAAGAGCAGCTCCACCCTCTTGTCCAGGTTGCGTGGCATCATATCGCTGCTGCCGAGGAGGACCTCCTCCTGGCCACCGTTTCGGAAGTAATAGATGCGCGAGTGCTCCAAGAACCGACCGACGATCGAGGTCACGGTGATGTTTTCGCTCACTCCTTTAATGCCAGGGCGAAGCGAGCACAGACCTCTTACGTTGAGCTGCACCTCCACGCCCTCCTGCGAGGCTTGGTAAAGGGTCTTGATGATCTCCTTGTCCAGGAGGCCGTTCAGCTTCCATGCTATCAGCCCATTGCCGAATTCACGATGATTTTCGATCTCCCTGTGAATTCGGTCAAGTATCCCTGACCGGAGTCCGACTGGGGCCACCAGAAGCTTTTGATAATTGGATAGGTTGGCATAGCCGGTCAAAGCATTGAAGAGATTGGAGACATCCAATCCTATCTCCTGATTGGTAGTTAGATAGCCCAGGTCGCCATAAACCTTCGTGGTCACGTTGTTGTAGTTGCCCGAGGAGAGGTGGCAGTAGCGTACGATTCCCTTACGTTCCTTCCTCACCACCATGCAGATCTTGGCGTGCACCTTCAGGTCCACTGGTCCATAGACAACGTGCACGCCCTCCTGCTCCAAGGTTCGGGCATATGAGATGTTGTTCTCCTCGTCGAACTTGGCCTTTAGCTCGACCACCGCCGCCACCTGTTTCCCTTGCTTTCGCGCTTCGATTAGCGATTCGATGACGGGCGAATGCTTGTCGATACGATACAAGGAGATCTTAATTGCCAGGACATCGGGATCGTCGGCTGCTTGCTGCAGCATCGCTACCACTGGCTGGAACGAGTCATAAGGATGGAAAAGAAGGTGATCCTTCGCATGCAATGCCGTGAAGATTATTTTCGGGTTGGAGAGGTCCTTGGGTATGTATTGGCTGAACGGAACATCCTTTAAATCGGGCCGGTCGATCGAGAGGAGTTGCCAGAAATCCACGAGACCGAGCGGTGCCGCATGCTGGTAGACCAAGTATCTTGGCAGATCCATATTCTTGGCCAGCACGTCTCGGACGCTATCTGGCATCCCAGCATCTACCTCTAGGCGTACCGGGGGCCCAAGCCGTCGGCTCTCTACCCCCTCCTCTACCGCTGTTAGCATGTCGTCAGTATCATCCACCTGGATCTCTATCTCGGCGTCACGCGTGACCCGGAATGGATTAGCGGATAGGATCTCCATGCCAGGGAACAGCAGGTCGAGGTTGGCAGCGATGAGGTCTTCCAGAAGCACCAAGTTCGCGGTGCTCTTTCCCACTGCGTATTCCTCATAGCCCTCATCCGGAACACGGACGAATCTAGGAAAGTTGGTTGTGGGCACTTTCACCCGGGCGAAACCTTGCCTGCTGCCATGGCGCATGGTTATGGCCAAATTGATGGATAAGTTCGAAATGAAGGGGAAAGGACGGTGGGCATCGAAGGCTAAGGGAGTCAAGGCAGGGTAGACCTCGTGCTCGAAGAGCCGGCGTAGCGCGGTTCTTTGTTCATCGTCCAGCTCGGACCATTTATGGACATGAATGCCGTTCTTCTTCAACTCCGGGCAAATCTTTTGTTGCCAGCATTCAGCGTGACCTTCCAATATTGGTCCTAGCATTCCTCTGATTTTGTCGATGGTGTTGGCCGGTGGCAGCCCATCTGCGGTGAATTTGGCAACACCTCGAGACATTTGTCGCCTTAGATCAGAGACACGGCTCATGAAGAACTCGTCCAGATTGGAGCCGCAAATGGCCAGGAATTTGACCCTCTCCAGAAGAGGGTGATAGTCATCCTTCGCCTCCTCCAGCACCCTCCGATTGAACTCAAGCGAGCTCAGTTCGCGATTGATATAGTATTCACATTTATCAAGGTCCACTCTCTTCGAATGCATCGATATCCGTGGATTGGAACGTTCTGTCACCATGCTCAGCGGAAAACAGGATGAAGCTCCAGGCATTTCTGCGTTTCTGAATCTGGGTTCTTTTTTAGAACCTGCAAATCTGCGGTTGCAGCTGATGGATCAAAAGCAGGCTACTTCAGGCTTGCTGACTGCGTTTTCCTCAGATGGGTAAGTTATTAGTAGATAGAGGTTATGTTCCTTTTCCGCAACGCATGCAGGGATAACCAAGCCTGGCCAACGGTGTGAGATTCAGGGTCTCATCGCGAAGGCGTTCGGGGGTTCGAATCCTCCTCCCTGCACTACTCTTCTCATCCAGACATTTAATTTCTGGTTTCAATCAAAAGGGATTGTATTAGCAGCCAAGCCATTTCCATTTTTCAAATTAAGGTGCGGATGACGCCGTGAGGTTCTACATATAAACCAAGCTAACAAACCTATTGCAAGGAACATTCTTAATGTTAAACGACGAATTCCGATGTAAAGAGCAAAGAAGAAATATCCATAACCCAATAAATGTGAAGGGGGTGAAAAGATAACAGATAGTGGAAAAGGATGGCTAATGGTAGCGACAGCATTCATAATTGGTGTTGCCATCTGTGCAATCACTTATTATTATACTCACTATGTGATAGTGTGATATGAGCATTATCCCATGGACAGAGATGCCGTAAGGGTGGGGGCTTTTAAAGTAATTCCTGACATCAAAATCCATGCCATAGACTTAAATGGATGAAAATTTAGAACTAAACCCTATTCGATTACTTCGCTTCATACTTCATACTCAACGTCAGATAACCGCGGCCAAATATTGCGTTGTGGGGAGGATGGGTTAACAACCTTTCGAGATAGCACAACACTCCTACCAAATTCCGTCTTTTGGAGTTTTATTCTCGCAGGCTAAATTGGTAACCGCCTTTCCGCGGAAAAGGGAAGTGATGCCTCCTGCAATGGAGATAATGGAGCAGATCAAGAATGCCAGGTCCATACCTTCGACGAATTCACCTGCCCCAACGATCGCGCTGCTAGGATCACCTGAGAATAGCCCCGAGATGCTCCCGGCTCCAGCCACGGTCGCGATGATAGCTCCCATTACCGCCAAGCTCGTTGCTTGCCCGGAACATCGCATGGTCGCTAACGTACCTGAAGCTATCCCGAGCTTCCTTTTGTCGACCGAGCCCATGACCGCACTGGTATTAGGGCTGGCAAAGATGCCGACACCTATTCCGATTATGAACAGGCCAAGCTCAACGTGCCAAACGGGGGAATCCACCGCCAAGGTGGACAACCAGACCAACGCCATAGCGACAATGAACATACCTGAGGAAGCAAGTGCCCTAGAACCAAGCCGGTCAGATAGCCTTCCGGATATCGGAGAAATGATGGCCATCGTCACTGGCATAATGAGGAGTACCATCCCCGCGTCGAGGACGGACATGCCCAGCACTCTTTGCAGATAGAAAGAGATCATGAAGGTGACGCCGAAGAAAGAGGTGTAATTAAGGAAGGCAGAGATGTTCGCAGCTGCGAAGAGTCGATTCTTGGTGAATAACTTGGGATCCAAAAGCGCAGACTCGCCCTTCCCCGACTCCACATAGACGAAGAGCACGAAACCTATGATGCATAGGGCGAAGAGCCCTAGGATCTCCATGCTTCCCCAACCTAACTGCTCTCCCAGGGTCAAAGCGACCAGAAGGCTTACCAGCGCTATGGTGAACAACAAGAACCCAGGAACATCGAACCTGACCTTCTTGACCTCGGGCCTCAAGGCCTTTAACTTATATTGGGCAAGGACGATGACAAGGATACCGAGTGGGACGGTCGCATAGAATATAGATCTCCATCCAAGCGCGTGCGTCAGCACGCCCCCAAGCGGGGGACCAAGGGAGAGCCCGATATAGACCGCCATGGCATTTATCCCTAGAGCCTTCCCTCGCTCTTTGCTGGGATATGTCTCCGTCACAATAGCCGTCGAGGTCGCACCAAAGCACGCCGCACCGAAACCTTGCATTATTCGGAAGAGAACCAACTCATTTCCGCTCGTCGACACCGAACAGAGCAATGATCCAAGAGTGAATATCCCGAAACCAGCAATGAAAATGGGCTTCCGTCCATAAACATCGGAGACCCTCCCCATGACCAGGATCATCACCGCTAAGGTCACGAGATAGGCGGTAGGTACCCAGATTATCTCAGCATAATTCATGGCCAAGTCGTTGGCGATCTCAGGAAGAGAGACACTGACAATCGTACTGTCGAGTGGCGCCATCATCGAGCCTATGCAGGTGATGAGCAGCACCCACCGCCTGTAATTGACCTCAGTGGACGACATCGATTTCTATGGGTCAATATGGGGAAGCAGGTATCAAGCTTGCCAATCTCCTAGATCGCCTTTGGAAAAGATAATGGTAAGTGAAGTCTAAACATCTCAGAGAAGGGGAAAGATGAAATCAAAAGATGCGGCACCTATCCAAGTTAGCATTTCGGGAAGGCTCCCCTCTACACCCAGATTGAACCCTCAAATCCGAAGAGCTCCGGACCGAAGGCAGGGGCTCAATCAAAGCGACTTGGTCTTGGCGGTGAAGAACGCCTTGCGCTATGTGCCTCAGAAGTGGCATGAAGTCCTTGCCCCCGAATTCCTCGAAGAGCTGCTTTCCAGGGGCAGGATTTACGCCTATCGCTTCCGCCCAGAAGGTAGGATATGGGGAAAACCGGTCGATGATTATCATGGCATTCTCGAAGCTAGGTCCATCCAGGTGATGATCGATAACAACCTGGACTTCGACGTGGCCCTCTATCCCTATGAGCTCGTCACTTATGGTGAAACTGGCCAGGTATGCCAGAACTGGTTGCAGTATCGACTTATTAAGAAATATTTGGAGTCCATGCGCTCCGACCAGACCTTGGTTGTTATGTCTGGTCATCCTCTCGGGCTCTTCCCCGCTAATCCCGAAGCCCCCAGGGTCATCCTCACGAACGGGCTGATGGTCGGTATTTATGATAACTCTCAAGATTTCCAGAGGGCCCAAGCCTTAGGCGTCTGCAATTATGCCCAAATGACCGCTGGTGGATGGATGTACATCGGCCCTCAGGGGATCGTGCATGGCACATATCTCACATTGCTGAACGCAGCGCGAAAATACTTGGGGATAGGTAACGAACAGAACCTCGAAAGCATAGTCTATCTGAGCTCGGGACTGGGTGGAATGAGCGGCGCGCAAGCCAAGGCCATCGAGATCGCCGGCGGGATAGGGGTAATCGCTGAGGTGGACCTATCCCGGATTAAAACCAGGTCGGAGCAGGGTTGGCTGGCCCGATGGTCCAGCGACCTCGATCAGATCTTTGGATGGGTCAACGGGCTGCGCGAATCTGGTGAGGCGATGTCCATCGCCTACCATGGCAATGTGGTGGACCTATGGCAGTACGTCCTGGACCGCGGTATCCAGGTGGAACTTGCCTCCGATCAGACTTCTTGTCACGCCGTATACGAAGGCGGGTACACCCCCGCTGGCGTCACGTTCGATGAGGGGCGGCGCCTGCTTGCGGATGACCCAAAGGAATTCAGGAAGAATGTCGATGCCTCTTTGCGCAGACAATACCGATTGATCATGAGCATGAGAGAGCGGGGGACCAAGTTCTGGGATTATGGCAACTCCTTCCTCAAAGCTGTCTTCGATGCGGGTGAGAAGGACGTGGCGTTACATGGAGATGCTAGGAATGGCTTCGTTCTGCCTTCTTACGTCGAGGACCTTATCGGTCCAATATGCTTCGACTATGGGTATGGGCCATTCAGGTGGGTCTGCCTTAGCGGGAAGTCCGATGACCTAGCGAAGACGGACGCGGCGGCCATGGACGTCATCAAGGAGCTATGGCTCTCCCGCAAGGAAAGTCGAGGTCAGGACAGGGACAACTACATTTGGCTCAAGGATGCGGATAGAAACAAATTGGTCGTTGGCACCAAGGCGCGCATCCTCTATGCGGATGGAACTGGCCGTGTAAGAATCGCTGAACGTTTCAATGCCATGGTAGGGAAAGGTGAGATCGGCCCCGTGATGCTGGGAAGAGACCATCACGACGTCAGCGGGACGGACAGTCCTTTCCGCGAGACAGCTAACGTCAGGGATGGAAGTAACATTATGGCCGAGATGAGCCATCAATGCTGGGCTGGCAACGCGGTAAGGGGAATGACCATGGTCGTGCTCTCCAACGGAGGAGGGGTGGGCATCGGAAAGGCCATTAATGGTGGGTTCGGCCTGGTCCTCGATGGCAGTGAGAGGCTGAACAAGGTCATTTCCAATGCTTTGGACTGGGATGTGGCCTGTGGCATAGCAAGGCGCGCTTGGGCGGGAAACCCATCGGCCATCGAGACTGCAAAGGCTTGGAACGAATCCCACCTGGGCCATATGACCATGCCCAATCATCCTGTGGAGGGGATGGTGGAAAAGGTCGTGTCCAAGAGAATGAAGGCGTGAACGCAGTGAGCAGAACGCTATTTATCATTCCGACGTGAATGACGAGAGCATCATCGTAAGGTGGAACGATGGCGAAGCAACTTCTCGGCCCCTTCTCGGAGATCGTCACCATGGACCGTTTGCCGGAAAGAGGCCCATTGATGGATGAACGCCTCCACGTTATCCGAGATGGAGGCATCATCATCGACGGGGACAAGATATTCGATGTCCTGGACGGGGAGAGCTTCAAGCAGGTCCAACAGTTATCCGAGATGAAGGGAAGCCCTCTCGAATATACCGCGATCAAGCGAAAGATGGTCCTCCTTCCTGGCCTCATCGATTCGCATACGCATATGTGCTTCGCAGGCTCAAGGGCCAAGGAGTACTCTATGAGGATCTCCGGTGAATCCTACGTCCAAATATCGGAGCATGGAGGTGGTATCATGAGCACGGTGCGCAGCACCCGGCTCGCCTCTGAGGAAGGGCTCAGATCCTTGTTGGCGGAGAGGGCTTTGGAGCATCTGCTCAGGGGGGTCACCACCTGCGAGGTGAAGAGCGGCTACGGATTGGACGTGGAGAACGAGCTCAAGATGCTACGGGCCATCCGCTGGGTGAATCAATCCAATGATCTTTATCCCAGATTGATACCCACATGCTTGGCGGCGCATGTTCGTCCGCCAGAGTTCAAAACGGACCAGAATTACCTGGACTTCCTGGTCAACAAGCTGCTTCCCTTAGTCAAGAAAGAAGGTCTGGCGCAGAGGGTGGACATCTACATTGACAAAGGAGCATTTCCTCCAGACCTGGCCGATGGTTATCTATTCCAGGCCAAGAACATGGGGTTCGTTCCGGTGGTCCACGCAGACCAGTTCGTCGTGGGCGGAGCGGCGGTGGCGGCAAGGGTGGGGGCCATGAGCGCCGACCATCTGGAACGCTCCACGGAACGCGAGTTCAAATGGCTAAAGGAGAAGGACGTGGTGGCGGTCGTCCTTCCTGGCAGCTCCCTTGGCCTCGGCGACGCATTCGCACCTGCCCGGCGGATGCTTGACGCAGGGCTTTGCATGGCCATCGCCAGCGATTGGAACCCAGGGACGGCGCCGATGGGTGATCTCTTGATCCAAGCCTCCATCCTCTCCGCGAATCAGAAGTTGACGGCAGCTGAGACCTTTGCTGGCTTGACTTGCAGGGCAGCGAGGGCCTTGGGTCTTGAGGACCGGGGGAGGATAAAGCCCGGGCAGTTGGCCGACCTGATAGGCTTTCCATGCGATTCCTTTGAGGAGATATTGTACCGACAAGGGTCGCTCTCTCCCTCGTTGATAATCAAGGGTGGCAAGAGGGTCATGAGGGCGCCCAATCCTGTGGGAGGATGACGTTTTGGCATTGATAGAGTGCGTTCCAAACTTCAGCGAGGGAAGGCGGCCAGAAGTGGTAGAAGCCATCGTCGCGGCGATGAGATCGACCCCCTCAATAAGGGTCCTTGATGTCAGGAGCGACCCGGATCATAATCGGACGGTGGTAACCATGGTGGGAGAGCCCTCGCAGGTGGCTGAGGCAGCCTTCGCCGGCATCAAGAAGGCAGCGGAGCTCATAGACATGGACCTTCACAAAGGGGAGCATCCGCGCATAGGTGCGACCGACGTCGTTCCCTTCGTGCCGGTCAGCGGTATAACCCTGGAGGAATGCGTCCCGTTGGCTCGAAGCCTAGCCGAGAGGGTTTCGCGGGAGCTGGGCATACCCACTTATCTCTATGAGGCAACGGCCACAAGACCTGATCGCGTTGACCTGGCCAACCTGCGTCGCGGGCAATACGAGGGGTTGAAGGAGGCCATCAGGAGCGATCCCAACCGCAAACCCGACTTCGGTCCATCGGAGCTGCCCAAGGCTGGTGCAACGGTCATCGGGGCCCGCGAGTTCCTCATTGCCTATAACGCCTACGTGAACACCGAGGACGTGGATAAGGCCAAGGAGATAGCCAAGAGGATCAGGGAGAAGGGCGGCGGTTTCCCGTACGTAAAGGCCATGGGCTTCCAAACCAAGCCTTTCGTTCAGGTGTCCATGAACCTCACCAATTTTCGCATCACTCCAATGCACGTGGTCCTCGAGGCAATAAGGT
>Ga0208980_10001860_pt1 | contig 12788 bp, 11 predicted proteins | sample WetSurMetagenome_3_FD_187993 | JGI IMG/M metagenome (GOLD analysis project Ga0208980, IMG submission 187993) | Wetland microbial communities from Twitchell Island in the Sacramento Delta, sample from surface sediment Aug2011 Site A1 Bulk (version 2) | ecosystem: Environmental > Aquatic > Marine...
AGGGTTTAGGCTGTGCATGCACATTCATGGTAATGAGGGAAAGCCCCATTACAGCTACTGCTGAACTGATTAAGATTTTTTTAAGAGTTTTCATAATTCCTGGTTTTTTTAATTTTTGTTAATTATTACAATAATCATGCAATTTTTAATATAAGATATAAATTACCCAATTTACTCAATTTTTTAATTACTCTATTTTTTTGTCTGGTCAACTATTAAAATGAAAAAATGCCTCTTTTTTCATCAATGTTTTTAATGATCTTCCGATACGTGGTAACCTGAAAGCATACTCTTAAAAAGGGAGGTCGGCCGTGCACCAAGAGTGCATGTATAAATATGGATTATCATGAATACTGATAAGAAGAATCCCATGGTTATATGAAGAATATCTGTCAGGATCATGCCACTAATACCGAGAAACCTGCTTATCACAGTTTCAGGAAAAAGTAATCCAAGTCCTGAGATTATTAGAAGAGGAAATGAGACGTACATTGCAAGGACGTATGTCAATTTCTGCAACGGATTGAATTTCCTGTCGGGAGTTACAGGAAACGGGTGCTTTTCACCTTTAAACATACCCACTGAATAATATTTCATCTGTTTCCAAAGGTCAGAAATGAAATTCTCTTTTCTGATTTTATAAAATCTGCCGTTATCTGTAAACAAATTACCAGTCACAAAAAAAATATAATTAATAGTCAGCAGAACGGCAGCAATATTATGCCATTTTACTGCCCTGGCAAATCCTATCATCAGAACAGCATCTTGTTTATCAGTATATTGCATGCTTATGCCTGTGACTATCAAAACTAAGATCAGGATTGCATTAAAAAGATGCCAAAGCCTGACCCAGATTGGATATAAATACATTTTTTTCTTTTTAATTTTATTTTCTGGTCAACCTGAAATAAACGTGGATTCCAATGATTACCACTACAACTCCGAATATCAGAAGACTTATGATATTAAGATACTCATTCCTGTTAGCTCCGATTACATATGACTGGTTAAGTATAATTCCATTAAGAAATCCATCTTTCCGTTGCTCCCTTGACTGAAATTTGTAAAGAGTCGACATCAGAATTGAGTTCTGAGAATGACATTCATTGCATCTCCTGACTGCCTTTTCAACGGGTTCAATAAGGTGCGATACAAGGATGGTATCATTTATTTCAGAATGACATTCAATGCATCTCACACTTTTAAAGTGAGATTCCTGGTTAGGCAACCAGTCGTGTTTCTGAAGAATATTTATCTCATCCCTGTCAGACAACAGCTGGAACTGATCAAAGTTTGAATGACATTTTAGACAAATATTGTTATCATAAATTATTGCCTCCTTAATATCAGTGCTGTTCCTTATATTAAGTTTGTAATCATGCGGTCCATGGCATTTCCAGCAGGAAAAACCCTCTTTTTCAAGTTGAAAATGCGTACTCTTCTTGTATTCGGATTCGATTTCTTCAAAATTAAACCTGGCAAATTTTTCATCACCTCCATGACAATCAATACAGTTGTACATCCCCTCCATCCTTAGCTCACCAGGGTGAGGGAATTTTACATAATCCGCCGAATGACAGTCAGTACAACTGAAGCTTTTATGATTCGACTGGTAGAATTTGTTCCTGTCAATTACTCTTTCCGAAAACATCAAAGCTTTGACCTTAAGTTCAAGATTTTCATTCATATACTCGTAAGTCTTCTGGCCATGGCAGCTAAAGCAACGTTCATTGTCTTCGTAAAAAGGTGATATAAAGGTAATTGAATCCCCCGGATCAGTTATTGCTTTCCTATAATCAGAAGCAACTGCTGAAATACTTGTCATCAAATTAATCAGCAACAGCAAATGAAGATGCCTGATTGCAGTTGAAATCATTCTCTGATGATATTTTTGCTTAGAATCTCACTGTAATATTAAATCCGAAAAGGTATTCCCAATCAGTTAAATCATTCGCATTATAAAGAAAATTGTACTGGCCTATAATATTTGAATAATTGGCTACGAAAACCTGGAATGAATGAGTTGCCGTACCGATTTCCCAGCCAAGTGATAAGTTTGGCTTTGGCTGCTCATCAAGATCTTGTTTTGTCAAAAGCTGATCATATTCAAAAATGATCGAATGGGATCCAAAAACATTTGCCCTGCCACCTGCCGAAAATCCGAAATTAAGGTTTTTGTAACCGGACTCATTTGAGTACTGGGGAACTGCATTGAAATAAATGAATGTAGGGGCTAACTGGAACGAAAACATATCATTGAATTTTCGTGCAACAATGAACTGTGTTAAATACGACAGCCGGTGAATAGTCCTGAATCTTTCCTCTGGTCCGAATGCCTCCTCCTCCCGAAGATCAAGAACAATGTTGCCGTAATAAGAAAGGGAAACAGGCATGCTGTTATCCTCATTTTGCTGAAGTATAAGATATTTCCATTGAAGATCCTGAAGCTTGTAGTCCTTTGTGGTCCCGGCTCCAATCATCAATCTGTCAGTGATTCCGTAATTAAGGCCGAGCCTAGTATTTGCTGATCCATAGATTCCAAAGAGATTATGAATGTTTTCGATCAGGCTGAACCGATGGTGAATCTGGAACTCAAGACCTCCTTTATATGGTGTCGCAACAGTCTGGTTGTCGACAAGAGTACCTGTACCAAAAGTGAATCGCACTCCTTTGGATTTTTCTTTTTGCTGAGCTTCTTCCTGAGCTGATAATGAAATTGTAAAGGCAGACAAAAGCAAAATTATAACAGTCCTTTTCATTTTATAGGGGTTTAGTAGGTTTAAGGTTCATTAGTTGTTTTGTGCTCCCTGCTGGATCCAGATGAGTATCAATTGTTTTTCAGTTGGTAATGTGTATGGTGTATGACTGGAAGAAGTAACCTGCAAATAAAGTCTGCTTGTTTCAGCAGGCTGATTCACATAGCCACCCGTCGTAAGAGATTCATAAGAATATCCATCCCTCAGATCGGGATTACGTGTTCCATGGTGACAAGTAATACAATTATCAGTAAAAATTGGCTGAATCTGAGCCTGGAAATATACTGTATCCACAGGGTTAACAGTTTCGATAACATAAGTATATTTTTCGCAGGAAGAAAACAGGACAATCCCTGCAAGTATAATAAAAGCTGATAAAAAAGTCCAGGATAAGTTAGCTTTAACTTTCATTTTACATTTATTGTTAATTGTTTCACAAAGATATCAGGGTATACTTATTAGAAGAATATTGCGTCCAATAAATTTAGTCGATATTTAATGCTCTTTGGCATATCAAAAATTGATCTTTATCACTTCTGTGGGTGATATTTATTAAACTGATCACAATCACATCGAGAGCTCACACCTGCAAAGAAGGTGGAAAAACATCCCGGGGATCTTTGACTCATTTTGAGAGGACTCGCAAGTGATCTGTTTTATTTTCCCGGTCATCCTCATGGCCCGGTTTGATTCTTTGCAAATAAAAACTCTCAGAAACAAAGCAGATTGCTGATATTAAAAACCTTAAATCCTGAAGCAAAAATAACAGCTGAAGGTAATTCTCTAAAACCTGTAAGAGTTATCCTCAATAAGTTTATCAGCAATTCTTCTTCTCGCATCTTTAACATTCAGGCAGCTGACTTTGGTAAGGATCTCGACCGCTTTTATAAGGGCTGGCATTGTTTCAGCATCTGCAAATGAGCATAATGCATCGGTTGCAGACTTTCTGACTATATCTGAAGTATCATAAATATTTACATCAAGAATATCTTTGTAAACAGGACCAGGACCTTTGATTCCTTCAAGTTTTTCAATACGCAATGCAAGCGATTCAGAAATATAGGTTTCCATCATCATATCGGCAATGTTATTCATTACCTCCTGCTCATTGACCAGATTCTTGCCAAATTGTTTTACTGCTCCATGCATGCAGAGAAGGATAACCTTTTTAAAATTCCTTATGTATCTCTTCTTTTCCTGGAAATATAATTCACCTGCGTTCTTCCCATCGGTGATCCTGTCCAGTTCATCAAATAGTTTTTCAGCCTCTCCGAAAAGGTCAAAATCTCCCTTCATTGCCCTTTTCATTGCAGTATCGGAAACCAGGAGCCGGTTGATCTCGTTTGTGCCTTCGAATATCCGGTTAATTCTCGAATCGCGGTAACCTCTCTCCACATCCATTTCAGCTGAATAGCCCATACCACCGTGAATCTGAACAGCTTCGTCAGCAATAAAGTCAAGCATTTCCGAGCCGGCAACTTTCAGAATGGCAGCTTCCACTGCGTAATGGCTTATGGCTTCAATGGCAGCCCGGCCTTTGTCGCCGCAATCTGATTTCATCTTTTCCATCAGGTCATCAATATCCTTGCTCACTCTGTATACAGCTGATTCTGAGGCAAAAAGTCTTATCACCTGTTGGGCAAGTTTATGTTTTATTGCCCCGAATGTCGAAATAAGAACCCCAAACTGTTTCCTTTCATTGGCGTATTTCACCGAGTCGTTAATAGCTTTCTTTGCCGCACCCAAAACATTGGCACCAAGCTTTAGCCTACCCATATGAAGAATGCTCAAAGCGATCCTGAAGCCTTCGCCTCTTTTACCGAGAAGGTTTTCAACAGGAACATGTACATCGTTGAAATAGATCTGTGCAGTTGATGATCCTTTAATTCCCATCTTGTGTTCATCAGGACCAATCACCACCCCCGGATATTTGCTCTCAATTATAAAGGCGCTTAATACCCTGTCGCTGTCAACTTTGGCAAAAACCACCAGTGTATCTGCAAATCCTGCATTTGTGATCCACATCTTCTGACCGTTAATAATATAGTGTTTCCCATCATCTGAAAGCTTTGCGTTTGTTTTTCCGGAATTTGCATCACTGCCTGCACCGGGTTCTGTAAGGCAGTAAGCACCAATTAATTCACCGGTGGCAAGTTTTGTGACATACCTCTGTCTCTGATCTTCATTACCATAATACATTATTGGCAGCGTGCCGATGCCACAATGAGCCATATAGGCAACTGAAAATGAATAGCCGGCCCCGGTAGTTTCAGCAACAAGCATCTGAGTAACAAAATTTTGTCCGAATCCTCCATACTCTTCCGGGATTGAAATGCCCATCATACCAAGCTCTCCCGATTTCTTCAGGATGGTCTTCATAAGCATCCTGTCGCTTTTTTCGACTGCTTCCATATTGGGATACACTTCAGTATCAAGGAAATCCTTGCACGTCTGGGCAATCATTTTTTGTTCCTCGTTAAACTCCTCAGGAATAAAAACATCTTTTGCTTCAACTTCATTAACTAGGAATTCTCCGCTTTTCAAGATTTTTCTGGTTTCCATTTCGGCTATTTAAAATTAAGTAATCATTTTTATAATTTCATTTGCCCCCAACCCCGTGAAGGGGGCTAAAAAGCATTTGGGTATAGAAGTCCCCCTTTAGTGGGATTTAGGGGGCTAACCTAATGCCTGAACCACCAACTCCGCTATATCTAAGTTTTTAATTTCCTCTTCCCTGTTCTTGTATTTCAAACCATCTGTCATCATTGTCATACAGAACGGGCATGCAGTAGCTATGACAGAGGCTTTGGTTTCAAATGCTTCTTCGGTTCTTTCGATAAAAATCTCCTTATCCCCCTTCTCTGCCTCCTTAAACATCTGGGATCCTCCTGCCCCACAGCATAATGCAAAGCTTTTATGTCTCCTCATTTCCGTAAATCCGGAAGAAAGTGATTTTAAAATTGTTCGCGGTTCAGCATAAATATCATTTGCTCTACCCAGATAGCATGGATCATGGAAAGTGATATTGACATCTTTCAGGGTTTTCGGGTCGACTTTTAGCCGGCCCTCATCAATACTTCTGCTGATAAAACGGAGATAATTTATAACTTCATAATTTCCGCCCAGATCAGGATATTCATTCTTAAATATATTAAAACAGTGCGGACAGGTGGTTATAATCTTTTTAATGCCGTAAACCTTCATCGTTTCGATGACCTGCAATGCCTGCATCTGGTAAAGCATTTCGTTGCCTGCCCTCCTGGCAGGATCGCCGGTACAGGTCTCTTCCTTCCCAAGAACAGCATAACTGACATTCAGTCTGTCAAGTATCTTTGCAAATGCTTTAACAACTTTTTTATATCTGTCATCAAAAGCTCCGGCACATCCTACCCAGAAAAGATATTCAGGAGTTTCATTTCCGGGAGCTAATTCAGAAAATACAGGTACCTTAAATCCCAGGTCCTTAGTCCAGTTTAACCTGTCCTCTGCTGAATATTGCCAGGGAGCTCCGTTATTTTCAATATTATTAAAAACACTCTTCAATTCCCCTGGCGCTGAGGCTTCTTCAAGTACCAGGTATCGTCTCATATCGATTATCAGGGACGGGTGGTTAATATTTATCGGACACTCTTTCGCGCATGCATTGCAGGTGGTACATGCCCAGAGTTCCTCTTCCGATATAAAACTTCTTATCAAAGACCTGTTATCATTGAAATCCTTTCCGTTTTTGATCATAAGAGGACCCTTTTCCTTCATTCTTGCACGGAGGTCCATCATAATTTTCCGCGGAGATAATTTTTTGCCTGTAATATTTGCCGGGCAGACAGATGTGCATCTGCCGCATTCAGTGCAGGAAAGGGAATCAAAATAGTTTTTCCAGGTAGCATCCTCAGCATCCCTGACGCCAAACCGCTCAACAGGAGTGTCGGCAGGCGCCGCAGCAAAAGCAGTGTCGGGGTTAAGCATCATTTTTACCTCTCTTGTTATATTATCCATATTTGCAAGCTTTCCAAGCGGTTCAAGCCTCGAAAGAAAGACATTCGGGACAGACATGAATACATGAAAATGCTTGGAATATGGGAGATAATTGGCAAAGACAAATATTGTAAGGATATGCGTCCACCAGCTGACTTCAAAAATCGAATGAAATTGACCGGCGGAAAATTCCTTTAAATTGCTGATGAGGATATTGCTTATCGGATAAATGCCAAAAAAAGTCTCTCCCGAGGTTGTTTTGTATCCGACATACCCGGTATTCATACCAAGAAGTGAAACCATAAGCAACAGTATCAGCGACAAGGAAATACCTGCATCAATATGAGATTTCTTTTTCATCTCAATTCCTTCGAAGCGTTTTACATGCATGATATTCCGCCGGAAAATGAATATCAGGATCGAGAATGCCACCAACAGTGCGAAAATATCTCCGGATGCCATAATGATATCATGGACCGGGCCAAGAAAACTGAGATATTTTTCAGTCCCGGCCAGACCGTCAATTACCATTTCAACACTGCCGATCAGAATCACGCAAAAGCCCCAGAAGACAAGTGCATGAAAGAAACCAATCACCGGACGGCGGAATATTTTAGTCTGACCAAAAGCTACCCGCATCATCACACGGAACCTTTCTCCAAGGTTCTTAACAGGAAATCCTGATTTTGTAAAGCTAAAGAATTTTAAAATCCTGCTTACAGTATAGAAGAATACTCCTAAAGTGACTAGAAGAGCAATTGCGAATATTATTTGTCTGGTCATATCCGGGTATCTTAATAATGTGCATTACAGAGAAGTTGCAACAACTTCTCCATAAAGCAATTAATCTATTTTTTCAGGTTTTTAACAGTGTCCACCAGTTTCGGGAGTATCTTCATCGCATCACCTACAATACCGTACTGAGCTGCTTCAAATATAGGTGCGTCCTTATCGGTATTGATTGCCACTATATATTTTGAAGAGCTTACACCGGCTAAATGCTGTGTTGCACCGGAGATGCCGATTGCAATATACAGGTTAGGTGAGATTATCTTGCCGGTTTGTCCGGTATGTTCTTCGTGAGGTCTCCATCCCTCGTCGGAAACAGGCCTTGAACAGGCTGTTGCTCCTTTAAGCAGTGAAGCAAGTTCGACGAGCGGCCCCCAGTTGTCGGGTGATTTCATTCCCCTTCCTCCTGAAACAACAATATCGGCGTCAGTAAGAACAATTTTACCGGTCTGCCTGAGTGTTTCAGTAACAGTTGTTTTTATTAATGATCCATCAACAGTAATCTCAACTATTTCAGGAACTGCACGTGTGGGTTTTTCAATTAAATCAAAAGAGTTCTGGGCAAGAGTAAGAATCTTAATATCAGACCTTATAATTACGTGTGCAAATGCGTTTCCTGAATATGCTCTTTTGTAAACTGTAAATGGATCAAGACTAAGAGGCAGCCTGCTTACACCTGATCCGATCCCGGCCTTGAGCCTGACAGATAACCTTGGAGCAAGAGCCTTTCCCGTTATATTGTTTGAAAAGATGATGACATCTGATCCTTCTTTTATTGCAATGTCAGATATAACCTTTGTATAGGCCTGATTATCAAGGGATGTAAGCTGACTACAGGTTGTATTGATGATCTTTTGGGCCCCATAGTCACCAAGCCTTTTCAGTTCATCCTCATCTGCCTTGCCAATCGATAAAGCAGTGACTTTAGTTTTCAGCATTTCGGCAACAGATGATGCGTAGGAGACCAGCTCAAAAGAGAGTTTTTTGAATTTCCCGTCCCAATTTTCTGTAAATACTAAAACTGACATATCTTCTGGTATTTCTTAATTAAAATTAAATGACTTTTGCTTCGTTCTGGAGGAGTTCAATCAGATGGGAAGGGTTTTCGGCATCGACATACTTGCATGCAGCACGGGGAAGTGGTTTTTCAAAACCTGCAATTTCAGTAAGCTTTTCAGCAGCTATGGGTTCGTACACTCTTACCTGCTTGGTCCTTGCTGTCATAATACCACGCATTGATGCAATTCGTGGCTCTTTTGCAATACCTTTCTGTACAACTGCAACAAATGGAACAGGTACCTTGACACTCTCCCTGCCGCCGTCGATTTCCCTGGCCATAACAGGAGATCCGTTAATAATTGTTAAGTCAGAGACTGATGACACGGACGGAATTCCAAGGAATTCTGAAATCATTCCTCCAACAGCAGATCCATTAAAATCACTCGATTCTATCCCGCATAAAATAATGTCAAATCCCTCTTTTTTTATCACTTCGGCAATCTGGGCTGCAACTGAATATGCATCTGATGGATCGGAGTTGATCCTTACAGCATCATCTGCCCCTATAGCTAATGCTTTTCTGATAGTTGGCTCAGAACCTGCAGATCCGACATGGGCTACGGTAACCGATTTTACGCCTGTTGCAGGATCGTCCTTTAATTCGAGGGCACGTGTAAGCGATAATTCATCCCATGGATTAATAACCCATTGAATGCCTGAAGTATCAATTGAAGAATTCCCTTCAGCAAACTTGATCTTAGTAGTTGTATCCGGGACATTGCTGATGCAAACCAAGATTTTCATCTGTCTCCTGTTTTAAGTTATGTAATTTGTATAATGATCTGAGAAGAAAATACATTATTCTCTGCCTTCGAGGCGGCAAATATAATAATTAAAGCTTCACAATCAAATCTAAGGTCATTCATTTTTTAAATGAATTCGAAACCTTCATTTAGATTAACTAATTAGATATCTATCAATTACCAAATCGCTCGCAGAACATGATTGTAATCAGTCGAAATAATTGCACAAAGTCGGGTATCTGAATATTTTTATCCCCGTCAGGATTAATTTTAATATTTAAGATTAAATTGGCACGCCCAAATAATTGACCTGTCAAATAATGAAAAGTAAGATCAGGATATATGGAGGTGTTTTTCTGGCAATGATTTTCTGGGCATTTTCATTTATCTGGTTTAAAATTGCCAATGAAACATTCCGACCGATTACAATAATATTTTTTCGCCTGGTATTTTCAATTATTCTGTTATCGGCTTATCTGGGTATTAAGAAAAAATTTGTAAAGATCCGGAAAGAGGACCGTGGATTGTTTCTTATGCTGGCCCTTTTTGAACCATTCTTTTATTTTCTGGGAGAAAGTTTCGGGTTGACTTATGTATCAGCTACAGTCGGTTCTGTATTGATCTCTACAATTCCTGTGGTTGCCACAATCGGAGCATGGTTATTCTTTAAGGAAAGACTAAAGGCCATTAATTATGCAGGCATAATAGTGTCGTTCGCCGGTATTCTTGTTTTCGTTCTGAACAGAGAAGGGGGTCTGAGTTTCAACTTAAAGGGATTAAGTCTTTTAATACTTGCCGTCTTTTCTGCCTCAGGTTATAACCTGACTCTCAGCAGGCTGGTAGGTAAATATAACCCGGCTTTTATAGTAATTGTCCAGAATAGCATTGGTGCGATCCTGTTTTTACCTGTTTTTCTTTTTTCTGACCTGAAACATTTCATAAGTACACCTTTCAGTTTCAATTCCCTGTTGCCGGTAATTGAACTTTCAGTTTTCGCATCGTGCGGCGCTTTCATTTTGTTCGCATATTCAGTAAGGAACATGGGAATAACCAGGGCTAATGTCTTCACATATTTCATCCCGATTTTTACTGCTTTTTTTTCGTTTTTTATATTAGGCGATAAACTGACAATTCAGAATATCATCGGTATTGCCGTGGTAATCTCGGGACTGATAATGTCGCAGATTAACGGTCGGTCGAAAAAAACTGATGAGGCCCTGATCCTGACGGGAAAAACTGCCTGATATTTCATGTAAGTACCAGTTAATTGAGGAAATATCATACCCTGAAACCTCAAAGTAAAAATCATATATTTACAATCATGTTCATGAAATGATAAAAAGACTGGTAAGCATATCACTTTTTTGCCTACTTCAGGTGCTGTCTTTCTGTCAGACCGGGGGAGATAATATATATGAGTTTCTCAACCTGACTCATTCCGGGCGAATAGCATCGCTGGGAGGCTCTAATGTTTCACTGACCGGTATTAATCTGAACTTTGCATACAATAATCCTGCACTCCTTGATGCACAAATGGATAAAAGTCTTGCGCTAAGCTATTCAAACTATTTCGCTGATATAAACTATGGTCTTGCAATGTACTCACGATCACTGCAAAATTCAGGAAATATTGCCGGTGGAATAACCTACCTGAATTATGGTTCCTTTACTGAAACAGATGCTTCGGGTAATATTACAGGTTCTTTCAGTGCTTCAGAAACAGCTTTTTCTGTAATTTATTCACATGAACTTGATTCAATGTTTTCAGTGGGAATAAATTTCAAGCCTGTATTATCCCATCTTGAAAAGTACACCTCAGTTGGATTTGCTTTCGATATAGGCGCTTCATGGCATAATCCTGAAAATCTTTTGTCAGCAGGGCTGGTAATCAGGAATATTGGCTACCAGGTTACGACTTATGCCGGTGAAACAAGAGGTAAACTTCCTTTGGAAATACTGGCCGGTGTGTCAGCCAGACTGGCACATGCCCCGTTCAGATTCTCTCTTACCCTGAGACACCTTGAAAAATATGATCTTACCTACCAGTACACAGAATCAGAGGGAGAATCGGGTTCTGGAACCTCAGAATTCTTTGAGAATATGATCAGACATATTATAATAGGTACAGAGATAATACCACATAAAAATTTCTATTTTAGTCTGGGATACAATCATCAGAGAAGAAGCGAACTGCAGACAGATTCAAAAGTTGCCGGTACAGGATTCACATGGGGATTCGGGTTTAACACGTCGATGCTAAGCATAGAATTTGGCAGGGCATCATATCATCTCGCCGGATCATCGAACCACATATCTTTGATAATACATCCTGATCTGTTGTTTAAAAAAATCACTGGCCCCCAGCAACCTAAAGGGAGCTTTTAGAAAATTATTACCTTTATGTCCCCTTAAGGGGATTTAATGGCGCAAACATTTATGGACAAAAAGCTGATAATAGCAATTGATGGTTATTCATCATGTGGCAAAAGCACTTTTGCAAAGGCAATTGCAAGGGAGATGAACTATATATATATTGACAGCGGGGCTATGTACCGTGCAGTAACCCTTTACTGTATGAGAAAAGGTTATGTCGGAAAAGGCGATCTTAAAATGAATAGCATACTGAATGACATTAAATTTATCCATATTTGCTTTATCTATAATTCTGATATCCTTGAATATGAAACCTACCTGAATTCCGAAAATGTTGAAAGCGAAATCAGGGGTATTGAAGTATCGTCGCATGTAAGCAGGATCAGCCAGATCCCGGAGGTTCGTACCCGTATGGTCGAATTGCAGAGACAGATCGGCGTTTTTAAAGGTATTGTCATGGATGGAAGGGATATCGGCACCGTAGTGTTTCCGGATGCTGATCTGAAAATTTTTATGACTGCTTCGGTCGACATCAGGAGCAAAAGAAGATTTGACGAGCTCAGGAACAGGAACATTGAAATTGGATTTGAAGAAGTCAAAAGAAATATTATTGCCAGGGATATAGCTGATGAGAACAGGGATATAAGTCCGCTGAGAAGAGCAGAAGATGCTATAATGTTGGATAACAGCCGTATGACTGTTGCCCAACAGATGGAATGGGTTATGAATATTATCAGAAATAAGATAAATGCTGGTTGAAATTGATAAAAGGTCAGGATTTTGTTTTGGTGTCAGGAACGCAGTTGAGATAGCTGAGAAAGCTTTGCTGCAGGGAGAGAAGGTATTCTCGCTCGGCCCGATAGTTCATAATGACAAAGAGATGGAGCGTCTTTTATCGCTGGGGCTGGTCACCATCAACCATGAGCAATTCAGGAAACTGAAGGATTGTAATGTCCTTGTCCGTGCCCATGGAGAGCCTCCTGAGACTTACATTACAGCAGAAAAAAATAATATAAGGATCATTGAAGCAACATGTCCGATAGTAAAAAAGCTGCAGTCAAGAATCAGTGAAACCTGGATGAATCTGAAAAAA
>Ga0208980_10001861_pt1 | contig 12785 bp, 14 predicted proteins | sample WetSurMetagenome_3_FD_187993 | JGI IMG/M metagenome (GOLD analysis project Ga0208980, IMG submission 187993) | Wetland microbial communities from Twitchell Island in the Sacramento Delta, sample from surface sediment Aug2011 Site A1 Bulk (version 2) | ecosystem: Environmental > Aquatic > Marine...
TGCCATTTTATCCACAAAGTACCATAACCGTGGATGCGTGGTCATTTCGATCGAGCTTCCATTTTCCTATTGATTATCGAGTTACTGTAACTCCGATAAGCAAGGGAAACGCACCACCAATGGTTCGACAACCCCACAAATTCATTGTAGAATAATATCATCAATGGAGGCGTCATGAAGCCCATCCAGATCCTGGTCATCGGTATCCTGATTGGCCTGGCTTCAGCTGGAGTCATCCTGGTGGTGGCATCCGAACCGCGCGGAGAGGCGATTAAACTCGCCCCGATCGCCACACCCACCGAGATCGTCATCTACATCAGCGGCAGCGTGGTCCATCCGGGCGTTTACCATCTTTCTCCAGGCAGCCGCATCGAACAGGCGGTTGCAGCCTCCGGTGGGCTGGCCCAGGATGCGGACGCCGGCCAGGCGGATCTCGCCAGGCTCTTATTTGATGGCGACCAGGTTTATATCCCACACCTGGGCGAACCCACCCGTAACGACAGTGTAACCGGGAACATCCTGACAAATTCAGTCATTGATATCAACACCGCCACCATTGAAGATCTGGAAACCCTGCCAGGTATTGGCGCCGTAAAAGCGCAGAGCATCATCACCTACCGGGAAAGCCATGGGGACTTCTCATCATTGGACCAACTCTTATCCGTTCCGGGCATAGGCGTTGCACTTCTCGAACAGATCAAGCCGTACTTGCAGATCTCCCCTTAATTCGCGCACGGACGTCTGACATCCGCTATAATTAGCCTTATGAATATAAAGTCCGAACTTGAGAATGCATTAAAAGACGCCATGCGGTCGAAGGATGAAACCGCGCTGCGGACCATCCGCATGGCATTGTCTGCCATTAAACTGGCTGAGGTTGAAAAAGCAACCACCGACAAAGGCGCTGCCCTCGAGGAATCCGAATTGATCTCCATTTTACAGAAGGAGATCAAGAGCCGCAGGGAAGTCATGCAGGAGGCAGAAAAGGCCAACCGTCCCGACCTGCTGGAGGCTGCCAGGGCGGATATCACCGTTCTTGAAAAATTCATGCCAAAGGCGATGGACCAGGCCGAACTCGAAAAAATGACCCGCGAGGTCATCGCCGAGGTGGGTGCCACCAGCATGACCGATATGGGCAAGGTCATGAAAGTCCTGCTGCCCAAACTGCAGGGTCGCGCTGCCAACGACCAGGTCAGCCAGCTCGTGCGCCAGTTACTCCAACCGCAGGCCTGATGCATAACGCCTACCTCGAACGGTACCAGAAAGACAATCGCTTCAGGACGACCGCAAAAATAATCATCCTGATCGTGACGGCCTTTGCCTCCTGGATCTCACTCTCAATTCCTATTTCACTTCGCCCAAGCGAATATACCCTCAATATCGGGGATGTCACCACCCAGGATATTCTGGCTCCACGCACACTCACTTTCACCAGTGATATTTTGACCCAAAAAGCCCGGTCGGATGCCGAATCGCGTGTCCTGCCGGTCTATCTGCCGGTCGATCTTGAGATCAGCAAGAATCAGCTCGTCCGATTAATAACTGACCTCACAATGATCGAAGCCGTCCGCAGCGATCTGACCTCGACGGAAGAATCGCGCATTGGCCAGTTGACGGCTTTAAGCCTCTATGGATTTGATGATGCCGACGCCAAGAACTTGCTGGCGATGAGTTCGACCACCTGGGATGCGGTCAGCTCCCAGGCTGTCTCCGTCTTCGAGGATATCATGGGTGGCACGGTCCGGGAGGACATGCTTGCGGATCATATTGAAAATATCCCCAACCTGGTGGATCTATCCTTCACCAAAGATCAGACCACCCTGATCACGCGCCTGGTCTCACCGCATATCATAGCCAACAGTCTTTACAGTGAAGATCAGACTGCCGCCCGCCGCCAGGCAGCCTCAGAAGCCATCCAGCCTTTTACGCGCACTTTCATCAATGGACAGATCATCGTATATCGTGGCGGCTTGATTGATGATTTGAATTACGAAGCTCTTCAAAATTTCGGCCTGGTGAAAACCACCCATAAGAACGAGGAATTGATCGCCTCAGCCCTGATCGTCATCCTGATGGCTGTTTTTGTTGCCCTCTACCACCGTTTGAAGAAACTGCCTCCGGTGGATGACCTGCGCAGTTTGATCATTGTTGCCATCCTGTTCCTGGCCTTCCTGTATGCCGCCCGTTTTCTCACCCCCAACCGGACGGTGATCCCCTATGTTTTCCCGATCGCCGCCTTCGGATTGACCGTGGCTGCTCTCTATCGCATGGAGACAGCTATTATCTACTCGCTTCCTTTGGCAATCCTCAGTGCATATAATCAATACAGCCAATCCATCCTGCTTGTCTATATCCTGGGAACATTCTGCGGGATCCTGTTGCTTGGCCGCCCGCGCAAGGTTGCCCGTTTTATCTATGCCGGCCTGGCGGTGACCGTCGCATCCATCATGGTGATCCTGGCATATGAACTTCCCGATCCGACCTCCGATTGGATCGGCATAGCCACCCTGGTAGGTGCATGTCTGTTTAATGGGATTGCCGCAGCCGCCATCACCTTGCTATTCCAGTACATCTTTGCCCAAAGCCTGGGTCTGACCACGCCCCTGATGTTAAATGAACTCATGCGCCCGGATTCACGTTTGCTGCAAATGCTATTACGGGATGCACCCGGTACCTATCAGCACAGCCTGCAGGTAGCCAACCTGGCCGGACAGGCCGCCGAGCGCATCGGCGCGGATGCTGCTCTTACACAGGTGGGAGCGTTGTACCACGACGTTGGGAAAGCGCTCAACCCACAATTCTTTATAGAAAACCAGGTGCAGGGCCAGGTTGATACCCATGACAGTCTTGACCCTGTCATGACCGCCCAGACCATCATTCAGCATGTCAGTGATGGCATCAAGCTGGCTCGCAAGCACCACCTGCCAACCCGGTTACAGGAATTCATCACTGAACACCACGGCAGTTTACGTGCCAGTTACCAGTACAAACGCGCGCTGGAAGCTGCCGGCAACAACCTCGCGATGGTGGATGACGAGTTATTCCGCTACCCCGGGCCCATTCCCCAGTCACGCGAAACAGCCTTGCTGATGCTGGCAGATGGTTGCGAAGCACGCGCACGGGCAGAGCTGCCCAAGAATGATGCAGACCTGCGTGAGTTGGTTGATAAAGTCATTCAGCGTGCCATTGATGAAGGCCAATTGCTCAATACCGCCCTGACGCTCAAGGACCTTGGGTTGATTGCGGAAAGCTTTACCAGCAACCTGATCGGTGTTTATCATCCACGGGTCCTTTACCCGACCGATAAACATAAGACCGCCCGGGTGATCTCCGACAGGGCGATTGACCGTAAACCCAGGAAGCGAAAACGGGCATGATCCATATCCAGATCGATGAAGCCTACTGGCCATCGGTTAATAGCACCGATCTTCGTAAAGCTGCCCGAATGGCTGCTTCTCTGGCCGGTTTACCGGAAAGTACCGACTTTACGATCGTGATCACCAGTGACGAGCAGGTACGAAGATTGAATCGCGAATTTCGCAAGATCGATGACACCACGGATGTTCTTTCATTTCCATCAACAGAGGAAGATCCCGATACCGGTCGACCTTACCAGGGCGATATCATCATTTCCCACCCGCGTGCCAGCCAGCAGGCAAAAACTGCCGGTCATTCCAGCATGGATGAGCTATGCTTGTTGGTCATCCATGGGACCCTGCATCTGGCCGGATACGATCATGCTGAGGAGGACGAAAAGGCGGTCATGTTCGCTCAGCAACGCGAAGCTCTGAACCGTTTGAGCATCAACATCAAGGGATTCAGCTTATGAGATCCTTCCAGCATTCCCGCATTCGGGCCTTTAAACATGCCTTTGCTGGGTGGGTGTATGTCATCCGCACCCAACAGAATGCCTGGATTCACCTGCTGGCAACCCTGTGCGTCATTGTGCTGGCTGCCTGGCTTGGGCTGCCCCTGCGCGATTGGGCTGTCCTTCTGCTGGCCATTGCCATCGTATGGATAGCTGAATTCCTCAATACCGCACTCGAGGCAGTGGTGGACCTGGCCAGCCCGGAACGTCACCCCCTCGCCAAAGTTGGCAAGGACGTCGGCGCCGCCGCGGTCCTGGTGGCTGCCTTCTCCGCGGCCATCCTGGGTTTCCTGATCCTCGGCCCACCGTTGTGGGAACGCCTTTCAGTTATATTCAAGTAGAACGGATCATTTTCCATGACATCTCCCTTTCGCTTCGGTACGGTCGGTTCACCCACTTCCACACCCGCCAGACCAGGGGGTAGCGTGGGTGGCATCCAGCAGATGGCGACACTCGGCCTGGGTGCGCTTGAACTGGCCTGGGTTCAGTCTGTGCGCGTCAGCGAGACCACCTGCCAGGTCATTAAAGAAACCGGACAGGCTTCGGATATCGTCTTAAGCGTACATGCTCCCTACTTCATCAATTTGAATGCCAATGCGGACGAATGGCCCAAATCCCGCCAGCGCCTGATGGATGCTGCCTGGTATGGCTGGCTGGCCGGCGCGACCGACATTGTCTTTCATCCTGGCTCCTATTTCGGCAAACCCCCCGGGGAGGTGCTGCCCGGGGCGATCGAACGGCTGCAAGGGTGTGTCGAAGAGCTTGACCGAAAGGGGGCCAGCGTTACGCTGAGACCTGAGACGATGGGAAAATCTGCCATGCTCGGATCACTGGAAGATACCCTGGCAATGAGCCAGCCCTTCCCAATCGTCCGCCCCTGCCTGGACTTTGCCCACCTGCATGCCCGCCCGGGCGACGGTTCGGTTAACGGTTATTCAGAATGGATGCGCATCCTGGAGAAATACGCGACCCAATTGGGTCAGGCAGCTCTTTCCAGCCTGCATATCCACCTTTCCGGGATCGAGTACAGTCTTAAAGGGGAACGCAATCATCTTCCCGTGCGGGATTCGGACCTGGATGTTAAAGGGCTGTTCAAAGCGCTTAAAGGGGTTGGCGCAGCCGGCCGGATCTTATGTGAAAGCCCGCTCCTCGAAGAGGATGCGCTTTATATGCAAAAGCTATACGAAGAGGTGAAATCATGAGTCCCACCCATTACCGGGTTGATCTGGAACGTGTCCGGCGCGCATATGAAGCCGGCCGCGAGCGACGTATACGCACCGGCGGCAAGGTTACCCTGCGCGCCACTGCCAAGCTGATCGAAAATACCTACCTGGAAGGCCGGATCGGTAAGTTCCACTTTGCGAGCGATGAACCCCCAGAACGAGGCGGGGATGATCGTGCCGCCAGCCCTCTTGAGCATTATTTGATGGGAGCAGCTTTTTGCTTTCTCAGCCAGATAGCCCAGTTTGCCCCGCTCTATAACGTTGAGATCGAGGATGCGGATGTCGACCTGCGGGTGGAGTTCGATGATGCCGAGAAACATGGCCTGCCGGGTCCCGGCGCGGCTTTCACCAACGTGGTTTACAAGATCAAGATTAAAAGCCCTTCTGCGGCCGAACAGGTCGAGAAACTGGTGACGCATGCCGAGCGCGGCTGCCACACAGCCCAATCGTTCCGTGCCGCCATTCCGGTCACGGTCGAGAGCGAGATCATCACGCCCGAAGGATAAAAAAAGCGCTGGATCATTGCTCCAGCGCTGCTTCCTTCGCGTCTTTGGTCATTTTTCCGCGTTCCTCTGAATCGAGGATCCGTTTCCGAATGCGGTAAGCCTGCGGGGTGACTTCCAACAGCTCATCCTCGGCCAGGTATTCGATGGCTTCGTCAAGACTCATCGACCTTGGGGTTTCCAGGCGGATCTCGATATCCTTGTTGGATGAGCGCATGTTGGTCAGGTGTTTCTTCTTGCAGACATTCAATGTCAGGTCACCCGGCCGTGAGTATTCACCCACCACCATACCTTCGTACACATCCACCCCCGCTCCATAGAACAGGACACCCCGTTCCTCGGCATTCTTCAAACCATAGGTGCTGGTCAGACCTGCTTCCCAGGCAACCAGCGATCCATTTGAGCGCGTGGTGACCGGCCCGCTCATTTCGTCGTAACCATGGAAGAGGGTGTTCATCACACCCACGCCACGTGTGGCTGTCAGGAACTGGTAGCGGAAACCCAGCATACCGCGCACCGGCACGACGTAGACCAGGCGGACATGCCCATCCTTGGTATCCTGCATTTCGAGCATCTGGCCGCGCCGTCCGCCAAGCATCTCGATCACCGGGCCAACCGTTTCAGGACTGGTTTCGATATAAACCTCCTCATAAGGTTCGAGCATGGCGCCATCAGCACTCTCATGGAAGATCACTTCCGGACGCGAGACCTGGAACTCATAACCTTCACGCCGCATGGTCTCGATCAGGATGGCCAGGTGCAGTTCTCCACGCCCGGAGACGACCAGGGCATCACCAGATTCCGCTTCTTCCACTCTTAAAGCCACATTCGAGCGCAACTCGTTGAACAGCCGCTCGCGTAATTTATTGGAGGTGCCCCACTTGCCTTCCCGCCCTGCGAAGGGTGAATTGTTGATGCTGAAGGTCATGCGTACCGTGGGTTCCTCAACGTGAATGGGCGGCAAGGCCACCGGATTTTCGGGGTCGGCCAGCGTTTCGCCGATCCCGATTCCTTCCAGCCCGGCCAGGGCGATGATCTCTCCGGCACTGGCAGCTTCCACCTCGATTCTTTGAAGGCCCTGGTGCACATACAGGTAGCGGGCTCGCTCCGGCAGGTTCTGTCCATCGGTGGTCAGGCGGGCCAGCGGTTGACCTACGCTTATGTGGCCGGATGTGATGCGGCCAAGGGCGGTCACACCGCGATAATCGTCGTACCCCAATGTGGTCACCAGCATCTGAAAAGGCGCGTCCGCATCCACTTTGGGAGCTGGAACGTAATGTAAAATCGTCTTAAAAAGTGGTTGAAGGTCAGGTCCCAATTCAGCCGTTAACCCTGCCTGTGCGCTGGTAGCCTGGGCATAGATGACCGGGAAATCCGCCTGCTCGTCTGTTGCACCCAGCTCGATGAACAGGTCAAAGGTGTCATTCAAGACACGGTCGGGCTCGGCATCCTTGCGATCGACCTTGTTGATCACCACCACTGCCTTGTGGCCCATTTCCAGGGCTTTCTTCAGGACAAAGCGGGTCTGGGGCATGGGGCCTTCGGCTGCATCCACCAGCAGCAAGACGCCATCCACCATGTTCATGACGCGTTCCACCTCGCCCCCGAAATCGGCATGCCCGGGGGTATCGACAATGTTGATCTTGACCTGCTGACTGGTTTCTTCATCCCAGATCGAGATGGCTGTGTTTTTGGCCAGGATGGTAATGCCGCGTTCACGTTCCAGGTCGATGGAATCCATCACCCGCTCGGCCACTTGCTGGTTCTCGCGAAAAGTGTTGGCCTGGCGCAGCAAGCCGTCCACCAGCGTGGTCTTGCCATGGTCGACATGGGCAATGATGGCAATATTGCGTAGATCGGTTCGTTCTGTAAGCATAAATTCCTTTTGAATTAAAAAACCCGGCCAGCGGGCCGAGGCGGTCGTCCGTCGAACAAGCCGGAATGATATCAGTAAGTGACCTTTTTGGGTAGAGGTGACCTTTTAGGGTACTCTTCAAGCCCGGAATGGGTTAGAATCAGACCATTCCAGCCCTGGAGAGTTCCCATGCCTGCACAAGTCATACTAAATCCTTATTCCAATCGTTGGCAAGCCAGTGAGAAATGGCCACAGGTCGAAGAGGCGTTGAATAAAGCCGGCATTCCCTTTGAACTGGCTCAATCCAAACACCCGGGTGGGCATGTGATCGAGCTGGCAGCTGAAGCCGTCCAGAAGGAATATTCGCCCATTATAATTGCGGGCGGGGATGGCACGATCGGTGAGGTGATCAACGGCCTGTCGCGCGGTGCAAGAGACAGCCGCATCCCACTCGGCCCGGTTGGATTCATCCCACTGGGGACTGCCAATGATCTGGTGCATAACCTAAAATTACCTTTGGATATCCCCGCTGCCGTGGCTGTTATCGCCGGCGGAAAGACCAGTACACTGGATGTCTGCCAGGTCAACACGCGCCTGTTCGTCAATAATTCCGCCATCGGGTTGGAGCCCACCGTTACGCTCATTCAACAGGACATGAAACAGACCAAGGGCATCGTACGTTATCTGTTGGCCACCCTGAAAGCCATCAACCGTAATCCCAAGTGGCAGGCTCGCCTGGACTGGGAAGGTGGACATTATGAAGGTCCCGTCTCACTGGTAACGGTTGGAAACGGTGCGGTCACCGGCGGCATGTTCTACATGACCCCGCATGCCGATCCCTGTGATGGCAAGCTGACCTTTGTGTATGCCTATCGCGAGACCCGCTGGGAACTCTTAAAGACCCTGCCACGCACGATGAAACCCGGAGCCGGCAGCTATGTCGAGTTACCAGGTGTGCATGAGATCCATACCAAATGGCTGAAGATCAAGCTGGATACGCCCTCCCCGGCTCATTCCGACGGTGAGATCTTTGACGAGGCGATCAAGGAACTGGAGTACCGCATCCACCCCGGTAAATTGATGTACTTCTCAAGAGAATGACCCCAAACACATAACCAATGATCCAGATCAAACACATCCTTATCCCGCTTACGCTAGGAATTGGCACGGTCAACTGTTACCTGCTGAAAGAGAAATCGGGCTTTCTTTTGATCGACAGCGGCAGCTCGAATGCCCGCAAGTACCTGTTGGATGAGTTGACATCTGCAGGTTGTACGCCTGGTGCTCTCAAGTTGATCCTATTAACCCACGGTGATTTCGATCACAGCGGCAATGCCGCCCACCTGCAGCGGGAATATGCCGTCCCGGTAGCCATGCACGCTGGGGATGCCGGTATGGTGCTGCGCGGGGATATGTTCGTCAACCGCAAGCAGCCAAACTGGCTGGCGCGTAAGATCATGCCACTGGCTGCCGGTTTTGGAAAAAAGGAACGCTTCACACCCGATATTTTGGTCCAAGATGGCTTCAACCTGTCAAATTTTGGTATCAAGGCGAAGGTATTATCCATCCCCGGTCATTCCACTGGCTCGATCGGCATCTTGACCCATGAGGGCGATCTGTTCTGTGGCGACCTGTTCGAGAATCAGGATAAACCGCAGCTTAACACCATCATGGACGACCCCACTTCAGCCGAAGCCAGCCTGACCCGTCTGCGCAGCCTGAATATTCGCACGGTCTACCCGGGGCACGGGGACGACTTTGAGATGAAGTCCCTCAAGTCCGACGCTCTTCAGAACGACCCTCAGGGGGACTCAACATCGGATGGACACTGAGTATCCGCACCATCCCTGCCCTCGTTGATCTCACAAAGCAGGCCTGGGGGTACCTTCACAATGAAATCACTGCCAGGCGTGGTAAACCCGGCATCCCAAAGACTCCGGTGTTTTCGAAGCTTTCTAATTTTAATAAATTTCAAATAAAATATCTTGATTTTCGTGGTAAAATGATGTTACAGATTAATCGGATTGAAGGTATGCACCGCCGGGCTCAGTCTGGCGGCTTTCGTTTTTAAACAAGGATTATATGGAAACTAAAATTTATGTCGGTAATTTACCTTACAGCGCCACCGAAGAGAGTCTCAATACTCTATTCGCAGAGGCTGGTGAGGTCGTCTCGGTTGCTTTGATCAAGGACCGTGACACTGGTCAATCAAAAGGCTTTGCGTTCATCGAGATGAAGAACCAGGAAGCCATGGAAGCAGCCATCAAGCAATTCAATGGCTACATGTTGGAAGAGCGCGCCTTGAAAGTCAATATCGCCAAGCCGCGCGAAGACAGGCCTCGCGGCCACTATTAGAAATTTTCACGTCACTCATTTGAAGTGACGTGTCAGTACCCGTTCCAAGGGTATACAATCTCAGCACTATTTCGCCTTTTATCTCGAATCTGTAGAGAATCCCCCTGATCGGGGGATTCTTTTTCCTCCTGGTGCGAAGCTCTTCAGAGCTGAGCTCAGGAGGATCCGCAGGACGCATAACCTGGAAGGTTAGGCGCTGCCACAAGGTTTCTTGAGGATCAGGAGCAGGCGTAACGTGTTAGCATTGCTCTTTGCAAACGAGGTTTATTTTTCAAGGTCTGGATAAACGCAGCATGGTCGATCCCCCCCAGCCCCGGATGCAGCGCTTGTTGCCCGGGCGGTGCGCATCCAACCGCAAGCGCCCGAATTCGCGATGCCACCAGCCGGTCGGGACCAGGTCGCTCTGTACCTGATCGACATATTTTACGTATTGACCCAGCAGCCATAAAGCATTGTTATCCTGCCGGTCATGGCTGATCTCGTGCAATGCAGCCAGGCGGGTCAGAAATTCAATGATGAAATCTTCAATCGTCTTTCCCGTCTCCCCTTGATAAGCATCCGCCTGCAATGCTTCCAGGTATTCGCGCGGAGATAATCCGATCTCCAGTTGTTGCCTGCCACCCAGGGTACGACCCTGGCCTTGCGCCGGCTGGATGGGCAGGTTTTCTGCCAGGCCTACCGACCAGCCCGGGATGGCACAGTATCGGCCATCCTGGATGACTTCCAATTTTGTTTTCCCACCATGATCGCTTGAATACGTCTGTGGAAAATAAACAATTTCATCGTTATCCAGCACCTGACTTAAGGTATCCCAAACCCAGATCGTTTTATCGGTGTTGATCCGAACGGGGATCAATAGATCGGAATTAGAACACCTGGTTTGATAAGTTTTACCTTCCGCTGCATGCTTGAGAAGCGTCGCTTTCATATGGTCCATCAATAACAAAACAGGCATGGCCATGGGAGTAATTTCCAAACGATCGAACCCCTGTGAAACCTTTTTCGAAACGAGTTCGCAATGATGTGTGAACAGGTCACCAACCTGTTCAAGGGTTGGTACCGGATACTCTTTGCCATCGCTTCCAATCACCCCATTGTTTTCTGATTTCGGAAGGTAACCGAGTACGCCGGTTCGTTTCAGGGTTGAAACACAACGGGTATACTCCCTTTTAACCGGAAATGTGGGTTCGGCTGGCAGAGGTGCAGGCATACCTTATCATACCATCCGCGCATTCTTTTTTCCTCCCTATCCAGGATTTGCTTTTTCGTTGAAATTATTATAGAATCGTGTTTTACCATTGGGAGAGGATCACCGTGCAGGCAATACTTGAATTCATCCAGAACAATCCGATGGATATTGTGGCGACCTTTATCGCCTTTCTGGCCCTTATCCTGACGATCTGGGAAGGATTGGAGAACCGGCACAAGAACCGTCTCTCCACGCAACCGATCCTCAGCATCTTCGAGAAATGGGATGAAGAGGGATTTTTATATAAATTAGTCTTATCCAACGACGGATTCGGACCTGCGATCATGGAGAATATCGTCTATCATTTCGCCTCAACCACTTACCGGGAGGAGGAAATCCAGAAATTGATGGATACCTTGATCGTCAATAAAGACCTGGTTAAGGGGGAATGGGGATATCTCTATCGTGGCGCATCCATCCTACCCAACCGTGAACAAGACCTGATCGGTTTTAAATATCTCAAGAAACCCAACAAACAGGTTGACGTGGAAAAGACCGAGATCAGCGATACCGTGACCAACATCGGCCTGGTGACGATCGAAGTGACCTACAAGTCGATCTTCAACAAGCGATTCGTTAAGAAGGTTACACTTGGGAAATAAACTCAAGTCGCCTTTTCCGAAAGACCCCTGAGCATTAAGTATCTGGCATGGCGGACACCCTTTTCGAAAGTTACACAGACGCTTACACCTTTCAGAGTTGTAAGGTCGTTTTTCCTTTTCATTGGTTATAATCTAGATATACAAGTGGGAGATGTTCTAACAAAATTACATACTGACATCTCAGAAATTTAATAAAAGGATCACTGATTTGTAATATCGCTTAATAGTTTTCATTAATACCAGGGCGGAAGAGAGGAATAAACATTATGCGTGCTCCCAATCGTGTTACGGGTCTGGCTTTACGAGACAGCAAGGTTTTACTCATCCATCGATTTCGGAACGAGAATGAGTTTTGGGTGATCCCCGGAGGTGCGGTCGAGGACGACGAGGACCCCGACCGGGCTATCCGTCGTTTCTTGCAAGTTGGAACCGGGTTAAGGTTGGTCTCCTGCATGCGCCTGTTCGAAGAATACGACGAGCATGCCTTCACGTGGTATTACTATGCCTGTGAGCTGGAACCGGGAGAGCCTGAACTGGGTGGCCCGGATGCCGAAGCTCACACACCGGGCAATCAATACCTGCTGGAGTGGGTCGACGTCAGGCAAATAACCGAGTTGAACCTGTATCCTTTACCCCCGCGGCTGGTCGAATTTGTCCGCACCAATACCGGATCCATGGGCGGCATGGCTTATTCTGAAAACCGCCCCGAGCCAATCGCTGTAAATGATTTGGATTTAATGACTCAAAACCATTTGGATGCAATTAATGAAAAACGCGTGGAGACAATAACTGCCGCGGCGTGATAGAGTAACCATCTTCTCTCCTTCTCCTTTTATAGATTCGATGTAACAGAAATACCGCTCAGGATCACGGGGAACCCTGGGCGGTGTTTCTTTAACGAACGCATCATAGGGTGCGCCCCTTCCCGGGTGAGGTGCACCTTCGCTGCACTTAAGCGTGTCGGTATATGGCTGCAACCCGCTTGCACAGGCTTTGCCTTTCCAAAACGCTGCACCCTACGGCTTTGTTATCCAACGTAGGGTGCGCATGTTGCGCACCTTATGCCGAAACCATCCCGGTTTTGGTGCACCTTCGCAGCACACTATGTAGGTTGGTTATGTAGGTACCAC
>Ga0208980_10001862_pt1 | contig 12785 bp, 12 predicted proteins | sample WetSurMetagenome_3_FD_187993 | JGI IMG/M metagenome (GOLD analysis project Ga0208980, IMG submission 187993) | Wetland microbial communities from Twitchell Island in the Sacramento Delta, sample from surface sediment Aug2011 Site A1 Bulk (version 2) | ecosystem: Environmental > Aquatic > Marine...
CGACGTCGCCGACGACGACATGATTTTCGACATCGGCCCGAAGAGCGCGCAGCAACTCGCCGACATCATCATGAACGCCGGCACCGTGGTGTGGAACGGCCCGGTCGGCGTGTTCGAGTTCGACCAGTTCGGCGAGGGCACCAAGGCCATCGCCATGGCCATCGCCAACACCAAGGCCTTCACCCTGGCCGGCGGCGGCGACACCATCGCCGCCATCCAGAAGTACGACATCTTCGACAAGGTGTCCTACATCTCCACCGCCGGTGGCGCCTTCCTCGAATATCTCGAAGGCAAGGTCCTGCCCGCTGTCGCCATGCTCGAACAACGCGCCAAGGGCTGATCTGGAATTCGGGCCGCCGAGCATCACGGGCGGCCCAACCCAACCTAAATATGTCCAATCGAAAACGCACGACAAAGATTGTTGCAACGCTGGGGCCGGCATCAAGCAGTCCCGAAGTTCTGACCCGCCTCGTCGAGGCCGGCATCGACGTCGTCAGGCTGAATTTTTCCCACGGCACGGCCGCCGACCACAAGGGCCGCGTCGACACCCTGCGCAATCTCATCGAGCACAGCGGCCGTACCGTCGGCATCATGGCCGACCTGCAGGGCCCGAAGATCCGCATCGGCAAGTTCGCCGGCAGCAAGGTGTTGCTGAAGAACGGCCAGCCTTTCGTCCTCGACGCCGAATGCGAGCTGGGCACGACCGACTGCGTCGGCCTCGACTATCCGGAACTGGTCGATGACGTACACCCCGGCGACGTGCTGCTGCTCGACGACGGCCGCATCGTCATGGACGTCGATCAAATCGACGGCACGCAAATCCGCTGCATCGTGCGCCAGGGCGGCGAGCTCTCCAACAACAAGGGCATCAACCGCCAGGGCGGCGGCCTCTCCGCGCCGGCGCTGACGCCCAAGGACATGGAGGACATCCACACCGCGGCCAGCCTCGGCATCGACTACGTCGCGGTGTCGTTTCCCAAGTCCGGCGACGACATGCGCCTGGCCCGCGCCCTGCTGCAGGCGGCCGGTTCCAGCGCCCTGCTGGTGGCCAAGATCGAGCGCGTCGAGGCCGTCGACAATCTCGAGCACATCCTCGACGCCACCGACGGCGTCATGGTGGCGCGCGGCGACCTCGCCGTCGAAGTCGGCGACGCCGCCGTGCCGGCGCTGCAGAAGAAAATCATCCGCATGGCGCGCGAGCACAACAAGTTCGTCATCACCGCCACCCAGATGATGGAATCGATGATCCACAGCCCGGTGCCCACGCGCGCCGAGGTGTCGGACGTCGCCAACGCCGTGCTCGACGGCACCGATGCGGTGATGCTGTCGGCCGAGACCGCCGCCGGCGAATTCCCGGTCGAGACGGTCACGGCAATGGCGCGCATCTGCCGCGAGGCGGAGAAGTCGGCCAACACGGCACTGGATACCCAATTCCTCAATCGCGTGTTCACCCGCATCGACCAGTCGATCGCCATGGCCGCGCTGTTCGCTGCCCACCACCTCAAGGTCAAAGCCATCGCCGCGCTGACCGAGTCCGGCTCCACGGCCCTGTGGATGTCGCGCCTGAACGCCGGCGTGCCGATCTATGCCCTGACGCAGGAAGTCGCGACGCGCTACAAGGTCAGCATCTTCAAGGGCGTGTTCCCGGTGATGATGACCCAGAGCGGGCACGACCGCGACGAAGTACTGCGCGACGCGGAAGATGCCATGATCGCTTCGGGCGCCGTCGAACCCGGCGACCTGATCGTCCTCACCATCGGCGAGCCCATCGGCAAGCCCGGCGGCACCAACACCCTCAAGATCATCAAGGTCGGCGAGCACCGACCGGCTCACTAAACCCCACTTACCCAAGGAGAACTCAATGGCACTCGTATCCATGCGCCAACTGCTGGACCACGCCGCTGAACACGGCTATGGCCTGCCCGCCTTCAACGTGAACAACCTGGAACAGATCCAGGCCATCATGGAAGCCGCCGAGGAAACCAACAGCCCGGTGATCATGCAGGGCTCCGCCGGCGCCCGCAAGTATGCCGGCGAGGCCTACCTGCGCCACCTCATCGAGGCCGCCATCGAGACCCATCCCGACGTGCCGATCGTCATGCACCAGGACCACGGCGCCAGCCCGGCCATCTGCATCCAGTCGATGCGCTCCGGCTTCTCCAGCGTCATGATGGACGGCTCGCTGATGGAAGACGCCAAGACCCCGTCGTCCTTCAAGTACAACGTCGACACCACCAAGCATGTCGTCGACATCGCCCACGCCATCGGCGTGTCGGTCGAGGGCGAACTGGGCTGCCTCGGCTCGCTCGAGTCCGGCATGGGCGAGAAGGAAGACGGCCACGGCGCCGAAGGCGTGCTGTCGCACGACCAGCTGCTGACCGACGCCAACGAGGCCGCCGAGTTCGTCAAGGCGACTCAGGTGGACGCGCTGGCCATCGCCATCGGCACCAGCCACGGCGCCTACAAGTTCACCCGCCCGCCCACGGGCGCGGTGCTGCGCATCGACCGCATCAAGGAAATCCACGCGCGCATCCCCAACACCCACCTGGTGATGCACGGCTCCTCCAGCGTGCCGCAGGAATGGCTGAAGATCATCAACGAGAACGGCGGCGAGATGGGCTCGACCTACGGCGTGCCGGTCGAGGAAATCGTCGAGGGCATCAAGAACGGCGTGCGCAAGGTCAACATCGACACCGACCTGCGCATGGCCTCCACCGGCGCCATCCGCCAGTTCCTCAACAAGGATCGCAAGAACTTCGACCCGCGCAAGTACCTGATCGAAGCCCGCAAGGCGATGAAGGAAATCTGCAAGGCCCGCTACGAAGCCTTCGGCTGCGCCGGCCAGGCCAGCAAGATCAAGCCGATCAGCCTCGAGACCATGTCCATCCGTTACAAGAAGGGCGAGCTGAACGCGATCGTCAAGTAAGTCGCATTTTGCAGTAAAGTTCGAGGGCCGCCGGCGCAGATGCCGGCGGCCTTCTTTCATTGGAATGCCATGACCACCCCCCTCTTCGAATCCTCCATTTCCAGCCTGCCCCTGCTCAATCGCGGCAAGGTGCGCGACATCTACGCCTGCGGCGCCGACCGCATGCTCATCGTCACCAGCGACCGTCTCTCAGCCTTCGACGTGATCCTGCCCGATCCCATCCCCGGCAAGGGCGAGGTGCTCACCGCAGTGGCAGACTTCTGGTTCAAGCAGCTCGGCCACATCATCCCGAATCAGCTCACCGGCATCGACCCCGAAACGGTCGTCGCGCCGAATGAGCGCGAGCAGGTGCGCGGTCGCGCCATCGTCGTCAAGAAACTCAAGCCGCTGCCCATCGAGGCGGTGGTGCGCGGCTACCTGATCGGCTCCGGCTGGAAGGATTACCAGGCAAGCGGCAAGGTCTGCGGCATTCCCCTGCCCGCCGGCCTGCGCATGGCACAGCAGCTGCCCGAGCCCCTGTTCACGCCTTCGACCAAGGCCGAGCTCGGCAGCCACGACGAGAACATCGATTACGCCACGGTCGAGAAGACCATCGGCCCGGCGCTGGCCGCCCAAGTGCGCGACGTCGCCCTGCGCCTCTACAAGGAAGCAGCCAACTACGCCCGCGGCCGCGGCATCATCATCGCCGACACCAAGTTCGAGTTCGGCCTCGACGCCGCCGGCACGCTGCACCTGATCGACGAGGTGCTGACGCCCGATTCCTCGCGCTTCTGGCCGGCCGACACCTACCAGGTCGGCAGCAGCCCGGCGAGCTTCGACAAGCAGTTCGTGCGCGACTACCTCGAGACGCTCGACTGGAACAAGCAGGCGCCGGGGCCGAAGCTGCCGCAGGAAATCATCGACAAGACCACAGCCAAGTACCGCGAGGCGTTGACGCGCCTGACCGGGTGAGGCGATGAGCGAGGCGACACCGGGTATCCGTTCCATCGGGCTGCTGCGGCCCTTTGCCTGGCTCGGCCGCGGCCTGCGTGACCTCGCCCACAATCCCGGCGCCAGCCTGTTCTATGGCGCCGCAATGGCGGCAGCCGGCGCCGTGATCCTGCTCACCGTGGCGCAATTGCCTTACCTGTTCTCGGCAGCGATCAGCGGCTTCCTGCTCGTCGGCCCGATGCTGGCCACCGGACTCTATGATCTGTCGCGCCGGCGCGAAAGGGGCGAGCCGGCGCGACTCGTCGACTCGATGCTGTCCTGGCGCGAGAACCCGTCGGGGTTGGTCGGCTTCGGCCTGTTCTCGTTGTTGGCCGGTACGGCCTGGCAGGTCCTTTCGCTGGTGATCGTCGCCATGCTTTACAAGGGTAGCGCCATGCAGCCGCTTGCTTTGGTGGTGGAGATACTGCGCGACCCTCAATACACCGGATTGTTCCTCGCCTACCTCGGCATCGGTGGCGTCCTCGCCGCCTTCGTCTTCGCCCTCAGCGTGGTCTCGGTGCCGATGCTGCTCGACCGCAAGTGCGACCTGCTACAGGCGATGCAGGCGAGCATCGGTGCCGTCGCCGAGAATCCCCTGCCGCTGGCGCTGTGGGCGACGCTCATCATGATGCTGACTGCCACGGGCTTCGCCACCGGCTTGCTCGGATTCATCGTCGTGATGCCGCTGCTCGGCCATGCCAGCTGGCACGCCTACCGCGACCTGGTGGAGCCCTGAACAACGCCACCGCATCAGGCGCTTGACGGCGCCCGCATCGCCCCCAAGTAACTGCTGTCTCCTTCAGCTGGTCCCGTCATGAACCCACTCCTCGATTTCAGCGGCCTGCCCCGCTTCGACGCCGTCACTCCCGACCACGTCGCCCCCGCCATCCGCGAACTGCTGGACGAAAATCGCGCGCTGATCGACACCCTGACGCGACCCGAGACGCCCGCCACCTGGGACGGCTTCGTCGCGCCCCTGACCGACGCCGGCGAGCGGCTGTCGCGCGCCTGGGGCATCGTCGGCCACCTGCATTCGGTCAATGACGTGCCGGAGTGGCGCGAGGCCTACAACGCCATGCTGCCCGAGGTCAGCCGCTTCTACGCCGAGCTCGGCCAGAACCTCGCGCTGTTCGCCAAATTCAAGGCCCTTGCCGCCAGCCCCGAATACGCCATCCTGTCGCCGGCGCGCCGCCGCATCCTCGACAACGACCTGCGCGACTTCCGCCTCTCCGGCGCCGAGCTGCCGGAAGCCGACAAGCCGCGCTTCCAGGAAATCCAGGAGGAACTCGCCGCGCTGGCCGCCAAGTTCTCGGAGAACCTGCTCGACGCCACCAACGCCCACGCCGAGTGGGTGGAGAACGAAGACGGTGTCGCCGGCCTCCCTGCCGACGTGGTGGCCGCCGCGCGCGCCGCCGCCGAACGCGATGGCAAGCCGGGCTGGAAATTCACCCTGCACGCGCCATCCTACATCCCGGTGATGCAATATGCCGACGACCGCGACCTGCGCGCGCGCATGTACCGCGCCTACGCCACGCGCGCCTCCGAGCAGGGCAAGACCGAGTGGGACAACGGCCCGCTGATCGGGAAGATCCTCGCGCTGCGCGCCGAGGAAGCCGGGCTGCTCGGCTACGCCAATTATTCCGAGGTCTCGCTGGTGCCGAAGATGGCCAGCACCCCGGCCGAAGTCGCTGCCTTCCTGCGCGAACTCGCCGCCAAGGCCCGGCCCCATGCCGAGCGCGACATGGCCGAGCTGCGCGAATTCGCGGCGAAGGAACTGAATCTCGCCGCGCTCGAAAGCTGGGATCTGTCGTGGGTTGCGGAGAAGCTGAAGCAGGCGCGCTACGCCTTCTCCGACGACGAGGTCAAACAGTACTTCCCCGAGCCGCGCGTGCTCGACGGCCTGTTCCACGTCATCCAGACGCTGTTCGGCGTCAGCCTCGAATCCGACACGGCGCCGACCTGGCATCCGGATGTGCGCTTCTTCCGCATCCTGCGCGACGGCAAGCTGGTCGGCCAGTTCTACCTCGATCTCTACGCCCGCGAGACCAAGCGCGGCGGCGCCTGGATGGACGACGCGATCAGCCGGCGCCACACCGCGTCCGGCGTGCAGACGCCGGTCGCCTACCTCAACTGCAATTTCCCCGGCCCGGTCGACGGCAAGGCAGCGACGTTCAGCCACGACGACGTCATCACCCTGTTCCACGAGTGCGGCCACGGCCTGCACCATCTGCTGACCCGGGTGGACGAGCTGTCGGTCTCCGGCATCCACGGCGTCGAGTGGGACGCGGTCGAGCTGCCGAGCCAGTTCATGGAGAACTTCTGCTGGGACTGGGCGGTGCTGCAGAAGATGACGGCGCACGTCGATTCCGCCAGGCCGCTGCCGCGCGACCTCTACGACAAGATGATCGCGGCCAAGAATTTCCAGAGCGGCATGCAGACGCTGCGGCAGATCGAGTTCAGCCTGTTCGACCTGCTGCTGCACGGCGAATTGCCGCCGGGCCAGGACTTCATGCAACTGCTCGCTACCGTGCGCCGCGAAGTGGCCGTGGTCATTCCGCCGACGTGGCAGCGCTTCCCGCAGAGCTTCTCGCACATCTTCGCCGGCGGCTACGCGGCCGGCTACTACAGCTACAAGTGGGCGGAGGTGCTGTCCGCCGACGCCTTCGAGGCCTTCGAGGAAGCAGAGAGGCGCAGCGGCGCGGTGCTCGATGCCGCGACCGGATCGCGCTTCCTCGACGAAATCCTCGCGGTCGGCGGCTCGCGCCCCGCGCTCGAATCGTTCAAGGCATTCCGCGGCCGCGAGCCGCGCGTCGATGCGCTGCTGCGCCACAACGGCATGAACTGACGCCTCGCCGTCAGTGCTTTCGTTCGCGCTTGGCCTTGGCTGTCGGCGTCGCCCTGTCGGGCTGCCCGGACGCGAAATCGATGCCGCCGAATAGCGACGCCAGCGGACATTCAATGTCGCCGCAACGATGCTCGGCGGCACATTCGCGCTGGGTCTGGTCGAGCAGGACCATTTCCCCGCACTTGGCGCAATAGGTGAAGGGCGAATCGAACATGGCACGCCTCCTCGGCCCAGTATAGGTCGCCGACCGTCGGGTATCATCCCCGTCCATGAAACTGGCGACATGGAACGTCAATTCGCTGAAGGTGCGCCTGCCGCACGTCCTCGACTGGCTGGCGACGGCGCAGCCCGACGTGCTCTGCCTGCAGGAACTCAAGCTCGAGGACAAGGCCTTCCCCGTCGCCGAGATCGAGGCCGCGGGTTATCGCGTCGCCTTCAGCGGCCAGAAGACCTACAACGGCGTCGCCATCCTCGCCCGCGGCGAGATCAAGGATGTCGGCCGCGACATCCCCGGCTTCGACGACCCGCAGAAGCGCGTGATCTGCGCCACCGTGGACGACGTGCGCGTGGTCTGCGGCTACTTTCCCAACGGCCAGGAAGTCGGCAGCGACAAGTACGGATACAAGCTGAGCTGGCTCGCCGCGCTGACCGATTGGCTGCGCGGCGAGCTCGCCGTCCATCCGCGGCTCGCGCTGCTCGGTGACTACAACATCGCCCCCGAGGACCGCGACGTCTACGATCCGGTGGCCTGGGCCGGTCAGGTGCTCTGCTCCGAGCCCGAACGCGCGGCCTTCAGCGCGCTGTCGGCGCTGGGCCTGGCCGATGCCTTCCGCCTGTTCGAGCAGCCGGAAAAGAGCTTTTCCTGGTGGGACTACCGCATGATGGCCTTCCGCCGCAACATGGGCCTGCGCATCGACCACATCCTGCTCTCCGCGCCGCTGGCGACGCGCTGCACGGCCTGCGCCATCGACAAGGCGCCGCGCAAGCTCGAGCGGCCCTCCGACCATGCGCCGGTGATCGCCGAGCTGGGATGAGCGCGGCCCCCCGGCTCGAGCGGCTCTATCCGGTGATCGCCGGCCTGCCGCCGGCATTGCGCGAGCAGGTGCTCGCGGCTGCGCGCACGGCCACCGTGCCGGCCGGCGCCGTCCTGTTCGACGAGCACCAGCCCTGTCTCGGCTTTCCCTTCGTGCTCGACGGCGCCATCCGCGTCACCAAACCCGCCGCCAACGGCCGCGAGTTGCCGCTCTACCGCGTGCTTCCCGGCGAAAGCTGCATCATCAGCTCGAGCTGCCTGCTCGGCCACGCCGACTACAACGCGCGCGGCGTTGCCACCGCCGATACCACGCTGGCCCTGCTGCCGCGCCCGCTGTTCGACACGCTGCTGGCCGATCCCGGCTTCCGTGGCTTCCTCTTCCACCTCTTCGCCGAGCGCATGGCCGAGCTGATGCAGCTGGTCGAGGAGGTCGCCTTCCGCAAGCTCGACCAGCGGCTGGCCGGCCTGCTGCTCGGTCGCGGTCGCATCGTCCGAGCCACCCACCAGCAGCTCGCCGACGAGCTCGGCAGCGTGCGCGAGATGATCAGTCGCCTGCTCAAGGGCTTCGCCGAGCAGGGTCTGGTGGCGCTGTCGCGCGAGCAGATCGAGATCCTCGACGCCACCGGGCTGCGCCGGATCGCTGCGTGACTTTGGTTACAGACCGCGGCGGTCCCGCATGATGTAATCTGCCCCGTCGTCCCCTCAATCCTGACAGGAGAACATCATGAAACTGAACGTCGGCGGCATCGACCGCGTCTTGCGCATTCTGGTCGGCCTGGGCCTGGTGGCCTGGGCCGCCCTGCTCGGCGGCCCGGTCTGGGCCTGGATCGGCATCGTCCCCCTGGCCACGGGAGCGATCGGCTTCTGCCCGCTCTACCCCATCCTCGGCATGAACACCTGCCCGATGAAGAAGGAAGGCTGAGCCGCCGCGGCCTCGCGAACGAACGGCGCGCTGCGGCGCGCCGTTCGTCGTTTACGTCAGCGCGTTGGCGAGCCGCACGTAGTCGGCGACCGACAGTTCCTCCGCTCGCGCGGTCGGCTTGACGCCGAGCGCAGCCAGACGCTCCTCGGAAATGATCTCGCGCAGGGTGTTGCGCAGCATCTTGCGCCGTTGCGAGAAGGCCGCCGTCACCACGTGGGCGAACAAGGCCTCGTCCTTCGCCATTTCGCCCTCGCCGGCTTTCTTCGGCACGAGGCGCACGATCGCGGAATCGACCTTGGGTGGCGGATTGAAGGCGCCGGGCGGCACGACGAACAGCCGCTCGATGTCGAAGCGGTACTGCAGCATCACCGACAGGCGGCCGTAGTCGCCGCTGCCCGGATCGGCGGCCATGCGGTCGACGACCTCCTTCTGCAGCATGAAATGCATGTCGTGCACCCGCGCGGCGTAGCCGGCCAGGTGGAACAGCAGCGGCGTCGATATGTTGTAGGGCAGGTTGCCGACGATCCGCAGCCGCTCGCCGAGCGCGGCGAAGTCGAATTCCAGCGCGTCGCCCTCATGGACGGCCAGGCGCTCCGGCGGCCAGGCATCCTTCAGCCGCGCGATCAGGTCGCGGTCGATCTCGACCACATGCAGGCGCTCGACGCGCTCGAGCAGCGGCGCGGTCAGCGCGCCGAGCCCGGGGCCGATCTCGACGACGAGGTCGCCGGGACGGGGCGCGATCGCCTCGACGATGCGCCGCACGATGCCGGGCGAGACGAGGAAGTTTTGCCCGAAGCGCTTTCTGGCCTGGTGTCCCTGATGCTGGGTCATGCCGAACGCCGCGCCATGTCGATCGCGGCCTCGACCGCGGCGAACAGGCTGGTCGGCGAGGCGCGGCCGCTGCCGGCGAGGTCGAGCGCGGTGCCGTGGTCCACCGACGTGCGGATGATCGGCAGCCCGAGGGTGACGTTGATGCCCTCGTCGAAGGCCGCGTACTTGAGCACGGCCAGGCCCTGGTCGTGGTACATCGCGAGCTGGGCGTGCGAGCCGGCCAGCACGTTCTTTGTAAACAGCGTGTCGGCCGGCAGCGGTCCGACCAGGTCCATGCCCTCGGCCCGCAGCCTGTCGAGCACCGGTTCGATCACCTCGATCTCCTCGCGGCCCATGTGGCCGCCCTCGCCGGCATGCGGGTTGAGCCCGGCGACGAGGATGCGCGGCCGGGAGAAGCCGAACTTCGCCTGCAGGTCGGCATGGAGGATGCGGATGGTCGTCTCCAGTTCCGCCGGCGTGATCGCCGCGGCGACGTCCTTGAGCGGCAGGTGGGTGGTGGCCAGCGCGACGCGCAGGCCCGCCCCGGCCAGCATCATCACCACCCGCGGCGTGCCGGTCTTGCCGGCGAGGTATTCGGTGTGGCCGGTGAAGGGGATGCCCGCGTCGTTGATCACGCCCTTGTGCAGCGGTGCGGTGACCATCGCGGCGAACTCGCCCGAGCGGCAGCCGGCGAGTGCTGCGTCGAGCAGATCCAGCACGTAGCGGGCATTGGCCGGATCGAGCCGGCCCGCGTGGCACGGCGCGCGCAGCGGCACATGGCGGATGTCGAGGGCGTCGCAACTCAAGCCGAGCCGGCGTGCCCGCTCGGCGAACAGCTCACGGTCGCCGAGCACGACGAGCCGCGCGGGAAACGCCTTGCCGGCGAGCGCCAGGCAGATGTCGGGACCGATGCCCGCGGGCTCCCCGCTGGTGACCGCGATCAAAGGCCCGCCATCCCCCGCCCCCTGCCTCCCGGAAGGGGAGCCTGTGTGCTCGCTACGCTCGACCATTCGTGGGAACTCCGATCAACGAGCGGGTACGGATGCCGCCTTCGGCGGCTCGCCGCCCTGCCTTGGGGCGGCCCGGCGGCAGGGCTCCATGGGTCATTTGTCTTCCAGACGGTACTCGACGTAGGCGCGGTCGCGCATCTGGCGGATCCAGTCCTGGTAGGCCTCGTCGGACTTGCGCTCGCGCAGGGCGGCACGGGCGACCAGGCGGCGGCGCTCCGGCGAGGCCTCCTCGGTGCGGCGCTCGAGCACCTGGATCAGGTGGAAGCCGAACGGCGACTGCACCGGCTGGCTGATTTCGCCGATCTTCAGCGCATCCATGGCCTTTTCGAAATCGGGCACGGTGTCGCCCTGGTAGAGCCAGCCGAGGTCGCCGCCCTTGGCCGCGGAGAGGTCGTTGGAATTCAGCCGCGCCAGCTCGGCGAAGTCGGCGCCATTGTCGAGGCGTTCCTTGATCCCGACCAGCTTGCGCCTGGCCTCCGCCTCGGACACCAGTTCGTTGACCTTGATCAGGATATGGCGGGAACGGGTCTGTCTCAGGGCCGGCATCGCGGCAGCGGCCCCCTGGCGCCCGAGCAGCTTGATGATGTGGAAGCCGGCCGGGCTGCGCAGCACGCCGCTGACTTCGCCCGGATTGAGATTCTTCGCCGCATCGGCATAGAGGCCGGGCAGGCGATCGGCCGGCCGCGCGCCCATTGCGCCACCCGACAGCGCGTCCGGCGCGTCGGAATAGACGGCGGCGACCTTGGCGAAATCCTCGCCGGCGCGCAGCTGCTGCAGGGCCTGCTCGGCGCGGGTGCCGCTCTTGGCCAGTTGCTGCGGCGTCGCCTGTTCCGGCACGCGCACGATGATGTGGGCGAGGTGCAGCATTTGCGCACCGCCGCCGCCCTGCGCCTCGGCGCTGGCCAGATAGTTGTCTATTTCGCCCTCGGAAATCACCACGCGGTTGTCCACCTCGCGCTCGCGCAGCCGCGCGATGGCCATTTCCTCGCGAATGTCCTCGCGGAACTTGGCCCAGGCGATGCCGTCGCGCTCGATGGCGGACTTGAAGTCGGGCAGCGCCATGCGGTTGCTCTCGGCGATGCGCCGCAGCGCCGCGTCGAGGTCGCCGTCACCGATGCGCATGCCGGTTTCCTTGGCGAACTGGATCTGCACGCGGTCGATGATCATGCGCTCGAGCAACTGCTGCTCGAGCACCGCGCGCGGCGGCAGCGGCGTGCCCTGCTTCTTCAGCTGCCGCTCCACCGTCGCCAGGCGCGAGCGCAGTTCGTGCAGGGTGATCACCTCATCGTTGACGACGGCGACGACGCGGTCGACTTCGATGGGTTGCCCCGGTCGGGCCGGCTGGCCCGCCAGGGGCGGTTGGGGCGACTGCGGCTGAGCCGCCACGTTGGGCAGGGCGATTGCGACAGCCATTCCGACAAGCCACGCTGGGAAACGCATCGCTTGCATCCTCCTTTGGTTAGTAAGTGCCGAACACCGGGTCGGCAACCGGCTGGTTGACCCGGCCGTAGCCTGGAATGTTCCGCTTCAGCAGATCGAGCGGATTCGAGCCGATGCGCGAGAAGCCGTTGAGTTCGAGCTGGAAAAAGAACGCCGTGTTGGAATTGTTGTCCGTGGTCGCGATGCGATGCGTGACGGCGCGAGCCACCCAGCAGCCGCCGTCGTACTCGACGCCGGCGACGGCCTCGACGACACGACCGTCGCGCATGGAGTAATTGTAACGGCCAACGCCGTGCCAGCCGCCCCAGACGGGCCATTGCGCGGAAACGTCGACCTGGTCGACCTGGTCGCGGGTATAGCGGTAGGCGGCGTTGAGCGTCTTGCCCGCTTCGGGCCGGTAGCGTCCGGCGACGTTGAACGCCTCCATGCGATGGTCGCGCGGGTTGTACTGCAGCAGGGCGTCGACGCCGGCGCGGTCGGCGACCTGTCCGCCGAGCACGGCCAGCAGGTCGGCGCTGCGCCCCGTGCGCGGCACTTCCCCCGGCAACGTGACGGTCTGGTCGGTGAAGTAGTAACGCTGGCCGATCCCGGCGCTCAGCATCTGGCGGCCGCTGGCGGAATCGATCAGACGCGAGCTCACCATGGCGGTGAGCTGGTTGGCATCGCCGATGCGGTCGTTGCCGGCATAGCGGTTCTCGCTGAAGATCTGGGTGATGCCGTAACCGGTGGCCGCGGTATCGAACACCGGAATCTGCGACTGCTCGCGCCGCGGGATGTAGACGTAGTAGAGCCGCGGCTCCAGCGTCTGCACCGTGTCCTTGTTGCCCAGC
>Ga0208980_10001864_pt1 | contig 12784 bp, 17 predicted proteins | sample WetSurMetagenome_3_FD_187993 | JGI IMG/M metagenome (GOLD analysis project Ga0208980, IMG submission 187993) | Wetland microbial communities from Twitchell Island in the Sacramento Delta, sample from surface sediment Aug2011 Site A1 Bulk (version 2) | ecosystem: Environmental > Aquatic > Marine...
TTTATTGTTCCCCCGGTAGCTGTTATAATATCAGTGGCTCCCGCCTCTACCCATACCTTCCTGAAAGTTTTGGATGATTCAGGTAGATCAACAGTAATCTGAGTAAAGTTAGTTACTGATGCATCTGTAATAGAGGCAAGAGGCGGCAAGGGAAAACATATAGTTTTCAGACTTGTTGCCATTGTATTTTATTTTAAACCGATGTTGAATAACTTACCTGAAGAGTATCAGCAATTGCCACGACTTTATCACCACCTGTGAAGAGTCCAGCTGAATAAAGTACACCTGATGTATTATTGTTTGTAGAGACAGCTCCGGTTCCGAATACGATAAAACATCCTTTTACTGTTCCACCGTTGGTAGCTATAACAAATGAGATAGCTGCAGAGAGTGCTTTAGATCTTCCTGAAGCAGCTGCGAATGTCACAGTTCCCCGGCCATTAGAGGCAGGAGTAGACCAGTTAGGATAGTTAACCCCGTTACCGGCTTCATTCCATCCAGAGTGTGAACTCATGGTATTACCTACAGCCGGAGGAGTAGAATAACCTACAGAACTGATAAGACCGAGATAAGGACCAGCAATAGGACCAGATCCGAAAGCCGAATCAAGAAGCTGGTTAGCTCCTACATCAGTAACAACATTATCGATAGTGTCTTCCCATTTCAGGTTGCCATCTTTATCGAAACATTTGGCGATATACTTACCCTTAAGTTTAAGGGCTTCATTATTAATGGAGTTACGCAAAATTTGCGCATCCCCCTTAGCGAATGCATTACATTTTTCCATGTGATTATTAACTAGTTAATTGACAAAGGTAATCTTTTTTGTCGAAAATTAAGCAAATATTTACGACAAAATCTTTCTTTTTTCCCACCAGAGAGTAACATAAGTTCCTAGCCAGCCTCCTATACACACAGGAATGATATTTAACGGATTTTCTAAGTAACTGGATATTCCAAGACAGCCAAGGAACGATATGACAAGAGAATAGTTAGCTGCACCCAGAGACTGAAGTTTCTGTGCAGCCAAGATATACCGCATGTTGATGACATCGATGACTAGGTAAATCAGAAGGAGGTATATCCAAGTCCATATCTCTATTGTTTTAAACACATTTTATTAGTACTACTACAAAGATAATGAATCCTTTCTATATAAACAAGAAAAAAGCCCCTCTTCGGGGCTTCATCATATATCCGGTGACGCGTCCGGGACCTTAAAATTTAAGAGTTATACCTGTATCTACACAAAAACGCTTAAGTGTGAAGTTATAATCACATCCTAGCTGGAAGATACTCAGGTTACCAAATAGACCAACTCCCATACCATTTACTCCATTTACACCATCCTGAACAAGATAGAGTAGATTTACTCCATAGTCGTTGAAAAGGGTGCCATCAGGTTTAAGTACGTAATGCTGTACTCCAAGACCAAAGCCAACAGCAGACATAGGATTGGTTACAATCTCTTTTTCTACCTTATCATAGTAACTCTGGGTTGTGGTAACGCCAACATTCAAGCGAAGAACAACATCATCAAGAATACTCTTGACTCCTGCAGTCTGCTCTACTTTGATTACATTGTCAATCGGCTTAAATAGATTACCGACCTGTGCAGATCCTGCCAGCGTGAATGCGGCAAGGATTAAAATAAGAAAATACTTCTTCATAACGTTATGGGTTTTACAATGCCCTCCCAAGGCTTTTATTTTTATTTTTTGGTGTTTCTAATACAAAGGGATACATTTTCTTAAAGAATGGAGTTTGCGTAAAGTCATCAATAGCAGAAGGTTCTCCAGATCCTCCTAGTATATCTACATCCGTAAAACCATTATTAAGAAGATATGTAGTATATTCCGTTAAAAGAATTAATGCTTCGTTGCGTGTCATTTGTTTCCCCATTTTGTTAGCCATGCTATTCCCCAAATCAATGCAGTAAATTTCAGTATAAAAGTAAATGCTCCAAGCGCACTTAGTATCCTGTCATATAGCTTAGTAGTCCCGTAATAGAGTAGATCCTGTCCGGCTGCTATGTTCCAGATAGTATCAAATATAGCAAACCGGAGCATGAGGTAACCAATAAGAACTTTTAAGAATGATTGCATTGGAATAATAGTAAACCAAGGTGTTCTATTTATCCAAGCAAACACTATTAAAGTTACTCCAGATAAATATACGGCTTCAACTAATTCTGAGGCAACATGAAAGCCCTGAGTCTTTAATCCTTCGAAGACTGCTTCAAACACAATTAAGAATAATGCAAGTAATAGGTTCATGCTGCAAGTTTATTAAGAAGATTAAAATAATCATTATCTCTAAAATCCCCATTGTATAAGCAAATAGCTTCATCGATAGGTTCATCTCCGGTTCCGTTAAGTTGAGTACCGTGAGTACTGTTGTGAATCCAGAAAGTCTGGCTGGCACCTATTACCTGATCCAGTAAGTTATCAGGACCCTCTAAAGAAGGTATCTGTTCAAATTTGGTACTGGGTAAATAGGTTCTTATCTGATTATACCATTGACGATAAGTTAATCCCGGGCGTAAGGTTTTAAAGGCGTAATATGAGAAAGCGCCATAGTAATCCCCATTGATGTAGGCATCAGCACTATACTGAGTTTCTCCACAACCACTGATAACAATCCAGCGAAGATCTCCCCGGTTACTGAAAAGAGGAGCATATCTAGGCTGTACAATAACTCCGGGAGTAGCATGGAATCTGTTTCTTTTATAATCTGCCTGAGCTATAAGACCCATGAACTTAGTAATAGTTCCGGAGAAACAAGAGTCTGCTAGTACACATACAACTCCTCCGGGTTTCATAAGACTGATCCCACTGGAAACAGCATTAGTAAAATTAGGTATTGTAGCCTTTGAATCTATTAATCGATGAACATTAGCAGTGGGCCAATATCCTAATACAGAATCTTTTGCGACCATGCCATCATTGTTACAACCGCGAAGGTCATTAATATCCCCAAGATAGTCATTGATAGTAGCTGAAAGAAGCCTGAAGTCTGCAGGCTCTGTAAAAATAGGTGAAGGTTTATTACAACAGTTAAACATTTTTATTTGGTTTTAATAAGTGTTGTTTCCATAACTTCTTGAACGCCCGGGCAAAACGAATAAGAAATACAAAATTAATTTTGTATTCAAATCCAGTTGGCAATTTGGGCGGTTTGATTCTCATGCGACAACAAAACAAAGAGCTATCATGAGTATACCCCAGATAACCCAATAAAATCTTTCGCTTCCGATGAATTTTTTCATGACATTACTTTTTATCGCTACCTCCATGAACGGCCTCTGCTCCTTTATGCTTCGAATTCCAGATTCTAGCAGCTTTAGTAGCTGCAGCCTTTTCACTCATTCCTTGTTTCATGAATTCGTGTTTCATTTTGAGATAACCTGCAGGCATTACTTACAACCTTTACCACCTTTTTTACCGCCCTTTTTACTATTTTTCTTAGTTTGGGCAGAATGTAAATCTTTAATAGTCTCTAAATCATGCATGACGTTAAGTTTTTATAAAAAGCTTCCCAGCGAACTCCCTAGGGCTCAGCTGGGAGCTTTTCCCGTGTTGAACCAGCAATCGTGCCTAACCAGTATACAGCATTAGACTCAGAGAATGGATCTAGCTGGCATCTGGCATTAGGACTTATATCATCGTATAAAAGAACTTTCGAAAGGGGACCGGCCCATGTCAAACCGGTCCCTAACCTAAACTAACCTAATCAATATACAGACAACAACTAAAACAAAATTCTTTTAAAAGGGGCCGCTCATACGCTATGCGACTGACCGCCCCCGGAGGTTTATGCGGCAAGCCGCAACTCCTGTGGTCTCTCGACCATGTTTATTGTTTTGCCGTTTATGGACTTCGTTCTCCATATACCGCTGCTATGCTGTCAAAACCAAAGCATCCCCATGGTTGCGGGTGGTAGACTCGAACTACCGTACAAGGGATATGAGCCCTTTGAGGAGCCTCTCCTGCATAACCCGCACTATACAAGGGGGGAAGACCCAGATCTTAATCCTCTTCAAGATCAGTACAATTATTCCCATAATTGCTATCTGGGCACCCCAAGGCCTGAACCGCTCGATGCCGCCGGAGCATATGACCCCTCCTTCAGGTTGAATACGGTAGGACTTTTCGTGGAGATGAGGGGAGTCGAACCCCTGTCCAACATAGTGCCTAATAACTTCAATGAACGCTCTACAAAATTAGGATATAGATTTGACATATCCTAATATTTTTTAATAATTTTGATGAAATTAATAACCCCCTGCGGAATAAGTTTTGTAATGAAGGCCATCCTCTCCCCGTAAAAATACGGCATAATAGCATCCGGATTCTTTACGTTCTTGTGAAAGTATCCTTTGAAGGTCTCTAGCTTCTGAGGACATAACACGAAGATTGTCAGATCCTAAGTTCTCAATATCTTCCCAGTCTCCTTGCTCATTCCTGAAAGAAATAAAATATTTATACATCGTTAATTTTTTTCCAACGTTCTAAAAATACTGTCTTGATATCTTCCGGGTGATAATAATGAATAACAAAAAATGGGATAACTTCAACATCTTTATATTTTTCATCACTCAACCAGTTTATATCACCACCCCGGGCAAGAGCCTCACTTTTTAAAGCTCTTTCGTCAAAGGTATAAACAATTTCTTGAATTTCCAAATTAGTGGATATACCAAATTTAAGTTTGATGATGATATCCAACCGTTTCTCTATTCTTCTGTATTCCGGAAGCTGTGCTTTAAGAGGTCGTGCAATATCTCCCATGTAAGCCTCTGTAGCATCATGGAGAAGAATAGCCCGGCGTACCTCTGGATCTGGATTCTCAACAGAACCACAATAAGCATTATCCATAATGATACAATGTTCAGCCACAGAATAGAATCTTTTAATCTGACCGGCCCAACGTGGTATATTAGACAAGCCTGAGGCAATGTCTTCTATAGTAATATCGTTGGGATGTGGATATAAATAATCCAGATGTTTATTACTTGCAGTGGTTATCCAGCTCATTTTTGTAGTATTTGTTTCATGTACTCCAAATCTCGATTAGCATCTCGCATGGTTAAAGGACTATGATTTTTATTCATAGCCATTCTCCAGCGTACATATTCAGCGCCTTGAATATTAAAAAATACTGCAGCAGCATGATCTTCCCCTCTTTCTCCACATAACCATTGCATGAAATGACGAAAGGCTGAATCAATAAATCTGTCAAGTTCTTCCTGAGTTTCTGCTTTCTCCCAGTTACGAGCATCATATTTAACTGCTCCTCTGGCCATAAGATCAGCCCAGCGGGTTAACATCTGGGAACCATATGGTAGATCAAAGGGGACGATGAGATCGAATCTTGCTTTAAATTCGTTGGTATCTCTTTTCATCCCAGTGGAAAATTCTTGTCGTTTTCCGGAATCATTCGTAATAAACTCGCTCATTTTTATCTTTTTTTTATTATTACTGAAAAAAATTATTTATATTTGTCAGGACATTCTGTTCCTGCTTCCTGCTTCGTTTGATTCTTTACTGGTGAATCCAAGAGCCCCCGATCCTAGGGGGCTCCATTTTTATACCCTATTCAGATAATTTTTGATCCGGTTCTGTAGGAGGAATTTCAGGTTGTTTTGGAAGCTCTAATGGAATCTCTTCCGGAACTTCTATCTTTTCAACCTTAGGCATCTCTTCTATTTTTATCCTTTCATTTTCTCTTTTGAACCACATGTATGCTTCTGCTACATGGGAATAAGCCATAGGGAATAATGGATGACAATCAGGAAACTGGTCTACCCATAAATCATTTACAAAACCATCCAGCTCAGAATGAAGTGATCTTATCATTTGAATATAAGTAGCTTTGTCTATATATTTTAATTCAATACATTTAAGATGAGGTATTACTACATCACCTGATTCTCCAACCAGTTCTTTGTAGATATATTCCGTGAGGAGATATGCCCTGTCAAGAGCTGAAATAGCTTTGGAAATGTAGTAAGGATGTTTGTTCATATCCAGATACTCTATCTCCTTACGAAGTTTTTCATGAACCTCATATACTGCACTAGCGTTTCTGGAAAGATTTTGAGATTCAGGTGGAGAAAGGGTTTTCATGTACTCTGGATTTTTGTATTGTTCCATGTACTTATCCATTTTTTTCCTAGCTATGGTAAGATTAGCTGAGTGTGTTTCTATTGCCTCTTTGTTAATATTAAGGCCTCTGGTGATGTTAGTAAGTTGTCCTACTGTTTCCAGTATGAGCTTCAAAGTTCTGCTTTCCATAATGTAAATTTTAATTGGTGAATTAATTTTCTATGCAAAGATATACTTTATTTTTGATTTCCAAATTTTTTATCGATTATTTTTGACTAAAATTTTCTCTTTGTATATACTAATATATACTAAGAATTAGTATATACCTTTAATACGCCCGCGCGCGTATATATATTGTATACTGATCAGGTGACCAATGATCGCCGGTGAAAAATAATTAGATAATATATATGATCATATACTTATTTAGTATATCTTTGTATACGTATTAAGTATATAACTAGTATATCATGAAAAAAGGAAATTACAAACTTGTTCATATTCTGATAGATAAGAATGTATATGAACGACTGCAAAAAATGGAAACAAGTAAGTTTCCTTCAGTTTCTCACATAATAAGGGATATGATTGACATTGCTCTGGACGCAATTGATAAATCTAATAATAGGGCTCCCGGGTTTATCCAGTCTTCTGTACAACTTGATTCCGTAATTCCTATAACGGAGATTGCGAAATCAAAAGCTCCTCTGGAGATACCTGTTATTACAGATACCCCGGTGATAGAATCTGAGCCTCTCATTTCTCACAAGAATGGTAGAAAGGTAAATCCGGATCTGTACTCAGTGATGAAAGCTCGCCGGGCCAGAGACGCTGGTAGGGATTATGATAAAAGTCTAGAACCTCATTTTCATTTACTGGATGAGCTCAGATAATCTTTTAACCATCCTTAATTCTATAGCTGATCTCGCCATTGGTAATGAGCAGCCAGTAGATGCCGGTTTTAACGATAGAACTACATTACCGGAGTTGCTCGCTCATGCAATGTTTTATCCCACTGACAGGGAAAACATTGTTGCCGCAGAAAGAAAGTTGGAAGAACTATTAAAAGTAGTTAATCTGCTTAAGCATGAATTATTTGTAATGAAGAAGACCATAGATATCAAAAGAAAATGTTAACTTTGTAACTTTATGAATACTAGAATTAGAACTGAGGACATAAGAATATGTGACGATGGCGATCTTCCATATGGATTTTATTTCTATAAGTTGACAAAATTAGATCATAATGGAAATGAAATCGAATTAGGAGTTATCCAAGTGTATGCTAAGTACAAAGGTAATTCCATTCATATTTTCTGGGATGCTATTCAGGACTCCGGTAGTTATTACAGATTATACCGTGGTAAGAGCCTACATCAATTTGATGGGTCTTTTAATGTTTACCCGGATGATGGGTACTTTTGCGATAATGGGATGGGTGTACTAAATTTAATTTTTAATGGCACAATCTGAATCTGCGGCGAGACGAAAGTATCTGAATTATTTAATGACTCAGTATGACAAGGGTGTACTACAACCTGATAAGATTGAGTTATTAAAGCAGGAGGGTTATATAGGAATAGGTAAGCGTGGTGGTGAGTTCAGTGAAGAAAAGGCCATGCGTATCGATAAATCTTGGGAGAAGATGATGGATCCGTTTTCCGACAGCGGATCTTATTATTTATATAAGCAGGACATTACCAAGGAAGACTGGAAACCAGAAAGTGTGTTGGTCCATACTCCGGAGTTTGTGAAGTGGATTAACTCGATGCTGTACGGTTTCTTTCCTAATAAAGCGGATTATAAAAAATTTACATTATACAAAGTTCAGGCCTATAGATGGCTTCAGGACGATGATACTATTAGTTCTTATCACACCGATGATGCTAAAAGAGCTTTTAAGCTCCGGGAATATAACCGGTGCAATGAAAACAGTCTGTATGCAGTTAACCGATACGGGGAATTAAAAGAAGGAGATATCTCTTCAGGTTATGTAAAGTATCAAGCCCGGGAACATCATGCTGTTATATGTTACCTGTTTGATTGTGGGTACAACGTGATAGGAGGAAAAGGAAGGCAGATAGGGTTTACATCTATCATGGGGCTTCTGGCCCTGTTAAGGTTAATATACCAACCAAACTATTATATCAAGTTTGTTACTGAAGATAAAGATACCGGAGAAGAAATTTTCACAGATAAAATAAAATATCCATTTGGGGCACTTCCAAAGTGGATGATGCCAAAAGTTAAATCAGATTCCGGGACCCGGTTCTGGTTATCTGATAAATCTAAAAAGGGCGAGAAGGGGTATCCCAATAGTCGAATTGATGTAATTGCACCTAAGCAGACGGCTATCAATGGTGGATCCCCTTCTCTTGCTCTTATAGATGAAATTGGTAACATTGGTATTCTTGGTCCGATGTTAAACGAAGCAAGACCTACAATGTTCTGGAATAATCCAAAAACTGGAAAGTTTGAATTGAAGCGTCAGGTATGGATGTGGGGAACTGGGGGAAAAATGGACAAGGGTAAAGGGGAGTACGAGAAAGAGTGGTACAGGATACTTGGTCTCTGGGAGGCCAAAAACTATTCTAACGGATTTGTTCCATTATTTTTTAGCTGGCACTGTCGTTTTGATAAACAGGAATACGAAAAAGAAAAGCAGTGGTATTATGGAGCCCGGGCAATGAAAGAAGACATAGATCTTGAGACTTCCAAGACCCAGTTCCATCAGCACTATCCATCGAGCTTTAAAGATATGTTCCTTACTACAGCCAGTACGCTCGTCTCGCGTGAGATAATAGAAGGTGGTATAGACAGGTGCCGTAAGGCTACAACTCTGCAGCCTATGTATGGTTATTTTGAACCGGTCTTTAATGAGATGGATCCAATGCCTCCGGAAAGTGATGTTCCTTATAGAGTACTGGGCGCAAAATTTATTGCTATAGATGACACTGATGATTTCAAGAAAGCATCTGTTTGTATATTCCGTAGGCCAGAGGATTTGTGGGAGAACAGGTATTATAAAGGTACCGACCCAATAGCTACCGAGACTGGCCACTCTAAATTTGCAAGCGCTGTTTGGGATGATTACGAAAAGACTATATCCGCCGTAATGAACTTTCGTCAGCAGCATGATCATAAGTATACATTTCTTCAAAGCCTGTTACTTAATTTATATTATGATACGAAGCCCGGACCTAAGACCGGAATAAAGGAATTGGTTGAGGCTAACATTGGAACAAACTATATTGATTATATGGAAGCTAAGGGATATTTTAGTTCTTTAGTATTTAACTCTCAGTTACCCAACAAGGTAGTAGGTGGAGCACGTTTGGTTGGGATTGATAATAAAGGTAGTAGGGCTAATGGAATTATTGAATTTATGACAGAATTGTTGAGAAATTTTCATGATCGTATGTTTATTCCTATTATCTTTGAGCAGTTAACCACTTTTGTACAAGATTTGTCCAAGAGTGGGAAAGAGGTTTGGGGGCCTATGAATAGGCTTATGCATTATGATGACGTGTTGTACGCCATAACTTATGCATATATTTGCAGGTTATCACATCTTAATTTGCAGCCAATTCATAAAGCTACTATAGCCGGTAAGACTATTTTGAGACATAAGCTTGTAAGGACTGGAGACTGGGATCTTAAGAGAGTACCAGTTAAAGTTCCTGTGTATAACGTAGCGAGTAATGACACAATATCAACCTTAGTAAATGAAGATTAGGTTATTTGATCCTACAGGAGTTAAACCAGAAGATTATAAACACAGATATCCGGAACTAGAAAGGACACCTGAGTTTTCTGAATTGCATACTAGGGCTCTTCTTTTTGTTTGGTGGTTTTCTAATCCCACTTCTGAATTTGTTCTGGATATACATGACGATTATGAAAGGGCTGAGAAAGCTTTAGCTAAGTCTCAATTCAATCCCGGCAAGACAGAAAGAGAGAGTATATTAAGATGTCAGTTTAGTTCTGAGCTGGCTGCTGCTATTAAAAAAATGCAGGGATATGATCCCGGGGCTAGGTTTAAGAGTTATTTGATGATCAAGAAAATTTTTGATAACTATCAAAGAATAGTTGATCAGGGGCCTGCCGCTTTTGCAACTACTGAGGGAGAGGGAGAGAATGAAATTACTTATACTGATCACAAAAGATATGTGGATGTAACTGCAAAGATAGCTGAGGAGATTCCAAACCTTTTACTTAAACTGGAAGAAGGGTTTGGAATAATTGATATGGCTGGTGAAGAGAAAGAAATAGAGGAAGGAGCCTCATCTATACGTGAGTGGCATCAAGGTAGACACAATGATTAAATAACATAAGATGGATTTTTTTATTAATACTACACCAAATAAGCCAAACAGGGTAGAAACCCCAGAGGCTAGCAAAGATTCCCGCTATCACGCCGATTATGCTAGGTGGGTAATAGGATCTGGATCTACACAGGTACATAGAGATTACCTAACGAATTATAAAATCAATAGTCAGTTTTACATGAATAAACAATGGCTGTTGGAAGAAGATACCGAAGCTTTCTTCAAGGATGAAAGCGGTCAAGATAAAAATAGGATTAAAGTTACCCGGAACTATATTCAGCCTATGGTTGAACAGTACAGAGGTAATGCCGAGCGAATGACATTTGATATGAAGGTAGCTAACCTCTCTCCACTGGCCCGCAGCCGTAGAGAAAAAGGGTTAGCTAAATTACTTTTATACAATGACTTAGCTAAAAATATGACTGGGTTTCAGGATCACATGGTTCAAAATAATATGCCGGTTGGTAGTGATGTTGAGGTAGAGGATAAATATACCAACATGTATACCGATCAGCATGTTATTGCTATGAACCGACTTTTAAGGTATTCTAAAAATATTAATAACCTTGATACTTATCGCAGTGTACAGGCTAGGGATCTTGCATTGGCAGGTATCACAATAATGAAGCCTTATCCCCATAGTGGTGAGTGGTTATTTAAAAGAGTGATCCCTGATCGTTTTGGTTGGGACAGATCTGCTATGGATCCGTGTTTACTTGATGCAGAATTCTTTTTTGAGAATGATGCATTATCTGTATCCACTTTATTTGAGTTATATCAGAATATTACTTTATCTCAGAGAAAAAGAATTGAACAATATGTCAGGACCGCTGGATACAGATCAGGAACTGTAGATATTGCAGCTGCAGGAAAGATTCCAGTTTATCATGCATCATGGAGAGATCTTACTTCAGATACCTTTGGCTACGTGTATGATAAGTTTGGTCAGAGAATACTTCAGCGTATAGATTATATTGAAGAAGGAGAGGAAGAACCCAGATATACTATGAAAGATGTGGTACCATTTAAAGATCTTACACCTTATCAGAAAAGAGTTTTAAAGGGATCTAATACCGCAATTCTGTATGTTGACATGTGGAGATACTGTAATTTTATACCTGTAGAGATTGTTCCTGCAAGCAGTACAGATCCATCTTCCAGAGATATAGTCCTTGAGTATGGCATGATTCCATATCAGGAGCCGGACCTTTATCAACCTACAAACATGCTTCCACCTTATAAAGTTGGAACGTGGTCTTATATGGATGGTATAATACTTGCGCCCGTGGATGTGGTTATAAATCCTCAGAGGATGATTAACAGGTTCCTTTCTGTTATGGAGAACCAGATTAATAATTCTGGGGGAGCTGGTGTAGTTTACGATAATGATCTTGTGTCCGGAATCCCAGAAGATGAGATCCGGGCTAAGGTTAACAGAGGAGAATCTATTGGAGTTAACGCTAAGGGTAGAGGGGTTCAGAATGTGTTTGGACGTTATGATTCTACACCTAAAGAAGCTATGGTAGCTTTTTCTCAATTAATAGAAAATTATAAACTAGGGATAGAGCAGGTAACGGGTGTGAATGAGGGAGTGAAGGGAGAAACAAATAATCCGGACCAGTTAGTTGGGGTTATGCAGCTTATGATTCAAAGAGGTTCCATTATTCAGGACCCCTTCTATAAGGCTATTATGGATGTTACCCGGGGATGTTATCAAAGTGTAGCTACTTCTGGGAAGCGTTATTATATAGATAATGATGTTGAACTTACAGATGCAATTGGAGAAGATAGCGCTAATGTTCTTAAGCTTTCCAAGGATATGCGAAATGAATCATTGCGTGTAGCTCTTATACGTAGTATCGATTCTGCTAATGAAAGATTGAATGTTGATAGTATGCTTATGTCCTTCTTACAATTTGGTTTACTTGATCAACCTACTGTTTCTAAACTGTATGGTAGGGCTACGATGGAAGAATCTCTTCTGGCTATGAGAGAGTATCAAAAAGATCTTGCTGTACAAAAACGTATGGCTGCTCAGCAGCAGCAAGCAATGGCTACTCAGCAGGCTAATGCTAGAGAACAGGCCGGGCAAGTTGTTTACAATGAGAATGTAAGAGATAAAGTTCGTGATCAATTAAATCAGGATGCAGATAGAGCTGTTCAACTAGCGGCAATAAATGCAAAAAAAGGATAAAAATTTTTAATATATTAGAATTATTTCTATAACTTTGTCAGTAATAATAAATTAACAAAAGGCAAAAAGCCTAATAAACTAGTAAAAATTAAAATTAAAAATTAAGTTTATGGAAAAGCCAACACCCGAGAGCATGATATCAGCAGCGGCTGGTC
>Ga0208980_10001865_pt1 | contig 12783 bp, 13 predicted proteins | sample WetSurMetagenome_3_FD_187993 | JGI IMG/M metagenome (GOLD analysis project Ga0208980, IMG submission 187993) | Wetland microbial communities from Twitchell Island in the Sacramento Delta, sample from surface sediment Aug2011 Site A1 Bulk (version 2) | ecosystem: Environmental > Aquatic > Marine...
CACTAAGATCGTAATAGGGAAACCACTAAAACCACGCTGGAAGGAATTCTTATCAGGTTCGGTCGTGGAGCAGCTCATCCGTTCCAGCGGTGAGATTGATATCTATGTGATCAGTTCGCAGCCGGAAAATGATGAGAATTTCATCCCGGATACATGGCGATTCCATAAGCCCTATTGGCGATATCTAGCCAGTGTCGGATTGATCGTCCTCGCAACGATCGTCGGCCATTTCTTCAAGGGCAGTCTGGAACCGGCCAACCTGGTGATGCTTTACCTGGTTTGCGCTGTCGTCGCGGCGATCTATCTTGGCAGGGGTCCTGCGTTGCTCGCATCTGTGCTGGGTGTGCTTGCATTTGATTTTTTTCTGGTTCCACCCTATCTGACTCTAGCTGTTTCCGATACCCAGTACCTGATCACATTTATCGGGCTGTTCCTGGTCAGTCTGGTCATAAGCTCATTGACTGCGCGTACGAAAGAACAGGCCGACGCAGCGATGCAGCGAGAAGCATACTCCTCCGCACTCTATTCTCTCGGGCGCGACCTGACCGTCGCCATTGACCTACCTGAAGTTGTTAATATCATCATCGGGCATGTAAGCCAGGCATTCGGGAACCATGTGGTGGTTTTCTTGCCAGATCAGCAAGAGCTGAAAATGTATGCGGCTACAGCTGAATTCCAGGCAGATGTAAATGAGTTGGCGGTCGCAACCTGGGCATTCGATCACGAACAACCTGCCGGGTTGGGAACCGATACACTGCCGGCAGCCTCCATCCGCTGTCAACCATTGATCACCGCGAACGGAAAAATCGGGGTGCTCGGAATCAAACCTATGGCCTCCCTTCAACTGACCTCCCCCGAACAACGCCAGATATTTAGCGCATTTTGCAACCAGGCAGCGCTAGCCATCGAACGCGCCAAACTTGCGGAACAGGCGCACCAGACCGAATTACTGCAGGCAACCGAAAAGCTGCAGACCGCATTATTGAATTCCATCTCTCACGATCTGCGTACCCCGTTGGTCAGCATCACCGGCGCGCTCAGCAGCCTGCGAGAGAAATCCATGAACCTCAACAAGGCAGATCGCCAGAACCTGATCGAAACAGCTTTCAATGAAGCCATGCGATTGAATCGCCTGGTGGGAAATCTACTGAACATGACCCGGTTGGAAGCCGGCGCAATTCAAATCCATTATGAGCCCTGTGATATCCAGGATATCATCGGTACAACCCTGGAACTTCTTAAGGAGCGTCTGGATTCAAGAAAGGTAAATGTAAAAATCCCTCCAGCGCTCCCCCTGGTTTCCCTCGATTTTGCTCTCTTCTGTCAGGCTCTGGTCAACCTGGTGGATAACGCCATAAAATATTCCCCCCCGGAAACCCCAATTTCCATCGAAGTCTTTAAAACCGAAATTGGGATCGAGGTTCAAGTGATCGATGAAGGCATCGGAATTCCTCCCCAGGACCTGGAACGGGTTTTTGATAAGTTTTTCCGCGTTTCACGACCTGAACAGATCCACGGAACCGGGTTGGGGCTGGCCATCAGCAAGGGCATCATCGAAGCCCACGGGGGGACCATCCGTGCTGAAAATCGCCCTGCAGGCGGAACGGTGATGGCGATCGGATTGCCAGGAGGAAATCCGAAATGATGTACTCGGGGTTGAAGGTCCTGATCGTAGATGATGAGATCTCCATCCGGCGGTTTCTAAAATTGGCTATGAATGGGCAAGGATTTACCGTCTTTGAAGCTGCGACTGGGGAATCAGCGCTTATCGAAATGACAATGCAGAGACCGGATCTGCTCATCCTCGATCTGGGGTTGCCAGATATTGATGGATTGGAGGTTACCAGACGGATCAGGGAATGGTCGCAAATACCGATCATTATCCTGTCAGTCCGGGAACAAGAAGAAGATAAGATCGCAGCGCTCGATGCTGGCGCGGATGATTACCTCACAAAACCCTTCGGGATGGGCGAGTTATTGGCAAGAATTCGGACGGTATTGAGAAGGAGTGCAACTTCTGGCTCAGAACCGATTTTTACACAAGGTGATCTATATGTGGATCTGGCTAGCAGAATCGTAAAAATGAACGGGGAGGAGATCCAGCTTACCCCGACTGAATATGATATTCTGCGAATCTTGGTTTCCTCTGCAGGAAAGGTGTTAACGAACCGGCATTTGCTTCAGCAAGTGTGGGGCAGCGGGTATGATGATCTGCATATCCTGCGGGTGAATATCAGCAATCTGCGCCATAAGCTGGAACCGGACCCTTCCCGTCCAACCTACATCCACACTGAACCTGGCGTTGGATATAGATTGGTGGTCACATAATTTTAAAATACTAGAGTACTCAGAAAGCCCTCAATTGAACCGGCTGAGCAAGCTGGTTTTTCCTTTCTTCCAGGGGGATATAATTCGTAAGATCAATCCTTGGAGTTGAGGAATCACATGGATCCTAAAAACATCTCAGACGCTTGTGCCCAGATTGTTTACTTTTCCCATGGAGGTGGCCCCCTGCCCATCCTGGGCGACCCGGGCCATAAAGAGATGATCGATTTCATGACCGCCCTGCCTGAGAAATTGCACCGCCCGGAAATGATCCTGGTAATCAGCGCGCATTGGGAAGAAAGCGTGCCCACCCTGCTCGGTGCTGAATACCCGCCGATGTTCTACGATTATTACGGCTTCCCGGCGGAATCCTATAAGATCAATTACCCTGCGCCAGGCAGCTACGAGCTTGTCCAAAAGGTGGGTGAAGCCCTCAAGAAGTACGATGTTTCTTGCAAAGTGGACCCGGTGCGGGGATACGATCACGGACACTTTATCCCATTAAAGATGATGTATCCGCAGGCAGATATCCCCACCACCCAGCTTTCGCTTATTCGCGGATTGGATTCAGCCGCTCACATTCGGCTGGGAAATGCGCTCCGAGAGCTTCGATCCGAAAATGTACTTGTGATTGGATCTGGTTTTTCTTTCCACAACATGAGTGCGTTTTCGTGGCAGAGCCTGGATGCCCCTGATCCGGCAAATGACGCCTTCCAGAACTGGTTGATCGAAACCTGCACACAAGAGATGGGTGGAGAAGAAAGGGAGAAAAGGTTGATCGAGTGGGAAAGTGCTCCCTCCGCCCGCTATTGCCACCCACGCGAAGAGCACCTTTTGCCCCTGCACGTCTGCCAGGGGATGGCAGGCGGCCCGGGTAAAGTGATCTTCGATGACAAGATCCTGGGGAAACGAAGCCTTGGATTCCTCTGGAAGGTTTAAACCACCGAATCCTATTCTACTGGTGGTAATAAATGAAATCCAAGCGCAATATCCCTCCAGCTCTAGTTCTCTGGATAATCGCACCCATTTTTGGTGAGCTATTCTCTGGTTCATCTCCCCTGAATGAATATATCAACCCGGTCACTTTTCTCACTCTTGGATTACTTTATGGCTGCGGGGCGATCATCTGTCGCGAGCTGGTGATCCGATGGAAGAAAGGCTGGCCAAGCCTGCTGTTGCTGGGGTTTGCTTATGGCATCTACGAGGAAGGTCTGCTGGTGCAATCATTTTTTGACCCCGGCTGGCAGGACCTGGGCATACTTGCCAGCTACGGGCGCGTCGCGGGCGTTAATTGGGTATGGAGCGAGCACTTGACAATCTTCCATGCCCTGATAAGTATCTGCGCCAGCGTGGCATTCGTCGAGATTCTTTATCCCGAACGGCGTCATGAATCCTGGGTGCATGGATTTTGGTGGGCGGCCAACTGGATCGGGTTCCTGGGGATCTACGCTGTGTGGGAGATCATGACCATCTATGATCCCGGGTTATGGAAGATCGTTACGGTGCTGTCCATCGCTCTCCTGGTTCTTTTAGCCCGGGTCATTCCCAAACCTGCCCCTCTCGCACCGCTCCCAGCTTCCGCCCGTCCCTGGCGTTATTTTTTAGCCGGGTTCCTGGGAATGACCGGGCAATTTTTCCTGATCTATTACGGAGCAGAAAAAGACCACCTTAACTTCATGGTCACCATGGTCATTCTCCTGATGTACGATCTCCTGTTTCTACTCCTTATCCTTCATATGAACAAGCGTGGTGCTGGCTGGGATGATCGCCACCGGCTGGCGCTGATAAATGGTGCCCTTGGCTTCTTCCTGGTGCTTGGTCCGCTCACGGTGGGTCCTCAGTACCCGGTCATGTATTTCAGTAACCCGTTGTTCCTGCTTGTCCTCGGGTTAATTTATTGGAAAGTTGCAAAGCGTTATTCATCTACAGATTTGGAGCCGAAATTAACAGGCATTGTTTAAACCAGGTTCAGTTCTTTTGATCTGCTATACAAGTCGGAAACCCCTTTGGACTAAAAATTCTAATGAATATAGGCGTAACCAAACCCCGTCTTTGGGTATATTAATGTGGAACATCGATTCTTAAAATAAAATGAGATTATTGACATTTCATGCCGGATATGCTATTCTCACAAATGTGCTCCTTTGCACACGTATGTGCATGACAAGTTATTCCAGACTGCTTAGCGAATCGGATACTCGGGATTCATTGGAGATCTAATCATTGGCATCAGAAAAAATCAGAGAACTGCTTGTACCCTCTGCCATTTGTATCCAGCTTGACGCGTCTGATTCCAAAACCGTGATTGAAGCCCTTTCAAATCGCCTCTTTGAAGCTGGTTTCGTTCATTCCAGTTTTTCACAGGCTGCGCTTGAGCGTGAATCCAGGATGCCCACCGGTCTCCCTCTGGGAGGAAAATTTAACGCAGCCATCCCGCACACGGATATCGAGCATGTAATCAAGCCCGCTCTGGCATTGGCAACTCTGAAACAACCGGTGAACTTCCAGAATATGATCGAGCCTGAAACCGCTGTCCCCGTGCAGCTCGTGATCGTTATGGCATTGGAACAGGCTAAAACCCAGGTGGAAATGCTGCAGGAAATTGCCGGGGTGCTTCAGGATGAAATTATTATTGAGAAACTCATGAATGCGGTTGAAATCACCCAGGTTTATGAAGCTTTTTCGTAACCTGGGTGTTTTATTTAGCGATATTTTAGGGAATTCAGAGGAGGAACAGCATGGCTCAACCCAAACGGATCCTGGTAGCCTGCGGCACAGCGATAGCCACTTCCACAGTGGTCGCCAAGTCAATTGAGGAAGAAATGTATAAACGCGGGATAAAGGTGATCACTCGTCAATGCAAGGCTTCCGAAGTTAAAGGTCTTGAACACGGGTATGACCTGATCGTGACAACCACACCTTTGCCCAAAGACCTGGAAGTTCCGGTGATCCAAACCCTGGCTTTCCTTACCGGAATTGGAAAGGAGGACGTACTCAACCAAATCCAAAAAGCTTTGGAATAATTGCCTACGGTTAGAAATCATTCTTAGAATATGGAGGAAGTAAGATGGATATAGTATTAGTTGCAATCAAAGGGTTTTTTGACAACCTCGGGGCGACGGTGATCCTTCCGATCATCATTTTCTTCATTGCCCTGATCTTTGGTGCCAAACCGGGACGCGCTTTTCGCGCAGCCATTACCATCGGTATCGCATTCATCGGTATCAATCTGATCATTGGCCTGATGTGGGGCACCCTTACGGAAGTTGGTCAGGCAATGGTCAAAAATACCGGCACAACGCTCAACGTCATGGATGTTGGCTGGCCTTCTGCCGCCTCCATCGCGTTTGCCACCCAGGTCGGGTTGTGGGTCATCCCCATCGCCATCCTGGTCAATGTGATCCTGCTCCTCATCCGGTTTACCAAGACCCTGAATATCGATGTGTGGAATTTCTGGCACTTCGCCTTCATTGGTTCCCTGGTCGCCATCGTGAGCAAGGATTTCTATCTGGGCCTATTTGCCGCTGCAGTTGCCGCCGCTTGGGCGCTGTTCTTCGGTGACTGGGTTGCCAAAGCCATTCAGCACTTCTACGGGCTTCCTGGCATCTCCATCCCCCACCTAACCACCGGGCCTGGTGTTCCGTTCGCAGTTGCCACAAACTGGGTACTCGGTAAGATCCCCGGTGTCAAGAAAGTCAATTGGGATCCTGAGAACATCCAGAAGAATTGGGGCATCTTCGGTGATCCGATCGTCCTCGGTTTCTTCATCGGTCTCGTGATGGGTATAATCGCCTTCTACAATGTTGGCGATACTCTTAAAGTGATCACTAAAGTCCTTCAGACCGCCATGAACCTGGCCGCGGTCATGCTCCTGCTGCCCCGCATGGTCCAGATCCTTATGGAAGGGCTGATCCCCGTTTCCGAAGCTGCCCGTGATTTCCTCAACAAACGCGCTTCCGACCGTGAAATCTACATCGGCCTGGATTCCGCCATCCTGATCGGGCACCCCGCCGCCATCTCCACCGCCCTGTTGCTGGTCCCGATCGCAATTTTGATGAGCCTGATCCTTCCCGGTAACCAGGTCATCCTCTTTGCTGACCTGGCTGTTATCCCGTTCGTGGTTGCCGGGTTCGCACCGGTTATGCGCGGAAATATCTTCCGTATGGTCATCGCCGGGATCATTGAGCTTGGACTCGGTTTCTACATCGCCACATCCATGGCTCAGACCTTCACCGCGGCAGCTGTGGAAGCAAAATTCACCATGCCAGAGGGTGCGGTCAATATCACCAGTATCGCTGACGGATTCCTTTGGACTCCCTATGTATTCCAACTGGCTGGAAGGTACGCAAGCTGGCTCGGTATCGGCTTCCTGGCCGTTGTGGTGCTGGTTGTGATGTTCCTGTACAAACGCAACCCCAAGAAATGGGACGTTTTAGCAGGCGCACCGGAAGAAGAAGCTGTCTAACAGCATAAGTTACTGCTTCTTGTTAAAGGTTGTCTTTGGACAACCGGGTTGAAATAGATACCGGGGCAATCCTCTCCAGATTGCCCCGGTAATGAATATAATGATATTAAAGGTTAATTAATGGCTAAAATCGAAGAAACACGAACTTTCCCGGGGAAATCTCCAGATCAATTGTACAATGCCTTTGAACCTGCCTACCAAAAGGCTGGATTCAACACATGGAAGAAAAGACCAATTGGTTGGCTGGCATTGGCGAAACGGCAGGAACCTGATTCTGACGTCCAAAGCACGCTTTCCGCACGCCCCGGAAACCCTTCTGCCGCCACTCTGGTGATCACCAGCGAAAAACAATCTCTGGAGCAGGTCCAAACCTGGGCTGCTGAAATATGGAATTCGCTGGAAGAAACGGAATAACAATGGTCAATATCATGGTACGGGGGTTTCTGGGGGAATGGGGGCAGGCGCTGCTCAATTTTTATCAACAGAACAGTGTCTGGATCAACGCACTCTTTCTGCTTTATTTCCTTATTGTCATCTTTTCCCAGAATAATTACAAACATACCCTGGCAACTTTGATCCTTGCCATTGAGGATAAATATCCCGGGCAGTTTGATAAAAAGACCAGCAAAGAAATCGCCCGGGCCCTGAGCAAGAAAGAAATCCCCTGGCAAACAGTATTGAATACCTCAAAATGGCCGTTTATTGCCACTCCACGCATGCTTTACCCGCGTCTCAGGAATGAATCTTCATTAACAAAGTTGATCACGATGGAGATTCTTGCAAATTCAATATTCAATAACCACAAAACTGGTTTGACCCAGTCTTCAAAATAATCGTTTTCCCAGTCAATACGATTTACACCGTCCCATAATCTCCAGGAGAAATTACCATGCAATCATCCGATATCCTCGTTACCCATCCCGTGGGGCTGCATGCACGCCCGGCAGCGGAATTTGTGAAGACTGCGGGGAAATTTCCCTGCAATATCATGGTCTGTAATCTAACCACTGCCGGGAAAACCGTCAACGCGAAAAGTATTCTGAGCGTCCTAACCCTGGGGGTGCAGCAGGGGCATACCATTCGGATCGAAGCTGATGGAGAAAAAGAAGTTGAAGCCATGACCGCCCTCCAGGGATTGATCGCCAGCAATTTTGGAGAGACTGCGTGATGCGTCAATACACAGGGGTCGCAGTTTCGGGCGGGATTGCCATCGGCCCTTGCTGGATCTACAGACCGGTTTCCGTAAGCACTAACCGAAAACCCATCGGAGATCCGAAGCCGGAGATCGAGCGATTTGAAAAAGCGCTGCGCGATGCTGAAGTGCAACTGGAGCAACTTTATAATCGAGCGCTTGAAAGCATCGGCGAAGCAGATGCTGCGATCTTTGAAGCCCACAAGCTTTTCCTGAATGACCCTGAATTCATTGGAGCGATTCAATCCGCCATCACCGATGAACGGATCAACGCTGAGGCGGCTGTCGCCGAGACGGCCGAAGGATTTGCCCAGCAAATGCTCGCACTGGAGGATGATTACTTCAAGGCGCGCGCCCAGGATATCCGCGATGTCAGCCGGCGCATCCTTTATTGCCTGAATGGAATATCCTTAGATCAATTCAAACTTTCGCAGCCGTCCATTATCCTGGCCGAGGACCTTACTCCGTCCGATACCATCCAGTTTGAGCGGACGATGATCCTTGGTCTGTGCACCCGGCACGGCGGACCCACTTCCCACACTGCCATCCTGGCGCGCAGCCTGGCTGTGCCGGCCGCAGTGAGCATCCCATTTGAATTCACTAATTTTCATGAAGGTTCGGAGGTTATCCTCAATGGAGATTCGGGAACTCTGACAATCGAAGCCTCTGTAGATGAAATAGAATCCGCAAAGAATGCACAGCAGCAATGGGAGCTGATCTGGCAGAGTCGTTTGAAATCCGCGAGCGAGCCAGCCCGCAGTCTGGATGGCAAGTTGGTTGAGATCGTTGCCAATATTGGCGGTGTGGAGGATGCCCGCCAGGCTGTCGAATTCGGCGCTGAGGGCGTGGGTCTTCTGCGGACTGAATTCCTTTACCTGGATTTCGGCCGTCTGCCCACCGAAGAAGAGCAGACTGCCATTTACCGGGAGATCTTCCAGGTGATGGGCAACCGCCCGGTTGTGGTTCGCACCCTGGATATTGGCGGCGATAAGCAGGTGGATTATCTCGACCTGCAGCAGGAATCCAATCCTTTCCTCGGCTGGCGGGCGATCCGCATGATGCGCGAGCATCCAGAAATGTTGCTCACCCAAATGCGTTCATTGTTGAAAGCTGCCTCACCGGAAAGCGACCTGCGAATCATGGCGCCCATGGTCTCCAGCGTGGAAGAAGTGCAGCAAGCCAGAGAAATATTTGAAGTAGCAAAAGCCTCTCTCCAAAAGGAAAACGACCTGCGGGTTCGAAAAACCCAATTTGGGATCATGGTAGAGATCCCCTCCGCGGCCTTGATCATCGAGCACCTGGCTGAGTATGTCGATTTTTTCAGTATCGGCACCAACGACCTGACGCAATACACCGTTGCCGTGGATCGAACTAACGAGCGGGTAGCCTACCTGGCCAGTCCCTTCCACCCGGCAGTGCTGAAATTGATCGACCGCACGATCCGGAAAGCGCATGAAAAAGGACGCTGGGTGGGGTTGTGCGGCGAAATGGCAGGAGATCCAGTTGCGGTGCCCCTCCTGCTCGGGATGGGGTTGGACGAGTTCAGCATGTCGCCATCTGCAATTCCCGCGGTAAAAGAACTGATTCGTAGGCAGGATACCAACCGTTGCAAAGAGATTGCCACCGAAGCACTCTCCCAACCTAGTATCCAGGCGGTCAAAGAATTGCTGGCACGTCAGCGCTAAGAACAAGCAAAATTGGATCAGTTTTCCAAAAAAGTAGACCGCCGGTTTTTCCTACAGATAATCTTGTAAAATAATAACCATCCACAAAAAAGGGAAGGGTTCTTAAATGATATCAACCACCCAGCGCTTAGGTGTCCTCGCCCGTTACCGCTCCCTTATGGAAATCCCTGAACACACTGGGGATATTTCCCTTCTTGAGGGTGACACCCCCCTCATTCCACTACCCCGCCTGGCTGCAGAATTGGGCGGAGGTTTTGAGCTTTTGATCAAATACGAAGGTTTGAATCCCACAGGTTCCTTCAAGGACCGCGGCATGACCGTGGCAATCTCCGAAGCGTTCGGCCGGGAAGTGAAGACGGTCATTTGTGCCTCCACCGGCAACACCGCCGCCTCAGCAGCCGCCTATGCCGCCCGGGCAGGCATGCGCGCCGTCGTGATCATCCCGGAGGGTAAGGTGGCTGCCGGTAAGTTGGCCGGAGCGGTTGCCTACGGCGCTCAGGTAATCCAGATTCAAGGTTCTTTCGATGACGCTCTCGACCTGGTAGTTGAGATCTCCAACCACCAACCGATTGCCCTGGTCAACTCGCTCAATCCTTACCGCCTGGAAGGGCAGAAAACAGCCGCTTTCGAGATCTGTGATTCCCTCGGCAGTGCGCCGGATTGGCTGTGCCTGCCGGTGGGCAATGCCGGCAATATCACTGCGTACTGGATGGGTTTCCGGCAATACGAGAGACTTCATCAAACCGGATTACCGCACATCCTGGGCGTCCAGGCGGCGGGTTCCGCGCCGCTCGTCCTGGGGCACCCGGTGGAGAACCCCGAAACGGTCGCCACCGCCATCCGCATCGGCAAGCCTGCGCGGGGGGAGGAAGCTCTCTCTGCCGCGGAGGGATCGGGTGGCAGGATCATCGCGGTGACGGATGAGGAAATCCTCTCCATGCAGCGTCGATTGGCGTCCGAGGGTGTTTGGGTGGAGCCTGCCTCGGCGGCCGGAGTTGCCGGCTTGGCTCACGAATTGCAGGCGGGCAGGTTGGACCTTCGCAGCAAGCGCGTAGTAGCAGTCTGTACCGGGCACGGGATGAAGGACCCAGAGATCATCGCGAAAAGCATGCCCGCTCCGCGTTTGCTCTCCGCGAGCGTAGACGTGCTTACTGCGGCGATCCTCGGGGGGACGGCATGAAGCTCAAAATCGGAGTGCCGGCCACCACCGCCAATCTGGGTCCCGGTTTCGATTGCCTGGCCCTCGCCCTGGATCTCTGGAATGAAGCCGAGATCGAACCAGCTGCTGACTTCCGGGTGGAAGTGACCGGTGAAGGATCCGCCACACTCCCTGTAGATGAAAACAACCTTGTCATCCAGGCCTATCTACGCTGCCTGGAATCCCGTGGGCTCACCCGCCCCGGAGGGCTGCATATCCGCATGGCCAACCGTATTCCGATCGGCTCCGGCTTGGGCTCCAGCGCGTCGGCGGTGGTTATGGGTATTTTGGCGGCGAACACTATGCATGAGCTGCGTATGGGGATGGATGAAATGATCCGTCTGGCTGCTGAGATGGAAGGTCACGCCGATAACGCCGCTGCAGCGCTGCTGGGGGGATTGGTGGTCATTTCGCAGGCTGAAGAGATCATTTATCAGCGCTTCGATATCCCAACGATCCAGGCTGTAATTCTCGTGCCGGATTTTCCCTTTCCCACCCGGGAAGCCCGCGCAGCCTTGCCGGCTGCGATCAGCTACCGGGATGCTGTTTTCAATCTCGGGCGTGTCCCTCTGGTTGTGAATGCTTTCTGCGAGGGCGATCTGGTCAAACTCGCCGGGGTGATGGATGATCGCCTGCATGAGCCCTACCGGTTAAAGTTGATCCCCGGTGCGGCTGAAGCCTTGGCAGGGGCCAGGGATAAAGGCTTGGCAGCTGCGCTTTCCGGTGCGGGGCCAAGTATTATCACCTTCCAACCTCAAAATGGGGAGAATGTGATCCTTGCGATGCAGAAATTGTTTTACCAAAAGAACATCAAAACCAGCGTTTATCGATTATCAACGATTAATCGGGGAGCCTGGGTGAAGTGATTCTTCAGCTGAGAATTAATACCTATTCAATAGGCAGGATGATAATGCTATAGATTCCCCAGGCGAGGATCATTAAAGCAAAAATAACCACTCCGGATTTAACCCGGAAAGCTTTTACCTGTGAAGCCAACCCGGCCATAAAAAGGACCGAAGCCAGAATTACCGTGTCGAGGACGTACCGGTCAGCGATTTCGTTTGCCGATTCGGCAGCGTCGAAATATTCTCCGGCTTTTTTCTCCAGGGCATCAGCTTCCTGGTTCTTCGCCAGCGAATATTCTGGCATCGCAAACGGGGATTTTGGCGCATCGGGGTTATTTTTGGGATCCGTCAACAGCCAGGCTTCAAATGCCGGAATGAATTCACTTCTAAATCTTGCCCGGTAAAAATCGGTGAGTTCCTGGTTATCACTCGCGTAAGCGTTTATCCAATTGGTAAATAGTCCGATATCGATTTGCATCTGCTGGCCGGCGATCGATGAAGCCCGGCTGGATTCAACCCTGGAGGCGCTTGCCCGGCTGTAGTTGGCGGCTTGAACGCCGCTCCATCGGGCAGATTGGTAACCGCTCCATGCAGTGGCCAGCGTCGCCACTGCCAGAATTATCGTAGCAACGATCTCCGCAATTGGCTCAAACCGATCCCAGCGATGGGGAAGATCTATCATTCCTATCTTTTGCCCGCGGCCTTTGGGATCATATTCAGGTTTCGCCTCGGTATTCGGGTTATCTGTCATACCATAACCTCTGCAAATATTTTTCTTTCCAAGGAAAGTATAAATCAGAATAGTATTTATAGCCCAACACCCATATTATTTATTAAATACAGAGTCGGGAACGATTAATGTTCCCGACTCTCTCATTAGTATGTTTTTCTACCTACTTAATGGTCTCCACCCCCAAATCGAACACCTTGGACACCATCTCCAGGGCATTCAGATTGTGACCATTCGTTAATATGTAATGATGGGAAATGACCTCATCCACCATCTTTAAGCCATTAGATACACGGATCACAGCTCCGTTCAGGCAGTCCGAATTCGAGAATTGTGCATATTG
>Ga0208980_10001866_pt1 | contig 12783 bp, 11 predicted proteins | sample WetSurMetagenome_3_FD_187993 | JGI IMG/M metagenome (GOLD analysis project Ga0208980, IMG submission 187993) | Wetland microbial communities from Twitchell Island in the Sacramento Delta, sample from surface sediment Aug2011 Site A1 Bulk (version 2) | ecosystem: Environmental > Aquatic > Marine...
TTCCAATGGTGTTATACATGCAGGAAAGGTATCAAGGAAACTGGGTGTTGCAGGAATACCGTATGAAAGTGAAGTCAAGACTCTTGAAAATGATTTAAAACTGGCTAAGAAAATTCCAAACTCAAGGTATCATTTACAGCATGTTTCCTGCGGAGAATCAATTGAAGTTCTTAAAAAAGCAAAAAAGACAACGAAGAATGTAATAACCGCTGAGGTATGTCCTCATCATTTTATTCTTACAGACGAAGACATCCTTATTGAGGGAACAAATGCAAAAATGAATCCTCCGTTACGAACAAAGAAGGATATAACGCAAATAATTGAAGGTATTCAGGACGATACTATTGATGTCATTTGTACGGATCATGCACCGCATACATTGAAAGAAAAATCCTCTTCTATATCTGATGCTCCTTTCGGTATTATAGGTCTGGAGACATGCGTTGGATTGACATATAATTACCTTGTTGATAAAGGATTCCTGACTTTTGATAAGATGATTGAAAAAATGTCAGATAATCCGAGAAAAATTCTTCACCTGCCAAGAATACGCATTGCAGAAGGGGAGCCTGCAAACATGACGATACTTGATATGAAGAAGAAATGGAAAATGAAATTAAAGAACCTGAAAACGAAAAGCAGAAATACTCCATTTAAAAAACATGATATGATGTGCAAACCTGTCGCAATAATAAACAAAAATCAAATTCAGTTCTCTACTCTTTGATATGATAAAATACATTCAAATTCAGGATTCGGACGAAAAGTTTCAGGTTAATAATATTTACTGTATAGGTAAAAATTACATGGACCATATTAAGGAGATGGGCGGTACAGAAGGTCATGAATTGCCTGTTGTTTTTATGAAACCAAATACCTCAATAAGGGAATCCGGTTCCACTGTTGAAATTCCCGCATATAATGGTAAAAAAATAGGACACGAGATACATTTTGAAACCGAAGTAATAACAGCAATAGGAAAAGACGGAATAAATATAAGGGAAGATGATGCAGATGAATATATATTGGGATATGCAATCGGAATTGATCTTACTTTAAGGGATATTCAGTCAAAGGCAAAGACTAAAGGACTACCATGGTTAACAGCTAAGGGATTTAGGACATCGGCACCCGTAAGCAATATCATTCTTAAAGAACACATTTCGGAACCCGGAAACATGAATTTTACACTGAAAATAAATAACGAAATTCGGCAAACCGGGAATACAAGTAATATGTTATTCAATTTCCGGAATCTTGTTTCTTATATATCTCATATCTTTGGATTAAATAAAGGTGATTTGATTTTTACCGGGACTCCGGAAGGGGTTGGTAAACTGATGATAGGTGACAGATTAAATGCAAACCTAAACAGTATTCTGGAACTTAAAGCGGTATTCAATGGGTAAAGTCATAAGTGTCTGCATACCAAAAGGAGGTGTGGGAAAAACCACGTCCGCTGTTAATCTTTCGGCTTCTTTTGCTCTTTCCGAAAAGAAAGTATTACTGATAGATGTTGATCCGTACGGTTCTTCTGCAGTAGCTCTGGGATTCACGCCTGACAGAATAAAGGGAGGTATATCAGAGATATTCAATTTCGCAAAATCCATCGACTATACTATTCATAAAACCGAGATACCATTTCTTGATTTCGTTCCTGCAAATATCAATTCGATTCAGAATGATGAAAAATTCGCAAAAATGACTGAGAATAGAGTTGTATTGAAGAATGCAATAAAGGAAGTACGGAATAAATACGATTATATACTTATTGATTGTCCTCCTACTTTAAGAGGAATTACTTTAAATGCACTTACAGCTTCAGATACCGTTCTGATTCCTGTCAAATGCGGTCATTTTTCACTGGAGGCGGTTGACAAATTATTTGATTATATCAGCTGGGTCAGGGAAGTATCTAATCCTTATTTGGATATTGAGGGTATTTTTCTGACTATGTATGAAACAAATTCAAAAGTAACTGAAATATCGGAAAGGGAATTAAGAATTAAATATGAAGATTACATTCTAAATGTAAATATCCCCATTACGAATTTACTTAATGAGGCAACTTTCTACGGAAAACCCCTATGTTTGTACAAGATAAATTCTGAAGGTGCACTGGCATATATCAACTTAGCATATGAAATTATACACAGAAACCAAATTAAAACAGAAATTAAATGAGAGAATTTCCACCAAAATACAGTCCTAAAGAAATCGAAGATAAATGGCGTAATTTCTGGGATGAAAATAAATTATATGAATCGAAGGTAAACAGTAATAAAACAAAATATTCAGTTGTCATACCGCCTCCGAATGTCACAGGTATGCTGCACATCGGCCATATTCTGAACAATACAATACAGGACATATACTGCCGCTGGAAAAGAATGCATCAGTTTGAAGTTTGCTGGGTACCTGGAACGGATCATGCAGGTATTGCCACACAAATAAAGGTCGAGCAGGAATTAAAGAAAGAAGGTAAGTCAAAATATGATTACACAAGGGAAGAATTTGTTTCAAAAATTTGGGACTGGAAGGAAAAATACGGCGGAATAATTTTAAAACAGCTTAAACAGTTAGGTGTATCCGTTGATTGGAGCCGTGAGAGATTTACCCTTGACGAAGGACTTTCTAAAGCAGTTAAGGAGGTTTTTGTAGATTTATATAACAAGGGATATATTTATAAAGGGAAGAGGATAATTAACTGGGACTGTATAACACAAACTGCTCTTAGTGATGACGAAATTTCCTATTCGGAAAGAAATGATAAACTTTATTATATCAAATACCCGCTAGCGGAATCTAATGAAGTCTTAGTGATTGCAACGACTCGTCCGGAAACTATGCTGGGTGATACAGCAATAGCCGTAAATCCATTAGATAAGCGATATAATCACCTTAAAAATAAATCAGTTATATTGCCATTAGTAAATAAAATTATACCTATTATTTTTGATAATTATGTTGACTTGAAATTCGGTACCGGGGCACTGAAAGTAACGCCTGCGCATGATATCAATGACTTTGAATTAGGAACAAAACATAATCTGGAATTTATAAACATACTTTCAAAAGACGGCAATATTAATGAGAACGGACTTGAATACCAGGGTATGAATATTAATGCGGCACGTAAGAAAATTCTAAAGGATTTAACTGATAAAGGATATCTGGTAAAGGAAGAAAATTATGTTCACAATGTTGCCGTATCTGAAAGATCAGGAGCAATTATAGAACCTCTGATTTCGGACCAATGGTTTATCGCTATGAAGGAGTTAACTCAGCCCGCTATAAAAGTAGTAAAAGAGGGGAGAATCAAATTTCACCCCGATAAATGGACGAAAACATATTATCATTGGCTTGAAAACGTTAAAGACTGGTGCATATCGAGACAATTATGGTGGGGGCATCAGATTCCAATTTGGTATCATAATGAAACAGGCGAAATATACTGTGATACTAAACCTCCTGAAGATATTAATAACTGGATTCAGGATCCTGATGTTCTGGATACCTGGTTTTCATCCTGGTTATGGCCTTTCAGCGTTTTTGGCTGGGAAAACAGCGAAAATGATAAAAATAATAAGGATTTAAATTATTATTATCCGACCGATTTTCTATCAACGGCTCCGGAAATAATATTTCTTTGGGTAGCGAGGATGATAATATCAGGATTGGAATACAGAAAAGATATACCCTTCAAGGACGTATATTTTCATTCCACTGTCCGTGACGGTAAAGGCAGAAAAATGTCCAAATCACTCGGAAATTCTCCTGACCCCCTTGATTTAATGTCTAAATACGGGACAGATGCGCTGAGGTTCACAATTGTATATCTTGCGCCACTCGGAAGCGATGTTTTATTTGATGAAAAAAACACTGAAATCGGAAGGAATTTCATAACGAAGTTGTGGAATGCAGGAAGGTTCCTGGTTATGATAAAGGATAAAATTACCTCGTATACAGAAACTGAAGTTCGTGAATATGAACATGATACAGTCGAAAAATGGATAGACAGCAGGTTTAATGCTGCCTTGGTAAAAGTTGAAAAATATCTAAAATCGTACAGGTTAAACGATTATACAAAAGAATTGTATAATTTTGTCTGGAGCGATTTCTGCGACTGGTACATTGAACTACTTAAAATTAAAGTTCAGCAGAAGCCGGAATCGGCCAGGTCGCTAATAGACCGTTCAATATCAATGTATAAAAATATTTTAAAATTGTTACACCCCGTAATACCTTTTGTTACTGAGGAAATATGGAATATCTTATCAGACGATGATAAACAGGTGAGCTTATCTTTTGAGAAATACCCGGTTTGCCACAGGAAACTGATAGACGAAGAACTGGAATCACGGTTTGTTTATATGGAAGATTTACTGACTACATACAGGAACGAACGGTCAAAATACACGGATATCGCGAAATATAAAAATACCATATTAATCAAGCCCTTAAATACCGGGGCGCATTCCAACCTTGAATACCTGAACGAGGTTGTAAGCCTGATATTTAACCACACTGATTTCAGGAATATATCTGACAATGTGCAGCTGAAAGGCAGCAGCGGAAATTATTACATTGTTTCTCTAGATTTTGAAGGGGAAAAGCCTCAAATGAAAACAGAATCTAACGTCCAGAAAAAACCGAAAGAAATAGATTCCGTGAAAAATTATATTAAAGGATTAAAAGCAAAACTTGAGAATAAGAATTTCCTGGAAAAAGCAGCTCCTGAAGTAATAGAGAAAGAAAGGTTTAAATTAAAAGAAGCAGAAGAGAAACTGGAAAAACTGGTTACTTTATAAAAAAAGGGGCTTGAAGCCCCTTTCCATATAAATTGTTATATCTATCATTTCTTCTTCTTTAGCATATCAGAAATTATATCATAAAGGTCGGGTTTTCCGATTTCCTGCAGATTGTAAACGACTCTAGGCGCCGGTTTCTTTATTTTCACGAGCCTTCTGAGGTCTATCGGTGTACCTATCAACACTGCATCACACGGTACGCGATTAATGGTTGTTTCAAGGTCCTTTATCTGCTGGTCGCCGTAACCCATAGCCGGCAATAATGTACCAATATTCGGGTATTTAGCATATGTTTCTGCAATTGATTTTACCGCATATTTTCGGGGGTCAACAATTTCCTTAGCACCGAATTTCTGTGCGGCAATAACGCCTGCGCCGAATTTCATTTCACCGTGTGTAAGCGTGGGTCCATCTTCAACAACTAACACCCGTTTACCCTTTATGTTTTTAATGTCATCGGGATTCTCGAGCGAAATAGGAGATGCGGCTTCAACGATAGCTGCATTATTATTATATTTCCGTATATTATTTCTGACTATCTCAATATTCTCAGGATTTGCAGAATCTATTTTATTTAAAACTACTACATCTGCGATTATAAGATTTGTCATACCCGGATAGTAATTCAGTTCATGTCCCGGTCTGTGCGGGTCAGTAACGGTGATTACGAGGTCGGGCTTATAGAAGGGGAGGTCATTGTTCCCGCCGTCCCAGACGATTACATCAGCTTCCTTTTCAGCCTCTCTCAGTATTGCTTCATAATCAACGCCGGCATAAATGACATTTCCTCTTGCTACATGAGGTTCGTATTCTTCCATTTCCTCGATAGTGCATTTATGCTTTTTCAAATCCGAAATTTGAGCAAATCTCTGTACTTTCTGTTTTACAAGGTCGCCGTACGGCATAGGATGCCTTATTGCAACCGCTTTTTTCTTCAGTGCCATAAGAATTTCTATGACTTTTCTAGAGGTCTGGCTTTTTCCGGAACCTGTTCTGTTAGCGACGACAGCTATTACAGGTTTGGTGGATTTAACCATTGTCTGCTCGCCGCCGAGCATTTTAAATGACGCTCCTGCTGCATTTACCAATGCAGCTTTTGTCATGACATACTGAAAGTTGACGTCGGAATATGAAAATACGACTTCTTCAACTTTATGCTTTTTTATTAGACTTATTAAATCTGTCTCAGGGTAAATCGGTATACCGTTAGGATATAATTTACCACACAAAGCAGCGGGATATTTTCTGTCATCAATATAGGGAATCTGAGTAGCCGTGAAAGCTACGACATCGTATCTCGGATTATCTCTGTAAACGACGTTGAAATTATGAAAATCCCTGCCTGCAGCACCCATGATTAGTACTTTAATCTTGTCCATAAGGTAATTTTGTTAGTAAAAATTTAATTTTGAATTGCAATAATCATTAAATATACTAATTTTGAGGTTAATTTTTAAGCCATTTTCAGCTTCCAAAATGTATATATATATATTATATAATATGAAACAGAACATCAGAAAAGAGTTATTCAGGCATAAAACTCAGATTAGGGTAAGGACATGGGAAGTTGACTGGCAGGGGGTTGTTCATAATTCGAATTACCTCAGGTATATGGAAATAGGAAGGCTTGAACACAGAAGAAGTTACGGATATAATTTATCTCCTGACGGTACTTTCGACGACGGTCTTAAAGTATTCGTGGTTCACAATTCACTGGATTATTTTGCAACAGCGGTACTGGATGATTTACTGAATATATATACCAGGATTTCCTGGGTTAAAAATTCAAGTTTCAGTTTTGAGCATTACATTGAAAAAGAAAAGGACAATATTTTACTTGCAGCAGGGAAGGGGATTTTAGTTAACGTGGACCCCGTAACGAACCTTCCTCAGAACCTGCCCCAAAGGTTTACAGATGAACTGATGAAAAATGAAATTGAATGTAAAAAAATTTCCTGAAGTAAAAAAGGACGGTATTGACCGTCCTTTTTATACAAGTAATATCTTATATAAACTTATTTAGCCAGTATCATTTTCCTGACTTCTGTCCGTTCGTTTGTTTTTATCCTGTAGAAATAAATCCCGCTGGGCAGGTTTGATGCAGTGAATTCAACAGTATGAATTCCTGCTGACTGACTTTCATCCACTATAGTTTTCACTTCTCTTCCCAACCTGTCATAAATTGTCAGTTTCACGTAAGTATTCTCTCTGAGAGTGTAACTTATCGTCGTTGAGGGGTTAAATGGATTCGGATAATTTTTTGCATCAAAATATGATTCTTTATTTCCCTGATTGTCAGATTCCTGCTGATCTTTCTGAATGAAACTGTCTTTGCTCGGTATTTCAGATATTAACGCTAATCCGGATTCAAATTTATTTTCTTTATAATTTTTACCGGCTTCAAATTCAAACTGAATTCCGAATGTCTCTTCCTCTGTCACGGTGAAGTTATCGTCAAATTTGGAAACAAGTTTAAAATTTTCTTCGTCAAGTTTAATTTTAACTTCTTTCCATCCTGAGAAATTCAGTGTGACAGGTTTTGAAACCAGCATTATATCGTTTTCTTCATTGAACTTTTTGTTATTATCAATATCATACAGCAGTATAATCTTTACGGAAACATCGTTATTTACACCCTGAAACATAAGGTTGATATAATTACCTGCGGAGAAAAGCATGGGAGCGACCTTAAATACCTTTCCGATATAAGAATTTTGCTTTACCGCAGACTTGGTATATATTTCAAGAAATCCGTTTTCTTTATTATCCGTTTCGTGTGAATATTTTACTTCCAATCCGCCCCAATTCCAAGCACTTAAATCTTTTTTGGAAAAATCATCATAAATTGTTCCCTGTGCAAGTAAATTAACTGAATTAAAAATAATTAAAATTATTAATATTCTTATCATAATTACTAATATTTTTTAGAAAAAATTACTTAAGGACGGTCATTCTCTTTACAGAAGTGTACCCGTTGACCTGAAGTTTGTATAAATAAACCCCTGTTGTCAAATTAGAGGCGTCAAATTCGACTTCATATGAACCGGAAATTTGCTGTTCGTCAACCAGATCACCCACGACCTGTCCTACCAAGTTATAAACCTTCAAAGATACAAAACCTTCTTTATTAATTTTATAACTTATTTTGGTTGTAGGATTAAAAGGATTTGGATAATTCTGAAATAATTTATAATCATCCGATTGCTGCAAAGCAAGTTTGTCATCTATCGGATCATTGTTGAATTGATTATTATTACCAGCATATAAAAAAGTGCCGGAAAGAATAAACAATAACAATAACAATATTTTAGTGAATCCTTTAATCACAATATAAATCTATGAAATCTGAAATTTAAATACAATATAAATATTTCGATTACAAAGGGTACTTAAAAACATTTAGAAAGACGGGAAAAACACCATTTTCAGGTATTTTCCCCGCATTATTTGAACTAAATTCCTATAATTCCACTGCAATAAGCCTTATATCTTTCATCTGTGTCACGACTTTCATTACAACAACGTCGCCCTTGGACTTTTTATTCAGAATGTTCTCAAAATCTGAAATGTTATTAATTTTCTGCTTATCTGCCTCAATAATCACGAATCCTGACCTCATGCCCCTGTTGAATGCCTCGGAAAAATGCGCTACTTCTTTAACCAGAATACCAGCTGTTACATCATATTTTGATTTAATATCTTCGTTAATTTCTGAAATGACCATTCCTAAAGATTCGAATGATTTTGACGATGATTTCTCGCGAAGTTCCTGGTCATTTTTTTCATTCTGGGCAGACGAAAGATCGTCATCATTTTTAGGTTTTAATTTAACCTTTAAATCACTGTTTTTACCGTCACGGAAAATTGCAAGAGTGACAACGTCCCCGGGTCTTTTTGAACCAATTACTGTCTGAAGTTGATTTGCGGCATTCACTTCGGTACCGTCAACCGTAAGGATGACATCACCGGTCTTCAGGCCTGCTTCGTCACCTGCTCCGCCTTTAATAACATTCTGTACAAGAACTCCTTTTGCCTTATCCAGGCCGAGTCCTTTTGCTTCCTTGGAATCAACATCTTTTATTGAAACTCCAATGTAGCCGCGTTCAATTTTACCAAATTTGATTAATTCAGCCGCTACGTTTTTTGCCATATTAATCGGTATTGCGAAACCATATCCCTGGTAGTATCCTGTCGTTGTTTTAATAGCTGCATTTATTCCTACGACAAACCCGTTAATATCTACGAGTGCACCTCCGCTGTTTCCGGGGTTTATTACTGCGTCTGTTTGAATAAAATTATTTATGGCATAACTGTTACCGTCAATATTAATATTGCGTCCGAGCGCTGAAACAATACCGGCGGTTACCGTATTATTCAATCCAAGAGGATTCCCGATAGCAAGCACCCACTGCCCGACCTGCACATTATCGGAATTGCCGACAGAGGCAACAGGCAGTTCATCAGCATCGATTTTAATGACAGCTATGTCTGTATTTTTATCTGTACCGATAAGTTTGGCGGTATACTCACGTTTATCGCTTAAAATTACCTTGATACCTTTATCCGCCGCATTGCTTACGACGTGGTTGTTTGTCAGAATATAACCGTCTTTACTGATTATAACTCCCGAACCGGAACCATGCTGTGGCATATTTTCAGGCATTTGAAAATCAGGTCCGAAAAAGAACTGAAAATTTTTGTCATCAGGATTTTGTTTAACATTTCCTGTAACATCAATAAATACTACAGCAGGCGTAACCGTTTTGGCAATTTCTACAAAAGATTCATTTAATCCTTTTAGTTCGTTGCTGCTCTTTACCTGTGTGTCGGTCCTGAAATCAATTTGTGAATTTGCAATAAGACGGTCGGACCCGCTGAAATTTATTGCCATGATGGCCCCGAATGCCAGTGCAAATACTAATAAGAATGCGCTTGCAAAAATTGCTTTTTTCGACATTTTTTACTCCTTTATTTTTTAAGAAAAAAGGTAATAATTTAAATCAAATTGTCCTTTTTAATTCGTCTAAAACTTTTTTACTGTTTGAAACACCGAGTTTATCAGAATATGTAAAAATGTAAGAATCATATATATCCGAAATTATACCCGTGATATTTTCATCAACATCGCAAGAATTTATATCGTTCGATTTTAAAACATCGGTAACCCATCCAACCTGTTCATTATTTAATTCAAGATTAAAGCGTTTTTGTTTCACACTATCCATAACAAAAATGTCTTCATCAAAATTTCTATAAAAATACGGATCTATACCTATTATACCGGACAGCTTAATCTGAAATATCAAATATAAAAGTAAAAAATTTCTGTTCAGAAAATCCAGTTCATAAAGAGAATTTTTAAGCAAGCTGAAAAGTTCTGCTGACTGATCAAATTCGGGGGTAATTTTCGATGTCAAGTCCAATATTCTGTAGGCGACAGAAATTTTATCGAGAGAACATTTTATCGAATCGAATGATGAAATATTTTCAGCTTTAAATACCGTCTGCAGATTTCTGCTGCTTTTCTTCCGGTAAAATATATCAATATGATTCAGATTTTCAAATATCCCGCCAAAATTTGATTTTGTATTGCGGGCACCTTTTATAAGAACAGAAAACTTTCCGTCCTGCATAGTGTACAATGTAACAATCTTGCTCGTGTCACCGTATTTGAATCCGTTCAGCACTATTGCTTCAGTTTTTAAATAATTCATACGAATTTTATAGCAATAAAGTTACACATTATAGCGAAACGGACCCGAAATTCGTAAGTTCTCTGAATAAATGAAACCGTTTCATAATCTCTTCTTTTGTCAAATCTCTTATACCGTCCAGTGAAAATTCTTCGACTGCAAGGGACGCCATTACGCTGCCATATACGATTGCAAGTTTCAGATTGGCAGGGGAGAGGTCTTTAGTCCTCGCCAGCCATCCCATAAATCCTCCTGCGAACGTATCGCCGGCTCCCGTCGGGTCAAAAACTTTTTCGAGAGGATATGCCGGTACTGAAAAAAGAAATTCTTTAGTTATGAGCATAGCCCCGTGTTCACCTTTTTTTATAATCAGCATATCAGGGCCCATTTCAAAAATTATTTTTGCTGCCTTTAGCAGATTGTCCTCACAAGCAAGCATCCTGGCTTCTGAATCATTAATAACCATCATATTTACAAGTTTCATGGTTTCTTTAAGCTGATTCAGTTTACCTTCAATCCAGAAGTTCATCGTATCTATCATGATAAATTTCGGCCTGTCAAGCTGTTCAATAACCTTCCTCTGTATTTCCGGATTGACATTTCCAAGACATACAAATTCGGATTGCCTGAATTTAGCGGGGATAACCGGATTAAAATCTTCGAACGCGTTAAGTTCGGTTGTGATCGAATCCCTGTGATTCATATCATTGTGATATACTCCGTGCCAGTGAAAAGTTTTTTTATCTTTTGATATTTCAAGCCCGGAAATGTCAATTCCTCTGGATTTCAGGAATTCTATTTCTTTTTCAGGAAAATCGTATCCAACGATACCCACAAGACGAATATCATCAGTAAAATAACTCGATGTTGCGGATATAAAAGTAGCTGAACCTCCGAGAGTATTTTCGGCTTTTCCGAAAGGTGTTTCTATAGTATCAAGCGCAAGAGAACCTATTACCAGTAAACTCATCAAAGTATAATTTAAATTTAAAGTACAACAAAAATAATTTATTATATTGTAATGTAAAATGTAATTGATATTTACCTTATCAGATTATATTTTGAATTTGAAAAACATAATTATGGACCAAAATCAACAGCAAGCGCAGATCAATATCGAATTAAACGAGAAAGAGGCAGAAGGGAATTATTCTAACCTCGCTATTATTTCGCATTCAGGAGCAGAATTTATTATTGACTTTACAAGAATACTGCCGGGAATACCCAAAGCAAAAGTTCATTCACGGATAATAATGACTCCGCAACACTGCAAACTTTTCTTAAATGCACTGAAAGATAATATAGAAAGATTCGAAAACCAGAACGGAGAAATAAAAATCTCAGGCATGACATCGCAAAACGCTTTCGGTTTCAGAATTCCGGGCGAAACAGATAAAGTAAATTAACTTCTGTTAAGCCTGTAAAAATTCAAAAGTGAAATAGTAAAGAAAAGGATATTAGCAAGCCAGGCCGTAAAAACCGGATTTATGTCACCGTTATACCCGAAAACATGTGATATTTTTACGAAACCGAGATAAACAAAACTTACTATAATACTGATTCCGAAATGCAGTGCAGCTCCGGCTTTTCTTTTATTGGATGCTATAGAAACTCCGAACAAAATTGTTATAAGATTTGCGAAAGGGAACGAAATAATAGAGTAATAATCTACTTTCTCTTTTGATACTTTCTGTCCGGCTTTTTCAAAATTTGATATAAATTCACTGAATTCGCTTAAAACCATTTCCTCCGGTTTAAGTTGTTTTTTATATATCTTATCCGGTTCGAGTGATATTTTATCGTCCTTGAACAGTGCAGCAAAGTAAACCGAATCATAGAGGTTCAGGGTTTCTGATTCTTTATTAAAAGAACGCAGAAATACACTTTCTGCTTTCCAATCTTTAGCAACAGTATCCCAGTTCATTTTTCCAATATCGGCTCTTTTTTCGAGAATTTGAAGTGTATCGGTTCTGAAGACCAGCATTGATACTTTGTCACAGGTATAATTCAGGTTATTATAGGAATTAATTATAATTATTCTGTTTATCCTGTCCTGAAAGAACAAATTCTGTGTTATATCGGATATTTTATTACGTCCGAGTTGTTTTCTTTCAAATTCAAACTTTAAACGGTTCGATTTAGGAACTATCCAGCCATTGAAATAAATTGAAGATAATGTGATAATCAGACCGAAACTCATAATCGGCAAGAGATATCTGTAAATAGAGATTCCTGCAGATCTCATAGCAGTAAGTTCGGAATAATTGACAAACCTGCTA
>Ga0208980_10001867_pt1 | contig 12782 bp, 11 predicted proteins | sample WetSurMetagenome_3_FD_187993 | JGI IMG/M metagenome (GOLD analysis project Ga0208980, IMG submission 187993) | Wetland microbial communities from Twitchell Island in the Sacramento Delta, sample from surface sediment Aug2011 Site A1 Bulk (version 2) | ecosystem: Environmental > Aquatic > Marine...
GGAGCACTTCAGTGCGACGCTCGAAGGGACTCAATGCCTATAGGGCACAGAGTCGCTAGGTACCGACACACCCTACGACTTTATCTTTTACGACATTCGTGTCCTCACAAGCGCCCTTTAGGGTTGTTTTTCAATTTATTCATACAGAGCTTTATTAACTATTAATTATGGATGTCAGGAAGCTAAAGCCCATAAAAATAAAATATAAAGTGATGATTATTACCGTCACAAAAAAAGGCCACCAGGTTTGTTTGGAATACTTCACAGTATTTTCAAGGCCCATTTTTAATTCTATTATTTTTATATTTGTCACAGCACGTTTGATACCATCCTGCAAACCCAGCATATGAATGATTACCGCGACGCCAAGCGATAATTCTAATACTAACGAAAACACAAAAAGATAAGTATTTGAGTTGTTCATAATGGTGGAAAGAACGAGGATTGTTAATCCGAAAAATGCAAAAGGTACCTGCCAAATCTGAGAGTTATACATGCGGGAACGATCATTAAGTTCGTGCAATTGAGCCATTAATTCTTCATTACTATTCAGTGTTTTGGGTGCCATTTCATCTCCTTCACATCAACTAATTTTGAGAATAGCTAATCCACGAAATAAAAATTTGGCGGACAAAGGTCCGCCAATTTGGGGTGGCTGACGGGGGTTGAACCCGCAACATCTTGATCCACAGTCAAGCACTCTGCCATTGAGCTACAGCCACCATGAACGGCGCTTATTGTATCATGAAGGTTTTTCATCGACAAGCTGGTGCAGGACCTGGTCGATGACCGCACCCAGCGGGATGGTCAGCTGTGTGCCGGCCGCCAGATCCTTCAATGTGGCCTGCCCCTTGGCTGCCTCATCCGGACCGATGACGGTCACAAAACGCGCCCCCAGCCGGTCGGCATACTTGAACTGCTTGCCCAGCTTGTCGAACTCGGGGTAGACCGCCACCCGCAAGCCCTGCTTGCGCATCCTGGCCGCCAGCCCGAACGATACCGCTGCATTGGCCGGATCGAATAGCGTCACCAGCACGTCTGCCTGGGTACCTTCGAATTTAGGCAATTTACCCAGCGCTTCCAGGACGACCGTGATGACCATGTCGCCCATGGCAAATCCGACCCCCGGCAGCGGGTCACCGCCCACATCCGCCACCAGGTTGTCGTAATGCCCGCCGCCCAGGATGGCTCGGAACTTTTTCCCGGCATCGAAGCACTCGAATACCGTGCCGGTGTAATAATCCAGCCCGCGCACGATCTGTGGATCGAAAGCGACGTACTCCCGGACGCCCAGGGCATCCAGCGCAGCGAAGACACGGGTCAGGTTCTCCGACTCGCGCCACCCGTCCGGGTCGGCCAATAATGCCTTCAAGCCCTTCATTTGTTTCGCATCCAGGCCTAATTCCAGCCCATTGGCATCCCAGGCCTCGGGGGTCATCTTGCCGCGCCGGTCGATCAGCTTGACCACTTCAGCCTTCAGATCAGCGCCGACACCCAGTGCTTTCATTTTTTCTTCCATGAACTTGCGGTCGTTGACCCAGATCACAACTTCCTCCGCTGCCAGGTCCACGCTCTTTAGGAATTCCGCCACGATGGCGATCAACTCGGCATCCGCTTCAGGCGAACTGACCCCGATCAGGTCGATATTCCATTGAAAGAACTCACGTGAGCGGCCTTTCTGGGGCTTTTCGTAGCGCCAGAAAGGTCCCCAGGACCACCAGCGCAACGGCATAAACAGCTGGCCCTGGCGCTGGGCGACCATGCGCGCCAGGCTGAGGGTCAACTCCGGTCGCAGGGTGATCAGCTCCCCGCTCCGATCTGGAAAAACAAAGGCCTGCTCCTTGACCAACTCCTCACCGGATTTGGCCGCATATAATTCCAGTTTTTCCAGGAAGGGACCATCCCATTCTTCATATCCGAAGCGGGTTGAGATGCTGCGGGTCTTGTCATAAAGCCAGTTGTGGTAGGCTTTATCCTCGGGGTAGAAATCCCGCGCACCTTTAACCGACTGAATGATCTGTTTCATGGCTGCCTTCCTGAGCACTTGGATGCGAAACCGGATAAAAACCCATTTTAACATAGAGTCATGCCGTAATGCCTCTAGAGCTGGCCAATTCCAAGGGATATATTTCATGATATAACTATCCCGATCAGTCGGGACAATCGGCAGTCTTTAATTAACCAACAAGCAACATGAAGACACTGCGCGCAGAATTCCACATCCACACCATCCTGTCCCCCTGCGGAGAAGCGGAGATGATCCCACCATTGATCATCTCGACCGCCAGGGACCTCGGTATCGAATTGATCGCCATCACCGATCACAACGCCACCGCTAATATCGCTGCCGTGCAGAAGGCGGCCGAGGGCACCCCTGTGACCGTCCTGCCTGGTATGGAACTGCAGACCTGTGAAGATGTCCACGCCCTGTGCCTGTTCGATACGCTCGACCAGGCAGCCGCCTTTCAAAGCGTGGTGGATGCCGCTTCACCAGCCTCCGAGAACGATCCCGATCTGAATGGCGACCAGCTCGTGGTGGATCACACTGGGGCGCTCATCCGTCGTGAGAACCTCTTCCTGCGCATTTCAACCGACTTGAGCCTCAAAGACGCTTTCCGGTCGGTGACCGGCCTCGGGGGCCTTTTCATTCCAGCCCATGTCGACCGGAGCGTATTTGGGATGATCCCCACCCTGGGGTTCATCCCCCCCGATATCCCCTTCGAAGCGCTGGAGGTCTCACACCAGTTAAGCCTGGAGGAAGCCGTGGTCAGATACCCGGAACTCAGCCGGTTTCCCCTGATCCAGAGTGGTGATGTTCACCAGTTATCCAGTTTCCTGGGTGTCAACGAGCTGACGATCCAGGAGTGCAACCTGGCCGAGATCCGCAAGGCGCTGACCGGTACGGCTGGTCGCAAGTTGCGCATACTCCCCTTCTCTAATTGACATACAGCGCGCCAAGTGGTGACATTCGGTATTTGTTCAATTTGGACAATATCGGTAAACTTATCGTGGCTTAAATCACAAGAACTAGTTATTGTGTTATATAATAGCAGGTTGTTAATAACCTCGATCTTCAAGACGACTTGATCATAGTTTTCAGGAGGTCCGGAATGACCCTCGGCACGCTCACCAATATTCAAGCAAGAGAAGTCGCTAAGGAAATTACCCTCAGGCACGGCGCCTCGCGGGATGAATTGATCCCGATCCTTACCGATGTCAACCGCCAACTCGGCTACCTGCCGGTGGATGCGCTGGATGAGATCAGCACACTTCTAAAAGTCCCGAAAAGCCAGATCTTTTCAGCGGCCAGTTTCTACAGCATGTTATCCATCCAGCCGCATGGAAGGCATGTGATCCAGTTCTGCGAAAGCGCCCCCTGCCACGTGCAGGGCGGTCGCGAGGTCTGGGCAGCGCTGCAAACCGAGCTCAAGCTGAAAGCCGGTGAAACCAGCCCGGATAATCGCTGGACACTCAAGACAACCAGTTGCCTGGGCCTGTGCGCCGATGGACCTGTCCTCCTGGTGGATGATGACCTATTTAATAATGTCACCCCAGACCAGATCGCCGGTATCCTGGCGAAATACCCATAAGGAGCAGGACATGATCACAGAACAGCGAATTGTTACCGAACGCGTGGGCATCGTCGACCCTGAAAAGATCGAAACCTGCATCGATCATCACGGGTACGAAGCACTGCGCAAAGTCCTGGGCGGTATGGCGCCAGCCGATGTCATCGATGTGATTGAAAAATCCGGGTTGCGAGGTCGCGGCGGGGCGGGTTTTCCGACCGGCACGAAATGGAAATTCGTGGCCAAAACGCCGGGCGACCGGAAATACGTGATCTGCAATGCCGATGAAAGCGAGCCGGGCACTTTCAAGGATCGCATCGTCCTGGAAGGCGATCCACACACGATCATCGAGGCCATGCTCATTGCCGGTTATGCCGTGGGCGCCAGCGAAGGCTATATCTATGTCCGCGGGGAGTACGCCCTGTCAAAGGCCCGCCTGGTCAAAGCCATCCAACAGGCAGAGGAAAAGGGTTTCCTCGGCAAGCATATCCTCAAGAGTGATTTTAATTTCGAGATCCACGTGCATTCTGGTGCGGGGGCATATATCTGCGGCGAAGAGACCGCCCTGATCGAATCGATCGAGGGCAAACGCGGCGAGCCGCGCACCCGCCCGCCATACCCGACCACCAATGGCTTGTGGAACATGCCGACCCTGGTCAATAATGTCGAAACCATGGCCAATATCGCCGCCATCCTGCGCAACGGCGCCGAGTGGTACCGCGCCATCGGCACGGCCTCCAGTGCGGGCACCAAGGTCTTCACCATCTTCGGCCAGGTCAATTCGAGAGGATTTTTCGAAGTGCCGATGGGTATCACCTTGCGGGAAGCCATCGACACCTTCGGTAAAGGCCTGAAACTCGGTTCGACCTTCAAGCTGGCTCAAACCGGCGGCTCGAGCGGTTCGCTCGTTCCCCCCAACCTGCTGGATACACCGATGGACTTTGATTCCTTCAAATCCGGTGTGGTGATGGGATCCGGAGCCTTGTTGATCTGCGATGAAAACACCTGCGTGGTCGACCTGGCCAAGGTCCTGCTGAATTTCTTCCGCACCGAGAGCTGTGGCAAGTGCAATCCCTGCCGCATCGGCAACCAGCGTGCCTATGCCATCCTGGAAAAGATCTCCCAGGGCATCGGCAGCCTGAATGATCTCAAGGACCTGGAAATGATCGGTCGCAATCTGTACGAGATGTCCAATTGCGGCCTGGGTCAGACCGCCGGATCCCCAATTCGCGACATCCTGGCGCAATTCAGGCCGGAAGTGGAAGCCCATATCAGTTCGAAAGCTTGCCCGGCCGGTATCTGTGCCATGAGCGGCCAACCGGTCCTGGTTTAATGAGCAACAGAGAATACGACGGAGTCAGGTCATGATCAACCTCACGATAGATGGAAAAATAATCGAAGTACCCGAGGGCTCAACCGTCCTCAAGGCTGCCCGGCAGGCCGAGATCCATATCCCGACCCTGTGCGACCACCAGGAATTGACCCCCTACGGCGGTTGCCGGTTATGCCTGGTCGAGGTCGAAGGATTTCGAACGTTGCAGCCATCCTGCACTCTGCCGGTCAGTAACGGCATGATCGTCAAGACCGGCACCCCCAAGGTGCAGGAAGCTCGCAAATTCGTCCTGTCGCTGATCTTCAGCGAACGCAATCATTTCTGCCCCTACTGCCAGGTCTCCGGCGGCGACTGTGAATTGCAGAACGCCGGTTATGAACAGGGGATGGACCATTGGCCAATGCAGCCCACATTCCAGAAGTATGAGCTGGATGCCTCTCACAAGTACTTCATCCTTGAAAACAACCGCTGCATCCTGTGCAAGCGCTGTGTGCGTGCCTGCGATGAGTTGGTTGGCAACTTCACCCTGGCGGTCGAGGATCGTGGCGCGGATAGCCTGATCGTGGCCGACCTGGGCGTTCCGCTGGGTGAGAGCAGCTGTGTTTCCTGCGGCATGTGCGTGCAGGTCTGTCCGACCGGCGCCTTGATCGATCGCCAGAGCGCCTACAAGGGTCGCGATACCCAGGTCGAGCATCATCCCACCTTATGCGTGGGTTGCTCGGTCGGCTGCGGAGTGGATGTCATCACCCGTGACAACCACGTCGTGCGCATCGACAGCGACTGGGCAGACCCGGTCAGTAACGGCGTCATCTGCCAGGTCGGTCGCTTCAAGCCGCTGGAGGATGGTCGCGAACGCATCCTCACCCCGCTGGTTCGCAAGGACGGTTCGCTCAAGGCTGCCACCTGGGACGAAGCATTGAAGACCATCACGAAGGCGGTGGAGCCTCAGGTTGGCAATGATAAAGGTATCGCCGCCGTCGTTTCGACCCGCCTGCCAGCCGAAGCGCTCTACCAATTCAAGTCGCTGTTCTCCGATGGGCTCAGGAGCGGCATGGTCACCACCACCGAGGATGGGTTCCCCACCCGTGGCGTGAGCGCCCTGGCACGCGAACTCAAACGACCCTTTGAGGGCAAGCTGGATGATCTGCGCGCATCGGATTGCGTCCTGGTGGTCGGCGCCGATCTGCACCTCAAGCACCAGGTAGCCGGTTTCTTCATCAAGCGTAATCGTCCAAACGGCACACGCCTGATCGTGATCGATCCCCAGGAGAACGGCCTGGAAGCCTTTGCCGACCTGGTCATCAAACCCGATCAGACCGGGACCACTGAAATCATTAATTCCCTGATCGCTGCACTGGATGGCAAAGATGCCAGTGTCGAGTTAATATCAGCAGCTGAAATGCTCAAGCATGCCAAAAAACCGGTCATCCTGGCCGGCAAGAATGTCACCGCTGAGGTGGAAGTCGTGCGGGCTTTATCCGCCTTGCGTGAAAAACTGGGCGACTCGGCCGTGCAACTCAGCATCAAGGGCAAGGCCAATAGCTTTTCCGCTGCGCAATACGGGCTCGAGCAAGATTTCGCCCCCGGCGGGCATGCCGTCGTGTATGCCGCCCTGGGTGATGAAAGACCCTCCGAGCGACTTTTGAAACGCCTGGTCGGCAAGAAATTCCTGGCCGTCCAGGCCAGCTATGCCAGCCCGCTGACCGCCATGGCGGATGTGGTCCTGCCGGTGACCGAATGGGTCGAACAACCCGGTCACTTCGTGAACACCGATGGACGTCTGCAGGAAGCCAAAAAGGTGATCCACCAACCGGATGAGGTGCGCGACAATATCGAAGTCCTGAAGGACCTGGCCGAACGGCTGGGCGTCAAAACTGACTGCCAGTGGCAGGCTGCCCTGACCCAATCAAACACCCCGGTGGCGCTCAGCTGACCGAACAAGGAGAACGTCATGACCAAACCAAAGATCGCTTCTGACTGGATGGCTGGCTGCGCCGGCTGTCACATGTCTTTGCTCGATATCGACGAACGCATCGTCACCATCGCCCAGGTGGCGGACCTGCGCTCGACCCCCATCACAGATCTCAAGCAACCGGATGAGAGCGGTGTGGATGTCGGCATTCTGGAGGGCGGCATCAACAATACCGCCAACGAAGAGGTCGCCCATACCATGCGCAAGCGTTGCAAGCTGCTGGTGGCTCTGGGTGACTGCGCGGTGTTCGGCGGCGTGCCGGCCATGCGAAATTTCTTCACCATTGAAGAGTCTCTCAGGCGCGCTTATATTGAGACCGAAAGCACCGATGAGAGCGGCCAGATCCCGAATGATCCCGAATTGGCTGTACCTACCCGTGTGCGGGCGGTCAGCGAGGTCGTCCCGGTCGATATCAACGTCCCGGGTTGTCCACCGGACGCGGATACCATCTTCTACGTGCTGGCCGAGCTGGCCAACGGGCGCATCCCGGAACTTAAAGACGACAAGTTGTCGTGGTATTAGAGGAGCAGGAAATATGGTTGCACAAAAGATCACGATCGAACCGGTCACCCGTATCGAAGGGCACGCCAAGGTCACCATCCACCTGGATGAGAAGGGTGATGTCTCGCGCGCCTACCTGCATGTCAACGAGTTTCGCGGCTTCGAGAAATTCTGCGAGGGACGCCTGGCGTTCGAAATGCCCAACATCACCCCGCGCATCTGTGGCATCTGCCCGGTCAGCCACCACCTGGCTTCGGCCAAGGCTTGCGACGAACTGTACGGCTGCCCGCCGCCGCGCCCGGCGGCACTGCTGCGTGAGCTGATGCACATGGGCCAGGTGACCCAGAGCCACGGCATGCACTTCTTCGAGCTGGCCGGTCCCGACCTGCTGCTCGGTTTCGATGCCGATCCCGCCACCCGCAACGTGGTCGGCCTGATCGGAGCTAATCCCGAATTGGCGCTCAAAGCTGTGAATTTGAGAAAATTCGGTCAGGAGATCATCGCCACCCTCGGTGGCCGGCGGGTTCATCCCAACTATGCCATCCCGGGCGGCGTCAACAAGGCACTTACGGCTGCTGAGCGCGACCACATCCTGGCGGGCGTGGATGAAGCCATTTCCACTGTAAAAGTCGGTCTCCAGATCATGAAGGATTGGGCTACCAGCCACCAGGAGGATGTCGACAAGTTCGCAGTCTTCCCGACCGGCTACTTTGGCCTGGTCACACCCGAGAACGGGCTGGAACTGTATGACGGCAAGATCCGCCTGATCGACCGGGATGGAAAACAGCTCGAGTGCTTTGAACCCCGTAACTACCTGGATCACATCGCCGAACATGTCGAGAACTGGTCCTACCTGAAATTCCCCTATTACAAAAAATTGGGTTATCCTGATGGGGTCTACCGCGTCGGCCCGCTCGGCCGCCTGAATATTTCCGATAAGATCGACACCCCCCAGGCACATGCCGAGTTGAAGCTGTGGAAGCAGATCAACAACGGCAAACCGGTTGAGAATACCCTTTATTATCACTATGCCCGGTTGATCGAGAACCTGTTCGCAGTCGAGAAGGTGGCGGTCTTGTTGCATGACCCGGATATTCTTTCGACGGATATCCTGAACACCCGGCGCGACTTCAAGGGTGTCGGCGTGGGTGTGGTCGAAGCCCCGCGCGGTACGCTCATCCACCACTACTGGGCCAAGGAAAATGGCCAGCTTGAGAAGGTCAATTTGATCGTCTCGACCGGACACAACAACTGGGCCATGAGCAATTCGGTCGACAGCGTGGCCAAAACCTACATTTCAGGCCACGAGGTCACGGAAGGCCTGTTGAACCGGGTTGAAGCTGCCATCCGCGCGCATGATCCCTGCCTGTCCTGTTCGACGCATGCGGTCGGCCAGATGCCGCTCGAGCTGGAATTGCTCGAAGCGGACGGTTCCCCCTTCCGGATCATCCGGCGGGATTGATTGTTCTGAAACCATCAGGGCGGTGCTCCCTCCGGGAAGCATCGCTCTTTGTTACAATAGACACATGCAAAAAACATTGATCATCGGTTACGGTAATCCCGACCGCCAGGATGATGGGGTGGCCTGGTCGATCGTGAAGGACGTTGCGACGTCCCTTAAACTTATCACCCCCTCACAGTTCGATCCAAGCGTGACATCGCCGGATGGCGACCTGACACTGCAGGTTTCGCTGCAGCTCCTGCCCGAGATGGCCGAACAGATCTCAAAGTACGCGCGCGTCTGTTTCGTGGATGCCCATACCGGGCGCGTGCCGGATGATCTGTCGATCGAGTCATTGGGAGCCGAATTCCAAAAGTCACCCTTTACCCACCACCTGACACCCCAGACCTGCCTGTCACTTTCCAAAACGCTCTATCAAAAATCACCCAAAGCCGTGCTGGTTTCGGTGCGCGGCTACGAGTTCGGTTTCTCGAATAAGCTCTCCACCCGCACCCGTATGCTGGCACACCAGGCGGTCAGGCATATCCTGGCCTGGCTGGAAGAAAGGACACCCGATGACCCTGCCCACGCTGGATAGTTATAATCCGGCCGAAATGGCCGAGCGCGCAGTCAGCATTGGCGAACAGAAAGCCGGACTCAAAGCCGGTCCGATGTTCCTGCTGGCCTGCCTGGCAGGCGCCTATATTGCCATGGGCGCGATCTTTGCCACCACTGTGGCTGCTGGCACGGCCACGACCTGGCCTTTCGGTGTCACTCGTGCCCTGATGGGGCTGGTGTTTTGCGTCGGGCTGGTGTTGGTGGTGGTCGGGGGTGCCGAACTTTTCACCGGCAACACCCTTATGACCATTGCCTGCCTGGAGAAGCGCATCACCAGCGGGGTGCTGCTGCGCAACTGGGTCATTGTTTACATCGGTAACCTGATCGGATCGATGGTCGTAGCCGTGTTGACAACCCTCGGCAAGACCTACACCTTCGGGGGCGGCTCATTAGGCGTAACCGCCCTGACGATCGCCAACGTCAAGGTTAACCTGGGCTTCTGGCAGGCGGTGGCTCTTGGTATCCTGTGCAATTTCCTGGTTTGCCTGGCGATCTGGATGACCTTCAGTGCGCGCACGGTCGGCGACAGGATCCTGGCGGTTATCTTCCCGATCAGCGCCTTTGTGGCAGCCGGCTTCGAGCACAGCGTGGCCAACATGTATTTCATCCCGGCCGGATTGTTCATCAAGCTCTTCGATCCGGCTTTCACCGCCGGCAGCGGGCTCGACCTGGCAAATTTGACCTGGTACGGATTTTTTATCAATAACCTGTTGCCGGTCACGATCGGCAACCTGATCGGCGGTGCCGTGCTGGTCGGCATGCTCTACTGGGCGGTCTACCTGCGCCCTCGCGATTGAGTTCGGCCAAATCGGACAATTTTGGTATATAATTGCCGCGCGATGGTGGATTTATCATTTCCTTCATTCCCTTCATTTCCTATTCAAAACATTGCCCGCTTCCTGCGCGTAAAAGGCATCGTCCAGGGAGTCGGCTTCCGCCCGTTCGTCTACACGCTGGCTACCAGCCTGGGTCTTAACGGGTCGGTGCGCAACACCTCCCAGGGGGTCGAGATCCTGGTCGAAGGTCAGGTCGTCGTGGTCGACCTGTTCATCAATATGCTGCAATCCCAACCACCCCCGCTGGCACGCATCGATTCGGTGGAGGTCAGCGAGCACGATCTTACCGGCATATCCGGCTTCACCATCCTGGAAAGTCAAGCGGAGCCGGGTGAATTCCAGCCGGTATCGCCCGATATCGCCATCTGCGGCGACTGCCGGCGCGAGTTGTTCGACCCCCGGGACCGGCGCCATCGCTACCCCTTTATCAACTGCACCAACTGCGGGCCGCGCTTCACCATTATCAAGGATATTCCCTATGACCGGCCGCTGACCAGCATGGCGGGTTTCAAGATGTGCCCGGAATGCCAGGCCGAGTACGAAAATCCAACCGACCGTCGCTTTCATGCCCAACCCAGCGCCTGTCCAGTCTGCGGTCCCTCTATTGCCTATGCGCAAATTGGAAAGAATGCCATTTATAAAGAAGAAGCGCTCACGGCTGCACGCGAATTGATCAGGGCTGGTGGTATCCTGGCGGTCAAGGGCCTGGGCGGCTACCACCTGGCCTGTGCTGCCGCCAATGAAAAAGCAGTCACTACCCTCAAAGAGCGCAAGCACCGCTCTGAGAAACCGCTGGCGGTGATGGCTTTTGACCTTAAAACGATCGAGAAATATTGCCAGGTCAGCGATGCAGAGCGTAAACTGCTCGAAAGCCCGCAGCACCCGATCGTGCTGCTTGACCGCAAGCCGGGTGTTTCACTGGCCGAAGACGTGGCCAGCGGACTGGCTACTTACGGCTGCATGCTGCCCTACACCCCGCTGCACCTGCTGCTGCTGGAGCCGGAAGCGGGCTATCCGGACTTGCTGGTGATGACCAGTGGAAACCTGAGCGAGGAACCCATCGCCTACGAGGATGCCGATGCAGAAAAACGCCTGGCAGGCATCGCCGACGGTTTCCTGTCGCACGACCGCCCGATCCACATGCGCGTGGATGATTCCGTCCTGCGTCTGATCGACGGCGCGCCATACTTTATCCGCCGCGCGCGCGGGTATGCCCCGGATCCCCTGCTCTTGAATGAAAGTCTGCCCCAGATCCTGGGCGCAGGTGCCGAACTGAAGAACAGCTTCTGCCTTACGCGCGACAGTTATGCCTTCGTCAGTCATTTCATCGGCGACCTGGAAAATTATGAGACGCTAACTTCCTACGAAAGCGCCATTGGCCATTACGAGAAGCTATTCAAGATCGAACCCGGGCTCTTCGCCTGTGACATTCACCCGGATTACCTTTCGACCCACTATGCCCGTGAGAGAGCCTGTCGCGAGGAGTTAGCGCTGTTCGAAGTCCAACACCACCACGCCCACCTGGCCGCCTGCCTGGCAGATAACAGTTGGAACTCAGATGAACCAGTCATCGGATTGACCTTCGACGGCACCGGTTACGGTCCGGATGGCGCCATCTGGGGTGGCGAGGTGCTCGTGGGTGATTATGCTGATTATGAACGGGTTTTTCACCTGGAATACATGCCTCTGCCGGGGGGTGATGCGGCCATTCGCCGGCCGGCGCGCATTGCGCTGGCTTATCTCCAGGCAGCCGGCCTGGAATGGTCCCCTGACCTGGCACCCGTGGCAGCTTCATCCGAAGAGGAGCGCTCGGTCCTGGCCGGTCAACTGAAAAACGGGATCAACACTATCCAGACTTCCAGCCTGGGGCGCCTGTTCGATGTGGTCTCAGCACTGGCAGGCATTTGCCAATCCATCAGCTACGAAGGCCAGGCGGCCATCCTGCTCGAGGCAGCCATCGATCCGGATGAAACCGGCAGCTATTCTCTTCCCCTGGCTGAGGACTTGATCGCTGTGAAGCCTTTATTAAAGGCCGTCATCGATGATATCCATGCAGGTGTCGCACCGGCCTGCATCGCCGCCCGCTTCCACAATGGGCTGACGGAGATGGCCCTGGCGGTTTGCAGTACACTTAAGCAGCAACGCGGCTTGAATACCGTCGCGCTTTCCGGCGGCGTGTGGCAGAACCGCAAATTGCTGGAATTGACACTGCAAAAGCTGCGCGCAGCCGGTTTTGAGGTCCTGCTGCACCGCAGGCTGCCGCCCAATGATGGCTGCATCTCGCTCGGCCAGGTCATGGTCGCCGCACACCAGAAGAAATAAGGAAAACAATCATGTGTTTGGGAATTCCCGGTAAAATAATCGAGATCTACACCTCCGGCACGCTCAAGATGGCCAAAGTCGACTTCGGCGGCGTCGTCCGTGAAGCTTGCATCGAGACCATCCCGGACCTCAAGATCGGCGAATACACCATCATCCACGCCGGCTTCGCGCTCAATCGCATGAGCGAGAA
>Ga0208980_10001868_pt1 | contig 12781 bp, 10 predicted proteins | sample WetSurMetagenome_3_FD_187993 | JGI IMG/M metagenome (GOLD analysis project Ga0208980, IMG submission 187993) | Wetland microbial communities from Twitchell Island in the Sacramento Delta, sample from surface sediment Aug2011 Site A1 Bulk (version 2) | ecosystem: Environmental > Aquatic > Marine...
GCGTTCTTCGAGCTGCCGACCAAGCCCGAGATGGGCCGCGACCCCAACACGCCGCCCTGGGTGCAGCACATCGCGTTCAAGGTCAAGGACCGCGCCACCTTGCTCGCCTACCGCGCGCACCTGCAGGCTCAGGGCGTCGAGGTGCTGGGCGTCACCGATCACGGCGCCTTCCACTCGATCTACTTCTTCGACCCGAGCGGCCACCGCGTCGAGCTCGCGTGCCCGGACCCCGACGAGGCGGCGATGCTCGAACGCCTCGACGCCGTGAAGTGGGACATGCTCGAGGAGTGGTCCGAGACCAAGCGCGCGCCCAGGCACGCCGCCTTCCTGCATCAACGCGAATTCACGAGGTGACCTCATGAACGCTCCCGAACGGATCTCCCCGCCGGCATCGGCACTCGCCGATACGCACGAAGTCATCAACGTCGCGCACGAGCTCGTCGACTTCAACGCCTTCGAACAGGACAAGGCGCTGGTCGAAGCCGTCGACCGCGAAGGTGCCGCCTGGGCGCGCCCCGCGCTCAATGACTTCGGCCGGCTGACCGGCTCGGCCGACTACCTCGAACTCGGCGTCCTGGCGAATCACAACCCGCCGGAACTCGACACGCACGACCGCTTCGGCAACCGCGTCGACCTGGTGCGCTTTCACCCCGCGTACCACCAGCTGATGAAGACGGCGATCGAGCACGGCCTGCACGCGTCGCCCTGGGCCGCTCCAGGACCCGGCGCACATGTCGCGCGCGCCGCGCATTGCTACCTGCATACGCAGGTCGATGCCGGCCACGGCTGCCCCGTCACGATGACTTTCGCCGTCGTGCCGGCGCTGCGTTCGACGCCGAAGCTGGCCGCGCTGTGGGAGCCGAAGATCACCGCGCGCCACTACGACCCGCGCAACGTGCCGGCGGCCCAGAAGGCCGGGCTGACGATGGGCATGGCGATGACGGAGAAGCAAGGCGGCTCCGACGTGCGCGCCAACACGACGCGCGCCGTCCCGCTGGGTCGCGGCGGACCCGGCGAGGCCTACGAACTCGTCGGCCACAAGTTCTTCGTCTCGGCGCCGATGTGCGATGCCTTCCTCGTGCTGGCGCAGGCGCCGGGGGGCTTGTCGTGCTTCCTGCTGCCGCGCTGGCGGCCCGACGGCACGAAGAACTCGCTGCAGGTGCTGCGCCTGAAGCGCAAGATGGGCAACGTCTCCAACGCGTCGAGCGAGACCGAGTTGCGCGGCGCGCTGGCGTGGATGGTCGGCCCCGAAGGCCGCGGCGTGCGCACCATCATCGAGATGGTGGCGATGACGCGCTTCGACTGCATGGTCGGCTCGTCCGCCGGACAGCGCGCAGCGGTCGCGCAGGCCCTGCATCATTGTTCGCTGCGCAGCGCCTTCGGCAAGGTGCTCAACGAACAGCCGCTGATGCGCAACGTGCTGGCCGACCTCGCGCTCGAGCACGAGGGATCGCTCGCGCTGACGATGCGCATGGCGCGTGCCCTGGATCGACGCGAGGAACACCACGAGGACCTGCTCGCGAGGCTGTGCATCGCGGTCGGCAAGTACTGGATCTGCAAGCGCACGCCGCAACATGCCTACGAGGCCATGGAGTGCATCGGCGGCAGCGGCGTGATGGAGGACGGTCCGATGCCGCGCCTGTTCCGCGAGTCGCCCGTCAACGCCATCTGGGAAGGCAGCGGCAACGTTCAGTGTCTCGACGTGCTGCGCGCGATCGAGAAGTCGCCCGAGGTCCTGGACGCTTTCTTCGCCGAGGTGCACGCAGCGCGCGGCGCGAACGCCCTGCTGGACCGGCGCCTGACGGCGTTGCAGTCGGCGCTCGCCGATCGCAGCGACCTCGAGTACCGCGCCCGCACGCTCGTCGACGCGCTGGCGCTGACGCTGCAGGCCGCGCTGCTCGTGCGGCACGCGCCGCCCTTCGTCGCCGATGCCTTCTGTGCGTCGCGCCTCGCCGACGGCGGTCATCGGCAGTACGGCACGCTGCCGACGGGCGTGGACTGCGCCGCGATCATCGATCGGGCGACGCCGAGGGCATGAGGCGTGACGGACGCCTCGGGTCCCATCGAAGAGTACAAGGCGCTGACGCGGCATCTGCCCGCGCCCAGCTTCGTGCCGCTGCCGCACTACCGGCGTCTGCCCGAGGCCGAGATGCTCGATCGCGCCCGCGCGTTCCACACCGAAATGGAACGGCGCCGCACGACGCGCCACTTCGCGACCGACCCCGTGCCGCGCGAGCTGATCGAGCTCGCGATCCTCACAGCGGGCACGGCCCCTTCGGGCGCCCACCGGCAGCCCTGGCGCTTCGTGGCCATTGCCGACGCCGAGCTCAAGCGCCGCATCCGTGTCGCGACGGAAGAGGAAGAGCTCAGGACCTACAGCACGCGCATGACGGACGAGTGGCGCGAAGCGCTGCACCCCCTGGGCACCGATCACGTGAAGGAGCACCTCACCGATGCGCCCTGGGTCGTCGTGCTCTTCGCCGAGAAATACGGGCTGCGCCCCGACGGCAGCCACCGCAAGAACTACTACGTCGACGAGAGCGTCGGCATCGCCGCCGGCCTGTTCGTCGCCGCGGTGCATCGCATGGGGCTCGTGACGCTGACGCACACGCCCAACCCGATGGGCTTCCTGCGCGATCTGCTCGGCCGCGGTTCGAACGAGAAGGCCGTGCTCGTGCTGCCGGTCGGCTATCCGCGCCCGGATGCCCGCGTGCCGGACCTGCAGCGGCTGCCACTGTCGGCCATCGCGGACTTCAAGCCCTGATCGCGGGCGCCGGCGGCGCGCCGCAGCGAAGAACCGACGCCCAAGCCCGCGCCGCTACAGGCGCTCGTCGGCGAAGGCCTGGATGCGCCGCGCCGTGTCGGCGCTGGCGAAGCAGTCGATGGCCGCCTGGCGTTCGAGCTCGAGCGCGCTCGCCAGTTCGCCGCCCAACTGGCTCGTGATGACGCGCTTGAGCCGCGAGGTCGCCAGCGGCGAGCGCGCCGCCACCTGGTGGGCCAGCGCCATCGCCTGCGGCAACATCTCGGCAAGGGGAACGACGCGGTTGACGATGCCCAGCCGATGCAGCGCGGCTGCGTCGTGGCGCTCGCCGAGGACCATCAGTTCCATCGCACGCTGATGGCCGAGCATCAGCGGCAGCAGGTGCGTGACGCCGCCCGTGACGAAGTGCCCGAGAGCCATCTCCGGAAAGAAGCAAACGAGGTCGTCGGCCGCGACGACCATGTCGCAGTTCAGCACCCACTCGAAGCCGCCGCCGACGGCATAGCCATGCACGGCGCCCACGACGAGCTTCGGGCCGAACATGATGTCGCGCGTGATGCCCTGGATGCTGTCGCAGGTCGCGGCGATGGCCTCGGCACTCCGGGACTGCTCGCCGAACTCCTTCAGGTCGTCACCGGCGCAGAAGGCGCGCCCGGCGCCCGTGAGGACGATCGCGCGCGTCTGCGGATCGGTCTGCGCCTGGACGAGCGCAGCGTGCATGTCGGCGAGCAGCTCTGCGCTCATGGCGTTGAGCCGCTCGGGGCGCTCCAGCGTGACGACGCTGACGGCGCCTTCGATGCGGTGGCTGGCGTACTTCATGATTCGTCCTTCGTTGTCGTGCGGATGGCGCTTGGAGCGACGGCCTTCTCGCCGTCCCAGGTATCGGCCGTGATGCCCTGCTGTTGCAGGCGGAACTTCTCGACCTTGTCGGTCGGCGTCTTGGGCAATTCGGGAACGAAGCGGATGTAGCGCGGCACCATGAAGCGCGCCATGCGCTGCGCGCAGTGTGCCGCCAGCGCATCGCCGGTCAGCGCGGCGTGCGGGCGCAGGACGACGCAGGCCAGCACCTCTTCTTCCGTCATCGCGCTGGGTACGCCGATCACGGCGCATTCCAGGACATCGGCATGCGCTTCGATGCCCATCTCGACTTCGGCGGCCGAGATGTTCTCGCCGCGCCGGCGCACGATGTCCTTGCGCCGCCCGACGAAGTAGAAGTAGCCGTCGGCGTCCTGCCGGAGCAGGTCGCCCGTGTGGAACCATAGATCGCGGAATGCGACGAGCGTCGCGTCCGGCATGCCGTAGTAGCCGTCCATGATCACCGACGGTTCGTTCGGGCGCACGGCGAGTTCGCCGGGCTCGCCCACGGCGACTTCGAAGCCTTGCTCGTCGAGAAGCCGCGCCGTCCATCGGCCCAGCACCTTGCCGCACGATCCCTCCCGGCGCGGCGCATCGAGCGGCGTGACCATGATGCAACCCACCTCCGTCGATCCGTAGAGTTCGACGAGCCGACAGCCGAAGCGCCGCTCGAAGTCCGGCGCCCAGGCCGGCAACGGCACGCCCCAGCCCAGCCGCGCGCGGTGCTCGCGATCGCGCGGCGTCGGCGCCTGCTTCCAGAGCATCGTGAGCGTCGCCCCCATGAAATCAAACACGGTCGCCTGCAGCGCACGCATCTCGTCCCAGTAGCGCGACAGGCTGAAGCGCTCGCCGATCGCGGCCACGGCACGCAGCAGCAGCGCCGGCGCGACCGTCATCACGGCGGCGTCGAGGTGGAACAGGGGATAGGGACAGTACAGCACGTCGTCGTCGCGAAGGCCGAGCCCGTCGATCACGCTGCAGGCCTGCGCCAGCACGAAGCGGTGCGAGATCATCGCCGCCTTCGAGCGTCCCGTCGTCCCCGAGGTGTAGAGCAGCAGGCACAGGTCGGAAGGTTCAATCGCCGGCCGCGGGAGCGTGTCGACGTCGGCAGAGGTGGCGCGCAGGCTCTCGTAGGGCCGTTCCGCAGAGTCGGTCACTGCGCCACCGACGACGACGCACTGTTCGACGGTCGCCAGCCCGGCAACGATCGCGGCCCATTGCGGGCGCAGACTCGCGTGGGCGATCAGCAGCCGGCTCCGTACCAGATCGATCGCGTCAGCGAGTGCCTGGCCGCGAAACGCCGTGTTGACCGGCGCCGCCACGGCGCCGAGCTTCGCGAGCGCGAACCAGACGACGACGAACTCGAATCCGTTGGGCAGCATCAGGCTGACGTTGTCGCGCTGGCGCACCCCGATGCCGTGCAGTCCCGCCGCGACACGTTCGGACTCTTCGTCGAGTTGCCGGAATGTCCATTCACCCTCGCGCATGCGCAGGAAAGGCCGATCCGGCGCCTCGGCCGCGGCAAGCCTCAACTCGGCAGCGAGCGTTGCGCTGCGCGGCTGCGTCGACAGGCTCACCCGCGATCCTCCATCGTGGCCCTCCTGGGCGGTGACAGGCGGAGCATGCCAGAGCGCACCCCCAATCCCGATTCATGCAGGCGGCACGGCACCGTTGACAGACGTCAAATCGCGGGCCGAACAGGTGCCGACAATGCATTTCACAGTTGCACCGGCGCCCCCGTGCGTCAAGGAGGTCATGATGCGATCCAGCGGGCTTGTCATGACATTGGCCGCTTTCGCGATGGGTTCGATGGCTGCGGTCGCGCTGGCCCAGCCGAAGATCGATCTCGGCAAGCGCGAGTTCGACAGCAAGTGCGCCGTCTGCCACGGCAAGGACGCCAAGGGCACAGGCCCGTACGCGGAACAGCTCAAGCGAAGCCTGCCCGACCTGACGACCCTGGCGCGGCGCAACGGCGGCGTCTTTCCCGTCACGAAGACCTACGAGACCATCGAGGGCGCCGGCAAGGGACACGGCACGCGCGACATGCCGGTCTGGGGCATGGACTACACCGTCCAGGCGGCGGATGCGCTTCCGGAACTGCCCTACAACCAGGCCGTCTACGTGCGCACGCGCATCATGGCGCTGCTCGAGTACCTGAACCAGTTGCAGGTGAAGTGAACGGCTCGGGCGCGAACGCCCGCACCAGCCGTTGAAACGAGTACCCGAGATCGTCTCGGATCGACTGCGTCGCTCCTTATGCTTTACTGACGCCGATGCGGCTAACGTCGGCGTTCATGGAGCGGTCTTCACGGCGATCGGAGCGGGGCGGCAGCGGCTGGTCCACCTGGCCAGCCCTGCTGACCTGGATTCTCGGCTGGTGCGGGATGCTCGCGCTGGACGGCAACGTCGACCTGTCCAACCTGGCGATGGTGCTGGTCCTGACCTCGGCGGTCGCTTCGCTGTGGGTACCAGGTTGGCTGTCGGCCGTGGCGGCCGCGCTGGCCGTGCTGGCGTTCAACTGGAGCTTCGTGCCGCCGCGGCATCACTTCGCGGTCGATCTTCGCGAGCACCTGCTGCTCCTCGTGGCCATGCTGGCCGTCAGCTGGATCATCAGCGCGCTGATGATCCGCCAGCGTCAGCTCGCCGAGGGCGCCGGTCTCCACGCTCGGCGCGAGGCGCGCCTGCGGTCCTGGAGCGATACGCTGCGAGACGCCCCCGACCCGGCACTGCACGCGAGCTCGCTGCGCGATGAACTCACCACCATCGCGGGTGTGCCGGCCGCCGTCATCGTCCTCAGGGAGCAGAGCGCTCAGCCGGAAGACGAGCCGGCGATCCTGCGCTTCGGCGACATGGATGCCGACCAGAGGGCCGGCCTGTCGCTCTGCGTCCGGCAAGGCCAGGCGCTGGGGCCAGGCAGCGGAAGGCATGAAGAGCAGCCGGACTGGTATCTGCCCTTGCGCGGGCGCGACGTGACCTTGGGCGCGGCGGTCCTGCGCGGCCTGGGCGGGCAGCGAGACGACCGCGACTTGCGTGCCCACGCGCAGGCCTTGTGCGATCAGATGGGGCTTGCGCTGCAGCGCAGCTTCGCGAAACGCGAGGAGCAACAGGCGCGCGAACAGGCGCAGGAACAAGGCGTACGCAATGCCTTGCTGGCGGCCATCTCGCACGACTACCGCACTCCCCTCGCCACGATCATGGGGGCGGCCTCGTCGCTCCAGGCGCAGGCCGACCGCCTGAGCCTGGAGCAGCGGCGCGCGCTCGCGTCGACCATCGCCGAGGAAGCGGGGCGGCTCAGCCGGCTCACCGACAACACCTTGCAGCTGGCACGCCTCGGCACCCCCGGCGTCGAGTTGCGTTGCGACTGGGAGTCTGCCGAGGAGATCGTCGGCGCCGCCCTGCGTCGGGTACGTGCGCATGATCCCGCAAGACGCGTGCGCGCCAGGCTGGAGCCCGAACTGCCGCTGCTGTGGTGCGACGCGATGCTGATCTCGCAGATGCTCGAGAACCTGATCGACAACGCGCTCAAGTACAGCCCGCCCGAATCCCCCGTCGAGATCCTCGCCCGTCGTGCAGGCGACCGTGTCGTCCTGGCCGTTCGGGACCGTGGCCCGGGCATCGCCCCGGCTTGGCGCGACCGCGTCTTCGAGGTCTTCCAGCGCGGCGTCGAGCCGAATCCGGCCGGCATGGCGGAATCGGAGCGCCGCGGCGCCGGCGTCGGGCTGGCGGTCTGCCGGGCAATCGCACGCGCCCATGCCGGCGAGTTGAGGCTGCGCCCCCGCGGCCACGGCGGCAGCAGTTTCGAGTGTTCGATACCCATCCGGGATGCGCCTGCACCGCCCGCTCCCGGGGACCCATCGTGAGCCTGCGAATCCTGCTCGTCGAGGACGACCGCGAGCTTCGAACGACGCTGCGCGAAGCGCTGGCCGTCGAGGGCTACGAGGTGCTGCCGGCCGCAAGCCTCGCGGATGCGTCGGCACTCGCGGCGCATGCCCATGGCGCCGGGGGCATCGACATCGTGCTGCTCGACCTCGGCTTGCCGGATGGCGATGGTCAGGCCTTGCTGGCCGCGATTCGAGCCGATCGCGCGACGCCCGTCATCGTCATCTCGGCGCGCCAGGCCGATGGGCAGAAGATCCGTCTGCTCGACGCCGGCGCCGACGACTATCTCGTGAAGCCTTTCAGCATCGGTGAGCTGCTCGCCCGCATGCGCGTGGCGCTGCGGCACCGCGGAACGATCGCGCAGCCCGCAGTGACGCACTACCGGCACGAGGGTCTGGAGATCGACCTGAGGGCACATCGCGTGCGCCTCGACGGCAACGACGTGCACCTGACACCGACGGAGTTCAAGCTGCTCGCGCGCCTCGTTCGCAACGCGGGACAGGTGGTCACGCACCGGCAGCTGCTCGCCGATGTCTGGGGCGCGGAATTCACCGAGCAGACGCATTACCTGCGCCTCTACATGGGGCAATTGCGCGCCAAGCTGGAGCCCGATCCGGCCGACCCGAGGCGCCTGCTCACGGAGCCAGGCGTCGGCTATCGCATCGTCGACGCCACGGAATAGGCGCGTCCTTATGCATTCCTGATGCGTTCCGGAGCATCGTCCATGGGTTCGCACAGCCCAACCCAGGAGATGTCCTTCACCGCCCCGATCGCCGAGACGCCGCAACCCGCACGACATGCCGGGCGCAATGGCCTTGCCGCGCTGTCGCTAGGCGCTATCGGCGTCGTCTACGGCGACATTGGCACGAGCCCGCTGTACGTCATGAAGACCGTGTTCGACCCGGCCGGCGGCCTGGCTCTGACGCCGGCGGACGTGGTCGGCGTCGTGTCGCTGATCTTCTGGTCACTGATGGTGGTGGTGACGCTCAAGTACGTGACCCTCATCATGCGCGCCGACAACCACGGTGAAGGCGGCATCATGGCCCTGCTCGCGCTCGCGGCATCCGCGGTTGCCGACAGGCCGCGCCTGCGCCACAGGCTTGCGTTGGGCGGCGTTTTCGGCGCTGCCCTCTTCTACGGCGACGGCGTGATCACGCCGGCGATCTCGGTGCTCTCGGCGGTCGAGGGGCTCGAGCTCGCAACGCCGGCGCTGGCACCCTACGTCGTGCAGATCACGCTCGTCGTGCTCGTCGTGCTGTTCATGCTGCAAAAGCGCGGGACCGCGGGCATCGGCGCCGTGTTCGGGCCGGTGATGGTGGCCTGGTTCGCCGTGCTGGCCGGCGCCGGCATTGCGCAGCTCTCGGAGACGCCTGCCATCCTTGCCGCCTTGAACCCGCTGGCCGGCCTGGAATTCGCATGGCGCAACCGCTGGCTCGCGTTCGTCGCTCTCGGCTCCGTCGTGCTCGCGCTGACGGGCGCCGAAGCGCTGTACGCGGACATGGGCCACTTCGGCGCCGGGCCGGTGCGCCTCTCGTGGTTCGTCCTCGTGCTGCCTTCGCTGCTGCTCAACTACTTCGGCCAGGGCGCGTTGCTGCTGGCCCATCCGGAGGCGCTCGAGAATCCGTTCTTTCACATGTTCCCGCGATGGGCCCTGGTGCCGATGGTGCTGCTCGCGACCATCGCCACCGTGATCGCGTCGCAGGCGGTCATCTCGGGCGCGTTCTCGATGACGAAGCAGGCGATGCAGTTGGGCTTCCTGCCGCGGATGCGCATCGTGCACACCTCGGCCCGGGAGATCGGCCAGATCTACGTGCCCGCGGTCAACACGGCACTCCTGATTGCCGTGATCGCGGCGGTGGTCGGCTTCCGCTCGTCCACCGCGCTGGGCGCTGCCTACGGCATCGCCGTGACCGGCACCATGATGATCACGACCTTCCTGACGTTCTACGTACTGAGATTCGCCTGGAAGTTCGATCTGCGACCGGCCCTGCTCGCGACCGGATGCTTCCTGCTGATCGACCTGGCATTCTTCACCGCCAATCTGCTGAAGATCGTCGATGGCGGCTGGTTTCCGCTCTTCATCGCCGGCCTGGCCTTCATCGGCATGGTGACCTGGGCGCGGGGTCGCGAGGTGTTGTCGGCCAACGTGCGTGCCGACGCGATCGAGCTGCAGCCCTTCCTGACGGGCGTGCTCGCCGATGCACCGCTGCGCGTCCCGGGAACGGCCGTGTTCATGAATGCCGAAGCCGACCTGACGCCGCCCGCACTGCTGCACAACCTGAAGCACAACAAGGTGCTGCACGAATCGAACCTGTTCGTGACCGTGCACACGCAGGAGCGGCCCTGGGTTCCGCTGCCGGAACGTTCACGCTCGCAAAGCCTATGCACGGGCTGCTGGGCGATCACGCTGAACTACGGCTTCAAGGACGACATCGACCTGCCGGCAGCCCTCGATCTGCTGGATCTGCCCGGGATCGATCTCGATCCGATGAAGGTGTCGTACTTCCTTTCGCGCTCGACCATCGAGCCGAGCCTCGGCACCGGCATGGCACTCTGGCGCGAGAAGCTCTTCGCCAGCATGCACCACAACGCCTCGTCGGTCGCGGGCTTCCTGAACCTGCCGCTGAACCGCGTCGTCGAGCTCGGGGCGAAAGTCCGTATCTAGCGTTGCGGCCGCGCCGGGCCTACTTCTTGGTCTTGGGCGCTGCGGCAGTGTGGTGCTTCGCCTGCTTGTGATGCGATGCGCTCTTCTTCGTGCCGTGCGCCTGGCTCGCCTTCACCGACTGCGCCTTGTGGTCGCGCGCCTGCAGTTCCTTCGCGTGCTGTTCGATCGCGGCGATCTTGGCCGGATCGGTGCTCATCGTGATGCCGTTGCCCGCGGCTGCGGCCATCGCGAGGCCGCCGGCGGCGACAAGGCCCGAGGCCAAGGCAATGTGGATGATCCGGTTCATGGCAACTCCTTTGGGTTTCGAGAGGTTCCCGGTAGAACGCGGCGCGCGCCCTTTGTGTTGACAGGGCAAGCCAATCGCCGACCGGGACAGGTCGACGCGTGGACAGGGTCGTTCGTCCGCCGGCCCTGCCTGAAGGGCGCAGCCGCTACGATCCGCGCATGACGGACAACGGCTTGGCGGAGGCAGTGAAGGCGTGGAGCCTCGCGGCGCCGACACCGACGGCCGATCTCGCGTCCGACAAGGCGAGCCACGGTCGCTTCTGGCGACAGGCCGACGAGTTGCTGACGCGGTTGCCGGCCAAGCCCCGACGCACGGCCGCCGAGTCGGCGCTGGCGGCCGGGATCCTTGCCCAGGCGCGCAACGCACGCACCGGCTTCCTCCGTGTCCACGCGCGTGCTGTCTACGACGCCTTGACGGCGCAGCGCAGCCGCTTCGTGCGCGTCGATGAACTCTGTGCAGAAGCGGCTCGGGCATTCCCCGGCCTCGTTCCCGGTGCTGAAGCGCTACGACGCGATGCCGGCGTTGAATTGGGCGCGAAGGAAGGCCTGGAGGCCGACCAGGGAATTCTGCTTTCGCAGGTGCTCGCCGACCCCGTCGCCGGGACGCACCTGTGCCACGCCATGCTGCTGCCGCGTGAAGAATCGCGCGCGCACCTCGCGGAGCTCGACGCCAGAGGCGAAATCGCGTTCGGCGGCGCGCATCTGCGGCGCCAGGGCAAGGCGTCGATCCTCACGATGCGCAATCCCGATTGCCTGAACGCCGAGGACGAAACGACGCTCGCGGGGATGGAGACGGCGGTGGACCTCGCGATGCTCGACCCCAGGACCGAGATCTGCGTGCTGCGGGGCGGCGCCGTGGATCACCCGAAGTACGGCGGCCAGCGCCTGTTCGGCGCCGGCATCAACCTCACCCACCTCTACCGGGGGAGGATCCGCTACCTCTGGTACCTGATCCGCGACCTCGGCTACGTCAACAAGCTGTACCGCGGGCTGGCCCGACCCGACGTCCCGCCCGAGGAGGATTCGATCGAGAAGCTCTGGGTCGCCGCCGTCGACGGCTTCGCCATCGGAGGCCACTGCCAGATCCTGCTCACGATGGACCAGGTGATCGCCACCGACCGCGCCTACATGACGCTTCCCGCGCGCAAGGAGGGGATCGTGCCGGGAGCGGCGAACCTGCGCCTGGCGCGCCACGTCGGCGACCGCGTCGCGCGCCAGGCAATACTGGCCGAGCGGCGCCTCGATTGCGCAAGCCCCGAAGGGCGGCTGATCTGCGACGCCGTCGTCGCACCCGACGCCATCGACGCCGAGATCGAGCGTACCGTGGACGGCCTCACCGGTTCGGGCATGGTCAGCGCGGCGAGCAACCGCCGCGCCCTGCGCTGCGCCGAAGAGCCGCTCGACGCATTCCGGCGCTACATGGCGGTCTATGCGCGCGAGCAGGCGCTGTGCCACTTCAGCCCGGCGCTGATCGCGAACCTGGAGAAGCACTGGGACGCCAGCCACCGAAGGACGCATTCATGAGAGGAACGGTTCTGGTCTCTGGCGGCAGCGGCTACATCGCGGGCTTCCTCATCCGGCAGCTCGTCGCCGAGGGATGGCAGGTGCACACCACCGTCCGCAGCCTGGCAAAGGAAGTGGTCGTCAGGAAGCTGCTCGCCGTCGACGACACGAAGTTGAAGTTCTTCGCCGCCGATCTGACCGCCGACGCGGGCTGGGACGAAGCCATGGCCGGCTGCAGCCATGTCGCGCATGTCGCGTCGCCGGTGCCCTTCGGTACCGTCCGGGACGCCGACGAACTGATCGTTCCCGCGCGCGACGGTGCGCTGCGCGCCTTGCGCGCCGCCAAGACCGCCGGCGTGAAGCGCTTCGTGATGACCTCGTCGGTGGCGGCGGTCGCCTACGGCCGCGGCCGGGGCGTGCACTCGTTCACCGAAGCCGACTGGACGCTGCCGGACCAGCTCGGCGTCACCCCGTATGCCCGATCGAAGACCATCGCCGAACGCGCCGCGCGCGACTGGGTTGCCAGCGAAGGCGCGGGCATCGAGTACTGCAGCGTGAACCCCTCGGTCGTCCTGGGGCCGGTGTGGAGCCGCGACTACTCGGCCTCCGTCATGATCGTCAGGAAGCTGCTCGACGGCTCGCTGCGCGCCTGCCCGGACGTGGGCTTCGGCGTCGTGGACGTGCGCGACGTCGCCGACCTGCACATGCGCGCACTGACGGCACCGAACATGGCGGGCGAGCGCTTCATCGCCTCGGGCCCGTTCCTGAAGCTCAGGGCCATCGCCGACATCCTGCGGGCGCGACTCGGCGCCGAGGCGCCCAGAGTGACGACG